>Ga0114931_10003916_pt1 | contig 18697 bp, 18 predicted proteins | sample 2SBtaG_FD_89579 | JGI IMG/M metagenome (GOLD analysis project Ga0114931, IMG submission 89579) | Deep subsurface microbial communities from Kolumbo volcano to uncover new lineages of life (NeLLi) - 2SBTROV14_V59a metaG | ecosystem: Environmental > Aquatic > Marine > Volcanic | place: Kolumbo...
CGCGCGCCGCCAGCAGTTCCGACACGATCCCGTTCGCACTCGCGGCGTCTCCGGCCCAATGGACGCGGGCGCCGGCGGCCCGGGCCGCCTCCTCGAAGCGCACCAGGTGCGTGTCCAGATGGTCGAGCACGTGCGCCTTGATCGCGGCGGCCCGCGTCCGGAGCGTCTCCCAGTCCGGGACTTCGGCGACCGCGGAATCCCTCCGCAGCCGGAGGTCGAAGACCGCTGCGTCGTGCCGGCCGACTCGCTGCCCGGTCGGGAGCACCGCCCGCGCACGCCGGTCGAGTTCGGCACTCACGTCTCGGCCCCAGACGCCAGGACCTCGGCGAGGTGAACGGGGCGGGGCCCCTGGCCGGCGCGGGCGCGCAGGCCTTCCAGGTGGAGCAGGCAGCTGACGTCGGTGCCGACGACGAACTCGGCCGCAGCGAAGTCGGCCATGCGGGCGCGGCCCATCCGCGCCGAGAGTTCCGGGTACTTGACCGCGAAGGTCCCGCCGAACCCGCAGCAATCGTCTGGGCGGGAAGCCTCCACGCGCTCGAGCCCGGCGACGCGGTCGAGGAGGAGTGACACGACGTCCCGCCGCGCGGGCGCGTCCGGCCCGCCTTCCGACCCGGGGCCGAGGCCGAGATCCCGAAGCCCATGACACCCCTGCAGGACGGCTACCCGGTGGGGGAAACGCGCGCCGAGTTCGGGCACGCCGAGTTCGTCCACCAGGAACTCCGCCAGTTCGAAGGTGCGGGTGCGCGATTGCGGGTCGGGCCCTTCCGCGCCGACGCCGAGTTCGGAGAAGCGGCGTCGGACCGTGGCCACGCAGCTGCCCGAGGGCGCAACGACGGTGTCATGCCCGACGAAGCGTTCGGCATGGCGGCGCGCGAGCCGGGTCGCTTCGGGGAGCGCACCCGTATTGAGGAAGGGTTGGCCGCAGCAGGTCTGTTCCGCATCGTAGTGGACGCGGCACCCCGCGCGCTCGAGGACCCGGACGGTGGCCCACGCGACGCGGGGGGCCAGCTGGTCGACATAACAAGGGACGAAGAGGGCGACGTCGCGCAGCCTCATGAGCCCTCCAGCAGCGCCAGCGCGCTCTCGGGCGAGACTTCGTAGCGCCTGGCGCAGAACTCGCAGCGGGCTTCCAGGGCCTCGCCCTCTCGCGCTGCCTCGTCCAGGTCCTCGCGCCCCAGGAGCGCCACCGCGCGGGTCACGCGCTCCAGGCTGCAATCGCAGTGGTATCGCGCTTCGTCGCGCCGGATCTCTCGCGCGCCGAGGCCCTGCAGCAGGGCGTCTGCGAGGCTCGCGGCATCGCCTCCGGCCGCGATCCACTCCGTGGGCGAGGCCAACATCGAGACGTTCGTCTCGAGCTGCGCGACGGCCGATTCGGCGGCGCCCGGAAGCGCTTGTGCGAGGTAGCCCGCCGCGTGCGTCACTCCACCCTCTTCCCCGAGGCCGACCCCCAGCGCCACCGCGGACGGAGTCTGTTCGCTCTCGGCGAGATAGAGCGTGAGGTCCTGCGCGACCTCGCCGGCCGTGATCGGAACGATGCCGGTGTAGGGCTTCCGCCAACCCGGCCGATGACGGACGACCGCGAGTTGCCCGAACCCGATTCCGGCCGCGACGTCGAGACGGCCGCGCCGGGCCGGCACGCGCGCGGTCGGATGGGTGACATAGCCGCGGACGCGCGCGTCGCAATCCGCGATCGCGACGACGTGGCCCAGCGGTCCGTTCCCGCGGAAGCTGATCTGCACGGTCTCCCCGTCCTTCCCGCTGCTCGCCAACAGCAACGCACCGAGCAGCGTGCGGCCGAGCGCCACGGTGCCGAGTGCGCCGCAGCCGTGTCTTCGCGCCGCCTCCGCCACCAGCGCCGCGCCCGAGACCGTCCGCACCGAGAGGCTTCCGTCCGTGGACAGAAACCGCACGAGCGCGTCGGGGGAGGTGGGATCCACATCCGCGAGCTTAGGGGACGGGTCCTCTGCGCTCCCGTCGCCCGCGGTACGGCGGTGCTACGCTGCGCGTCCGGATGAGCGACGAGCAAACGCCCGAGAGCGCGTTCACGCACGGCGTCGCCGAGGTCGGCGCTGCTACGCTGACCGCGCTGCGGGCCCTCGAAGTCGCCTTCCGCCGCATGGGTCCGATGGGGTTCGAGGCCCTCCGCGCCGGGATGGCGCCGGTCCGCGAGCGCCTCGAAGCCGCGCTCGCGGAGTGGCACGAGCAGCCGCTGCCCGACGGCCTCGAAGACCTCGGCCGTCGGCTCCGGGAGGGTGCCGAGGCCGCGCGCGCCGGGCTGGAGCGCGCCGCGGCGCCGAAGCCGGAGGAGATCCTGCGCGCGATGCGCGACCACGCACGCGCACAACGGGCGATGTATCCGCTGCGCACGGTCTTTCCGCCCCTCGGCCGGTTCTTCGCCGAAGAGCACCGGTGGGCGGATCTCGCCGCCCTCGACCCCGAGCCGCGCGAGGGCATCCGTATCGGCCTCCATCACGCGGGTGGCCGGGATCGGGACCAGCGCGGCGGCTTCGTCTTCTACGTCCCGGAACACTGGGACGGCGTCGCGCGCTGGCCCCTGGTCGTGGCCCTCCACGGCGGGGCCGGACACGGCATGGACTTCCTCTGGACGTGGTTGCGCGAGGCCCGCAGCCGCGGCTTCTTCCTGCTGGCGCCGACGTCGCGCGGTGCGACGTGGTCGCTGATGGGTCCCGACCTCGACGCGGTCCCGCTCTCGCAGATGATCGACTTCGTCGCCGCGCGCTGGCCCGTCGACCGGGAGCGCGTCCTGCTGACCGGGCTCTCGGACGGCGCGACGTTCACGCTCCTGGCCGGTCTCGCCGAGGGCGCACCCTACACGGCCCTCGCTCCGGTCTCGGGCGTCTTCCACCCGCTCAACGCCGTCAACGGCAACCTGGAGCGCGCCGCGGGCCGGCGCATCCGTCTGGTCCACGGCGCCCTCGACTGGATGTTCCCGATCGATTCCGCGCGCGAGGCCCGGGACACGCTGGTCGCCGCTGGCGCCGACCTGGTGTTCCGCGAGATCGACGACCTGTCCCACGCCTATCCGCGCGAGGAGAACGCGGCGATCCTGCGCTGGTTCGACCCGGCTCTGGTACCCGCCGGGAGCCCGGACGCGGAGGCGGGCTGACCGCGGTGGGCCCTTCCGCGACCGGCCGCTTCGCACCCTCGACCACGGGGCCCGCCCACGCCGGCACGCTGCTGGCCGCGCTCCTGTGCTGGCTGGACGCCCGCTCGCGGGGCGCCCGGGTCGTCCTCCGGTTGGAGGATCTCGACCCGAAGCGCTGCCGCCCCGCGTTCGCGGACCGGATGGAGGCCGACCTCGCCTGGCTCGGGCTCGATTGGGACGCGCGGATGCGGCAGAGCGAGGCCGGCGCGGCCCACGAGGCGGCGCTCGATGCCCTCGCCGCGAGCGGCCGCCTCTACCCGTGCCGCTGCACGCGCGCGGACCTGCGCCGGGCCGGTGCGCGAAGCCCGGACGGCGCCTTCCCATACACCGGAGTGTGTCGGTCGCGCCGGCTGCCCGCGGGCGGCTGGCGCGCCTCCCCGGAGCCGCTGCGCGTGCGCCTCGACGACGGGGTGGTCCGGGTCCGGGACGAGGGCGGCGACGATCTCTCCCACGATCCGGCGGCCACCTTCGGCGACCCGGTGGTGCGGCGGCGCGACGGTGCGGTCGCCTATCATCTGGCGGCCGTGGTCGACGATGCCGGGAGTGGGGTCGGACGCGTCGTGCGCGGTCGCGACCTCGCGATGACGACGCCGACCCAGGTCGCACTGCGCCGCCTCCTCGGTCTCCCCGTCCCGGTCCATCGCCACCACCTGCTGCTGCTCGAGCCGCGGGGCGGCAAGCTGGCGAAGCTCCACGGCTCGGCGTCGGCCGCCGAGCTCCGGTCCGCAATGGACGGCCCCGGGCTGTGCGCCACCCTCGCGCGCCTGGTCGGCCTGCTGCCCGAGGACGGACCCCGTTCCTGCCGTCCGGCGCAGCTGGTCGCAGACTTCGACTGGGAACGGGTTCGCTCCGCGGACCGCGTCGTGCGGTGGACCGGGCGGACGCTCGACGCCGGCCCGTGAGGGGGGCGGACCCGGGCTCAGCGTCCGACGGCGAGGTTCCGCAGGATCTCGGCCCCGCCGAAGACCGTTCCGAGCAGGCTCCCGACCGTGGTGAGCGCGAAGACGAGCAGGATCCGCAGCAGCCGGTTCTTCCAGAAGCCTGCGGCGCTGCCCATGTCGTCGAGCACGCTCGAGAGTTCGCGGACGAGGGGAGGGCGCAGCCACGCCTGCAGGAAGCCGGTCAGGTAGCCGACGCCGATGACGGGCGTCAGGCTCGTCAGCGGCGCGGAGACGAACGCCAGCAGCACGGTCAGGGGATGTCCGAGTGCCACCACGGCCCCGATCGCCGCGGGCACGCCGTTCGCCAGCACCCAGTACAGCGCGTTGTCGGCCGCAGCTCCCATCCCCTGGCGCATGCCGATCGCGAACAGCGCGCCCAGGATGACCGCGGGCACCGCCCAGCCGACCCACTTCGCGGCCTTCGACCCGCTCGGCGTTTCGCACAGCGGGTCGAGATCGACCGGCCCGGGGCGCTCCAGCCAGGCCAGGATCCCCTGGACGTGGCCCGCGCCCACCACGGCCACGAGCCGGTTGCCCGGGCTCCGGCGGATCTTCTCCGCCAGGTAGGCGTCGCGCTCGTCGATCAGGACCCGCTTGATGCCGGGAAAGGCCTCGCCCATCTCGTTCAACAGGTTCGAGAGGACGTCGGCCCGGCGCAGCTCACGCAGGTCTTCCTCGCTGAGTTCCTGCTTCTCGAAGAGGCTGGCCAGCAGCGTCGAGAGAAGCAGCAGCTTCTTCCAGAGAGAGAGTTCGCTCCACGCGCGGCGCAGCGTGATTCCCACCTCGCGGTCGCACAGGTGGACCGGGATGCCGCGTTCTTCCGCGGCGCGTGCGCCCTCGAGCAGCTCCGTCCCGGGACGGACGCCGAGCTGCACGCCGAGCGAGCGTTGATAGGCCGCCATCACCAGGTTCAGGGCCAGCGTCGCGAGTTGCCGGTTCCGGATGATCTCGCGCAGGTCGAGGGCTTCGAAGCGCTGGGGCCGGGACAACGCCTCGTAGCGCGCCTCGTCGAGCTCGATGCAGACGCCGTCGCACTCGGCCTCGTCGATGACCTGGCGCACCAGGTCGGCGGACTCCTGTGAGACGTGCGCGGTCCCCACCAGCACGAACTCCCGCCCGTCCACGAGCGCGGTGTGCACGTCGGGCGAGGTCAGGGCAACGGGCGCTTCGGAGGAATCGATGACGCGGAGCCTCTCGCCTCGGCGGGCCCGGAGGCACCCGGGGCCAGGCAACGTCGGACGCCGGAACGGCGACGACCCGCGAGCGTACCCGATTCTCCCAGATCGAGCCGGGTTCGAACGCGGGGAGGTTGGCCCGCCGATCGCGTTCGAAACGCTCCGGGTCCCCGGCAACGGCCACCCGACGACCGGACGGCCGGGACTGCGATCTCGATCCCGGCGCGCTGGCCCACGTCATCGCAGACGCGCGCTTCGCGGGGCTCACCCGTCCGGCACGCCGCCGGCGGCTCGTTCCTGGAGGGCCCTGCGGGATGCCAGGTACGCCGCGCGCGCGTCCGCGCTGGCATGGCCGGCCGCGAAGAGCGGCCGCAACCTGCGCACGGCCTCTTCGTACATGCCGGCGTGGTACGCCATCAGGCCGCCGCCTTCCATCGCCGGGACCCATCGCGGTTCGAGCTCCAGGGCCTCGTCATAGGCATCGAGGGCACCGGCCGGGTTGCCTCGCGCGGCCCGCGTCTGGGCCAGCTTCAACAGCGCGGCCGGGGTCGCGCGCAACGCGACGCTGCGCGCGAACTCCCGTTCGGCGTCCTCGGTGCGCCCGAGCGCGACGAAGGCGTCGCCGATCCGCATCCGATCGGCACTCGACTCCTGCGCCAGCCACGCCAGCCGGTCGAGCGCGGCCGAGGCGCGTTCGGGGTCTCCCTTGCGCAGCCCGTCCTCGACGCCCAGGATGCGGTTGCCGGCCTGCAGGGACGCAGTGGCCAGGAAGAGCGCGAGAACGCCGACCGCCAGCGGCCGGCGCCACGGCCGCCGCTGCGCAACCGCCAGCGGCGCGCCCTCGGGCGGCTGGTCGCGCAACAGGATGTTGGCGATCGGGCCGCTGCGGAGCTTCCAGATCGCGCCGTCGAGGATGAAGTGGTGCAGGTTCAACGCCGCGATCACGAGCACGGCCGGCCCCGCATCGAAGGAGACGCCCGCGAGCGGCGTCGCGACCGCGAGCACCGTCGGCACCAGCACCACCGCGTGCCCGAACGCCATCGCCTTCAGCCAGTACACGCCCTGGTTCGACCAGGTGGAGGACTTGCGGGCGAAGAAGCTGGTGACCCACAGGTACTGGCACGAATGCGCGACTGCGATGTAGGTGAAGAGCGTGCTCCGGGTGACGAGGTCGATGAACGGGATGCCGGTCGAGATGCGGTAGTGGCCGAGCGCGAACGGAACCGTCATCCACACGGTCTGCAGCACGACGATCAGCGCGGTGGGGACCGCGGCGCGAAGGTCCACCTTCCCGCGGAGGCCCAGGGCGACGCCGCCCAGACAGAGGACGATGCCGAGCAGGCACAGGGGCATCGCGACGTCGGTGATCGCGGCCGGGAGGCCGAGAGAGAGGAACTCGAAGTTCCCCGCATAACGATTGCTGACGGCGTAGTCGGCCTGTCGCCCGAAGCCGCCGTGCGACGCCAGGAACACCACCACGAACGACAGCGTGAACGAGAGCTGGAGCAGCCTCCGCGTGCGCGCATCGACCGGTACGCCGGCGCGCCGCAGGAACGTCATCGCGATCCCGAAGTTCTGCCCGGAGTAGTGCCACGGGCTCCATGTCAGGTAGAGGGTCAGGAACCACGCGCCGACCACGGGCACGTTCAGCCCGACGAAGTAGAGCCCGTAGACGAGGACCGCGCCCCAGACCGCGAAGAAGTGGTAGCGCTGCCGGTCCTCGCGTCGCTCGTAGACGCGCAGCAGCGTGGCGCCGTAGTGGGGCAGGCTGAAGAGCAGGATCAGCGCCGGAGCCAGCAGCTCGTGCACGCCGGTCGGGATGCCGAACGCGCCCCCGGCCATCAGCGAGAAGAGCACGAGGTAGAGCCCGCCGCACCCGAACGCGATGTCGATGCCGGGGCCGAAGAGCCAGATCGATCCATCCGACCGGCTCGACCGGCCGGATCCGCTACCCGATGCGATGGCCGCTGCGGACATTGCAGGAGGGTATCACGCGCGCCCGGCCGCGCGGGGCGCACCCGGCGCGTCGGCGTCCCCGTTGCGCCGGCGCAGCGCGTGCGCCGCGGCCGGGTTGCGGGCTAGCTGCCGGTGGGCGCCTGCGGCACGAACCGCGTCCCGGCGATGGTCGCCGCGCCGTCCGCGCCCAGGACGCCGTGCGTCTCGGCCGCGGTCCGGAACCCACCGGGATCGACGACCGTGACCTCGACGCCGACCACGCCTTCCCCGCTGTCCTCCGACGCCACGAAGACCAGACGGCCTCCGCGCGGAAGCGCGATCTCGGGCCGCCCTGCGGTGTCTCGTGTGATCGGGGTGCCCAGCACCGCGGCCCAGCGTTCGGCGAGGCCGTCGGGACGCGGGCTCGCGAGCTCCGCGCCCACGATGGCGGTGGTGCGGTCGCGGCGGACGTGGGACTCCCAGCTGGGGCCCGCCCAGCGCCACTCCTCGAACGTGGGCATCGCGTCGAACGACAGGATCGCGCCGAGCTCCCGGGGGTGGAAGTGGAAGGTGCGGGCCTCTTCGGATTCGCCCTGCCAGACCACGCGCGCGCCGGTGCCCCGGGCGCGCGCGACCTCGGCCTCGAGGTCGGCGAAGTCGTCGCATTGCACGATGACCATGTAGCCCGCGTCGCCGCCGCGCTTCTCGATCCAGCGGCGCGCGGTGGCGTCTTCGCGGACGGGAGAGACGACTTCGAGGAACGTCTCGCCCACCGGCATCACCGCGTTGTCGAGGCCGAAGGTGGCGACGCCGGGGTCCTTGAAGCTGACCTCGATCCCGAGCACGTCGGTGAGGCACGCCACCGTGGCATCGAGGTCGGTGGCGGCGAGGGCGATCTGGCGCAGACGCATGGCGGGCCTTTCTGTGGGACGCTGGAGGACGGAAGTGGAGAGGGTCGCAACGGGCGGCCGGAGTCATTCGAGGGCGAGGGGCCGGGCGAGTCCGCGGACCGGACAGCCGCTGTCCGGGAAGAGCAGGGCTTCTTCCCCCTCGCTCCGGAACTCGAGCATGCCCGATCCGGCGGCCAGAAGGGAGCGGCACGCCGCGGTCGCGGGCAGGACCGCGACCACGTCGTCCGGGTTCGGGAAGCGCAGCTCGACCGCGAGCGGGAAGCGGCCGCGCGCGAGCAGCATGCCGTCCGCGCGGCCGGCCGGGCGGAAGTGCGCGGTCTCGCGCGGGAGCAGGTAGCGGGACCGCCGCTGCGGGAGCCGATCCCGCCACACGCTGAGGCCTTCTACCCCCACCGGCTCGCAACCGGCGGCCTCTCCGGCCGCCGTGAGCACCCCGAAGAACGCGGTCGGCACGAAGACGCCGCCGGCTCCCTCCCGGAGCAGGCGCCGGCACACCGACGAGGGCGGGAAGTAGAAGCGCACGGTGCCGCCCGGGCCCACGAGGCCCGCCCCCAGGTACGGTCCCAGCGCGACCACGCGCTCGACGCGGACCCGGTGCGACGCAGCAGTCGGCGCGGCGGCTTCCCGGCTCACCGCACAGCCCCCGGCGCCGAGCGCAGCCGCGACCAGGGCGGCCAGCAGGCGACGGGGCTCGCGCCGGCGACGGCTTCCGATCGGCGCGGGGAGCGGCGGGGGCATGCGCGCAGGATAGGGGAGGCGTTCCGGAGCCGGCTCAAGTCCCGTCCCGGCGCCGACGATGAGGACGGGACCGGAGGAGGGCCGGACCCGATGGCCGATGCACAGGCGTTCGATCTCGTCTGCGAGCAGTTGGAGCGCACGACCGATCTCGATCGGTTGGCCGCCCGCGGGACCGTCCGCATCGCGCTGAAGCAGGCGGGCCTCGAGGCCGGCAGCGTCGCACCCGACCAGATGCGGGTCGTGCTCGAGAAGGTCCTTCCGGGCGAGCTCGCGAGCCGCGGGATTCGGGACGCAGACGCGGTCTGTGCGGCGATCCAGGGCGGGTTGTCCGCTCTCGACGTCGGATCCAGCGCAGAGACGCCCGACGCAATCTTCAAGCGGCTCGGAGGCGGTTGATCCCATGGCGGCACTGGCTGGATTCGCAACCCTCGCATTCATCCTGGCGGGAAGCGCCGTCGGCATCCGGCTGCTCCGGCTGGCCGCGACGCGCGGCACGGCCCCCGAGCGGTCGATCGGCCGCGGGCTCTTCCTGATCGCCGGCGTCGCGTACCCGGCCAGCATCGTCATGCGTCTGGAATCTGCGCCCGACCCGGTGCGGAGCCTGGCCTTCGGCATCGCGATGGCGGCCCTCGCGATCGGGAGCACCTACCTCGTCGCCTTCGCGCGCGACGTGTTCCGGCCCGAGGACCCGTGGGCCCGGGTCGTCGTCTGGGCGATGGGCGCCGCGTGGGCCGTGCTGTTCGCGGTGTCCGTCTTCGTGGCCCTCACCGCCTCGCCGGACGAGTTCTTCAGCGCCGGGCCGCGCTTCCTGGCGCGCCAGGCGCTGTTGCTCGCCACCTTCTGCTGGACCTCGATCGAGGCGGCCTCCTACTGGTGGAAGCTGCGTCGCCGCGAGCGCGTCGGCCTGGTCGAGCGCGAAGTCACCAACCGGATGGCGCTGTGGTGCATCGCCGGGACGTCGTCGCTGTGCAGTTCCGCGATCGCGACCGTGGTCGGGCTCACCGGGATCGATCCGCTGGCGGATCCGATGGCGAGCCTGGTGACCGGCGTGGCCGGCCTCGCGGCGAGCGCGTCGCTGGTGCTGGCCTTCCTGCCGCCCAAGGCCTACCTGGCCTGGGTGCGCGGCACCACCTGAGCCGGTGACCGCGGCGGGTCCACCCCCGCTTCCGTGTCGGCGGACCCGGGGCCGGAACCGTTACCCTCGGCCGCCATGTTCCGCTGCCTCCTGCTCGCGATCGTCGGCTTCGGCGCGCTCCCGGCGAGCGTGCTGGCGCAGGAATCGCCGCCGGGTGCCTGCGCCGAGTACGACGGCGATGCGGTCTCGCTGCTCGGCACGATCACGCTCGAGACCTTTCCGGGGCCGCCCAACTTCTCGAGCCTCTACCGCGGCGACGAGCCCATCTCGGAGTTCGTGCTCGAGCTGGACGAGCCGCTGTGCGTGAAGGCCTGGCCCGACCGCGAAGAGGGCCCGCTCCCGGCGCTCGCGGGCATCGTCCGGGTCCAGGCGGAACTGCCGCCCGAGGTGCCGGTCGAGGCGGAGCTGCTCGCCCGCCTGGGCGAGCGCGTGTGGCTGCACGGCCGCATCCGGCCGCCGACCTCGCGCTACCACTACCTGCCCGTGCTGCTCGAGGCCCGGCGCATGACGCCGGCCGGGTTCGACCGGCCGACGCTGCCCGAGGTCCCCGGCAGGCCAGAGCTTCCGACCACGGGTCACACTCGTTAGGCGAGCGCGTCGCCGGCCCCGTCAGGCGCGCGTGGCGCGCACGACCCAATCCCAGGGTCCTGCCTCGCCGAGCCAGCGCGGCGGCCGTTCCAGGTACGCGTCCCACGGGTAGACCACCCGGCCGGTCTCTTCGGGCGCGAATCCGGTCCCGCGCAGCACCTCGTGGAGCTCTTCGCGCAGGAAGTGCTTCGTCCGCACGCCGCCCTGGTCGACCACGCCGCGCAGCAGGTCCCGGGCCGTGGCCCGGTCGCTGGCGATCCCGCCGCGCAACGCGCGCGCGCCGCGGAGCCCCGCCCGTTCGTTCCAGGCGACGATCCGGTTGTTCAGCCACAGCGCGGATTCGAGGGCCGGCACCACCAGCACGAGTTCGCCGCGGGGCCGCAGCATGTTGCGCGCGTTGCGCAGGATGCGGTGGCGCACCCCATCGTCGGGGGAGAGCAGCACGTTGGTGCAGGCGACGAGCCCGGCCCCCCGCGGCTTGCGCAGCGGGCGCGCGAGGTCCGCGCGGCGCACCGCGATGCGGTCGGATCCGGCGGTACGGGCCGCGGCTGCCCGCAGCAGCGCGGGGGCGAAGTCGAGCCCGACCACATGGGTGGCCCGCCGGGCGAGGCGCGGCAGCAGGCGCCCGGTCCCGCAGCCGAGATCGACCGCGAGCTCCACCCGGCCCACCCGGCGCAGCGCACGCGCAAAGTCCCCGTGGCCGTCGGTGCCGGTGGGGTCGAAGACGTCCCGATCGAAGTCCCCGGCAAGCGCATCCCAGTCCCTGGCGTCCACGCACCCCCTCCGCGCCCCGCCGCCGGCCGGCGGCCCGCCCGATGGTACGCTGAAAGGCGCCCGAACGAGGAGCCCGCATTGTCCGTCTACCTGATCGCCAACCTCCAGATCGAGGACCGGGAGCAGTACGCCGCGTACGAAGCCGGCTTCATGGCCATCTTCGAGCAGTACCAGGGCCGCCTGCTGGCCGTCGACGAGGCGCAGCAGGTCCTCGAGGGCGAGTGGCCCTACACGCGCACGGTGCTGATCGCGTTCCCGGACGAGGCCGCCGCGCGCGCCTGGTACGACTCCCCGGCCTATCAGGCGCTCGCCGAGCACCGCCGGGCCGCCTCGGTCGGGCACCTGGCGATGGTGAAGGGGCTCGGCTGACGCGTCGGCCGGGTTCGGGCGACGCCGGGTTCGGGCGAGGGTCGGCGGCGTCCGGCCCTCGGCGGCACCGTATGGTCTACGGGCAGGCGAGCTGGAACAGGCACATGGCGAGCAGCGTGAGGGCCACCCACCAGGAAGCGCGCGGTCGGCGCGGCGGGGTCGGAATCGGCATCGGAAGGCCTCCTATCGGACCGGAAGGGTAGATTCCGGGCCGTCGCGGCGGCCGGTCGGGGCCGGACGCGACCGGACGCCTGCGTGCTTGTGCAGCGCTTCGGGGCACCGTCATCGGTACGTCAAGTCTGTGTCGCCCGGTTGTTGCGGTTCGCGTGCGCGGGTTCTGCTGTCCGCATGACCCGCACGATCCTCGTCGTCGACGACCGGGGCGCCCCGCGCCGGGCCCTGGCCAACGAGCTCAGCGACGCGGGCTTCCGCGTGGTCCAGGCCGCGGATGGCCTCGAGGGCTTCGCATGCTTCGAGCGGGAAGCGCCCGACCTCGTGCTCTCGGACCTGGCGATGCCGCGCTGCGACGGCCTGGAACTCGTCGGCAGGATCCGCGCCGCATCGGCCGTTCCGATCGTGCTGTTCACGTCGCAGGGCGGGGTTCGCGACGCGGTCGCCGCGGTGAAGTGCGGGGCCGACGATTTCGTGGCGTCGCAGGACCTCGAGATCGAAGAACTCGTCGCACTCGCCGAGTCGCACGCGGGGACCGGGGTGCGCCCGGCCGAGGAACTCGCGCGGAGCCTGCCGGGGAACAGTCCCTCGATCACCCGGGCACGGGACCGTCTGGAGGCGCTCGCCCCCCTCGGGGCGCCGGTGCTGCTGACCGGAGAACCCGGAACCGGTCGCGCCGCCGCCGCACGCGCGCTCCATCGCCTGGGCCGCGCACGCCGTCCCTTCCAACGCGTCGAGGCGTCGGGACTCGTCGAGTGGCCGCGGCCGGCCCGACACGCAACGGTGTACGTCGAGGGGATCGACGACCTCGCCCCGGCCCTTCAGGAGAGCTGGCTGCGCCTCCTGGACGCACCCGGGAGCGGCGAGCGTTGGGTCGCCTCGGGCGGCCCGGGCGCGGCGGACCCGGGAGGACCGCTGCACCCCGAGCTGCGGGCCCGGCTCGCCCGTTTCTGTGTGGCGCTCCCACCGCTGCGGGAACGCCCCGAGGACGTTCCGCGGGTGGCGCGCGAGTTCGCGCGGGCCGCGAGCGAGCGCTTCGGCCGTCCCCGCCGGCTGGGCCCCGCCGCGCTCGAGCGGCTCCGCGCCGCGCCCTGGCCCGGCAACGCCACCGAACTCGCCCAGGTAGTCGAACAGGCGATCGCATTCTCGACGAGCGCCGAGATCGATGTCACGACCGTGAACGACGTGCTTGCCGAGGTCCGCTGGAGCGTCGAGGGGCTGCGCGACGCGAAGACACGGCAAGAGCGCGCGGCGCTCGTCGAGGCGCTCGAAGCGACCGGGGGCAACGTCACGCGGGCCGCGGAGCGGCTCGGCCGGAGCCGCGCCGCGGTCTATCGGATGGTGGAGCGCCATGGCGTGCCGCTGCGGCGGGACGCGTAGTGTTGGCATGGCTCACGTCCGCGTGCCTTCGCCGGCCGCTGGCCACGACCGCGGGGATCCTGCTGCTGACCGCACTGGCGGCCTGGCAGGCCGCCGGGGTGAGGACCGAGTTCGGCTACCGGCCGCTGGTCGGCGCGACACACCCGTCGATCGTCACGCTCGAGTCGTTCATCGAACGCTATGCCGGCGGGTTCCCGGTGCGTGTGGTCTGGCGCTGCGGCGACGGCGTGCCGTGCGAGGCGGCGCTCGACGCCGCGTCGGTCGCGATGGCGGGAGATCTCGACCGGCGCTTGTCCGCCCGGCCTGCCGTCCGCTCGGTCCGGAGCCCGGCGGAGGAATCGATCCTCGAACCCGCCCCCGACGGGTTCCGCGTGCGCCGCCTCGGAGAAGACGTCGCCGACGCAGCAGACCGGGCTTCCCTGGTGGCGCGCGCACGCCGGGACCCCTTCTGGGAGGGCCAGCTGGTTTCGGCCGACGGGAGGACCGGCGCGATCCTGGTGCAACCCGTCGATACCGAGAGCCGGACCAGCGTCGCCGTGGTCGAGGCGATCCGGGCGGCGCTGGCGCCGTGGGAGGCGCAGGGATGGCGCTTCCACCTGGTGGGTCACGCGGTCGAGTTCGTGGTGGCCGGGCGCGAGCTCGCCGAGAGCACCGCGGCGCTGACACCGATCACGGCCCTCGCCGTGGGCGTGCTGCTGTTCCTGTTGACGCGATCCTGGCAGGTGGTCGTCGCCGCGATGGCGGCGATGGGCACCGCGCTCGTGTGGACCTTCGGCTTCCTCGGCGCGCTCGGCTGGCCGCAGGACAGCATCCTCCAGGTCCTGGCGCCGCTGATCCTGGTCACCGGAATCTGCGACGCGGTCCATCTGGTGGGACAGCGTTCGCCGCCATCGGGCAGCGGTCGCGCGGAGCGGTCGCGCGCGCTCGTCCGGGCCGCGAGCAGGGTCGCGGGCCCCTGCGCGGTCACCACGTGGACGACCGGGGCCGCGTTCCTGTCGTTCGCGACCAGCGATCTCGCCACGTTCGTGCGCTTCGGGGTCGTGTCGGCCTTCGGTGTGGGCATGTGCCTCGTGCTGACCTTCGCCTGGCTCCCGGTGCTGCTCTGGTGGCTCCCGGCGGAGCGCGTCTCACCCTCGGGCGCTTCGGCCGCGGGGAGCTGGGACGCGGCGTTGGCGGCGGTGGCCGCTGTCGCCGACCGGCGGCGCGTCGGCGTCCTCGCGGTCGCGGGCCTGGTGATGCTGGTCTGCGGGGTCGGGTGGGCCACGCGGCTCCGGGTCGATACCGACGGCTACGAGATGTACGGAGACCAGAGCCAGGTGATCCGCTGGATCCGCTTCGTGGAACGGCACCTCTCGCGGGCCGACCATCTCGAGCTCGACATCGCGTTCCCGCCGGGCGTCCACCTCGCGGATCCCGCGGTGCTGGCCACACTCGACCGCACCGGCCGCGCACTCGAGCGGATCGAGGGGCTCGGACCCGCGCGCAGCATCGTCGATGCGGTCGCGCGGCTGCGCGAGGTGCTCCCGTCCCGCGATGGGCCCGCGCGGCGCGAAGGGGCGAGTCTCGAAGCGAACGCCGAGCTGATCGAGCTGCTGGGCTTCGAGGATCCGGACTTCCTGGAGTCCTGGGTCGGCTTCGATCGGCGGCACGCCCGCGTGTCGGTCGAAGCCGAGTTCCAGTCCTTTGCGGTGCGCGACGGTACGCTCGGCCACGTCGATCGGGAACTGGCCCGGGCGCTCCCGGCGGACTGGAAGGTCGCGACGACCGGTCCTTTCGCGATGGGCCGCGACTGGGTGCGCGACGTCCAGGCCACACAACTCCGCAGTTTCGCGACGGCCTTCGCCCTGGTCCTGCTGCTCCTGTGGGGGTACCTCCGCTCGCTGCGCTGGGCCGTGCTCGGCCTCCTTCCGACGCTGCTCCCGGTCGTGGCGATCCTGGGCGCGATGGGATGGTTCGGCCTCTCCCTCGACGTCGGCCGCTCGATGATTGCGGCCGTCGTTCTCGGGATCGGGATCGACGACACCATCCACCTGCTCGCGCGCTTCCGGCGCGAGCGACAGGGCGGGCGCCTTCCCTGCGACGCGATCGCCCGCGCGGTCCGCGGCGTCGGTCGTCCCGTCGTCACGACCTCGCTCGCGCTCGGGATCGGCTTCCTCGCGTTGACGGCCTCCTCGTGGCAGACGGTCTCGAGCTTCGGCCTGTTCGTGTCGCTCGGGATCGTGGGCGCGCTGGTGGGCGACCTGGTCGTGCTTCCGGCCCTCGTCATCGTGGCCGAGCGGCGCTCGTGAGGCGGGCCGCGTTCGTGCTTCCGTGGCTCGTGGTCGCGGTGCTCTCGGGCATCGCGATCGGGGGCCGGGACGGCACGGTGCAGTTGCCGTGTGCGCTGCTTCCGAACGGCCAGGTCTCGATCGTGCCCGGCCCGGCCTGCCCGCTGCCGCCGATGGCCCGTATCGTGGGCACGCGCGTGGAGGGCCGCGAGGGCCTGGCCCTGACCACCGCGATTCGCCGCGCGCGCGCGCGGCGGGCTCCGCTCGACGTCGGATGGCGGGACCACGGTGCGAGCGCGTGGGCGCGCCTACCGGTGCTGCGCCGCACGCCGCTGGAAGCGTGGCGCGCCTGGTTCGCGTCGTTGTCGGCGACCGCGCTGCTGGCGCTGGTGCCCCTCCTCTGGGTCCGGCGCTCGCGGTCGGACGCGGCGGTGCCGTTTGCGCTCTTCTATACGTCCGTTGCCGCGGTGGCTCTCCGGACCCTGACGCCGCTGCCGGGTGCCGGCCTCGACGCCGCCGGCCTGGCCGCCGCGCTGCTCGCGGGTGCCTCGCTTGCCCATCTAGGTCTCGTGTTCCCGCTGACCCGCGAATGGCTGACGCGCTCTCCCGGCCTGGTCCGGGTCCCGTACCTCGCTGCGGGGTTCGCGTACCCGGTGGCGCTCGCGGCGCTGCACGGCAACTCCCTCGTCTGGTCCGTCGGCGTGCGGCTGTGGGTGATCGGTTTCCTGACCCTGTGGGCCGTGCTGGTGGTGGCGGCCGGGCGCGCCGCGCGCGAGGCCGGTCGCCAGTTCGCAGGCGTCCACGCGCGGGCCTTCTTGTGGGGCACGGTGTGGATCGTGGGCCTGCCGCTCGTGCTGGCGCTCTCGGCGGGGCACCTCCGGCTCGCGTTGGCGCTGGCCGTGGTGGTGGCACCCCTGCCGATCGGCCTCGCTGCGAGTCGGTATCCGGTCCACGACCTCGGGTTCGACGTCCGCCGGGGCCTTGCGCGGGTGCTGCTCTACTCGGCCGCGGCCTCTCTCGGGGCGGGTGGTTTCGTATTGACGGGGCCGGCGACGCTGGTCGAGATCGGCTGGGTGTGGCTCGCGGCGGCCGGGGTCGCGGCGGCGTTCGATCTGCTTCGGAGGGTTTCGCTGCGGCGCCTGGAACGCGGACTGGTTCCCGAGGTCGAACGGCTGCACGCGCGCGCGCAGGCGTACGCGGCCGAAGTCGCGACGCTGATGCCCGAGGACGAGATCACTGCCCGGTTGCAACACGCGGTCTGCGACGGCCTCCGGACGCGCGCGGTCGGCTACCTGCCCGACGACACCGGACGCGTCGGTCCGGGCCGGGAAGCCGCCGTCGGTTTCGCCGGACTCGCGGACGACGCGGCGCGGGTCCTTTCCGGAGGGAGTTGCGTGCTGCTGACGGCGGTGCCGGGCGCTGCACGAGAGGTCGGCTCGCTGGTGGCCCACGGCATCGCACTGGTCGCATCCGTGTCGAGTGGTACCCAACGGGCCGGAATCCTCTACGCGGGCCCCGAATCCCGCGCGTCGGCCTACAACGGCATCCACGCGAGCTTCGTCTCGACCGTGGTCGCGCACGCGTCGGTCGCCATCCGCAACGCCCGCATCGGAGAGTCGCTGCTGGCTGCCGAGCGGCGGGCGGCTGCGGGCCGCGCGGCACTCGCGATGGCGCACGACGTCGGCAAGGAACTCGATTGGATCCGGCGCCTGGCCGCGCGTCTGCCGGAGCGCGCGGCGGACCGCGCCCGGTGGCAGCGCGACGTGGGCACCCTGCGCGAACTCGCCGACGAGCTTTCACGAACGGTCCGCGCGCGGGTCCGGAACGCGGGTCGCTCGCTCGCGAGCGGCCAGGCCGTCGCGCTCTCCGAGGCGATCGGGCGGGTGAAACGAGGCGTCCGGCACACGGGGGCGGCCGGGCTCGTGTGTCAGGTGCCCGAGGATGCTGCGGGGCGGCTCGTCCCCCTCGACCTGGCCTTCGTGGTGGGCGCGCTCGTCGACAACGCGGTGAAGGCGACGCCGACCGGGGCATGGGTGTACCTGTCTGCCGGGGTCGCCGGGAGTGGCCTGCGCATCGCGGTCCGCGATCACGGTCCGGGGCCCGCGGATACGCCGCACTGGCTCGAGGCCGGCTGGTCCGGAGGGGGAGACGGGGCCGGCGTCGGGCTCTCGCTGGCGAGCGAGATGGCCCGGGGGCTCGGAGGAGAGCTCCGCTTCGAGGCGGCCGCGGGTGGCGGGACGCGCGCCGTGGTGACACTTCCGTGCGCCGCCTAGCAATGCTTCCGTGGGTACTTTCGCTGGCGGTCGCGGTTTCGCCGGCCCCGGCCGCCAGCGATCCAGCGCCGCATGGCGAGTCCCTTCTCGAGCGTGCGTTCACCGCGCGCCATGGCTGCGACACGCGCGCACGACTGCGCGTCGAGATGTGGAGCCGGGACGGGGCGAAGCGCACGCGCCGGCTCGAACTGGTGACGAAGACGATCCGGGGCCGGTTGCACGCCATCGCGCGGATGGAGGCGCCGGCGTCGGTCCGCGGGATGGCGCTCCGGATCGTCGAGAATCTCGGGAAGGCCGACGACACCTGGGTCTATCTGCCCAGCCAACGCCGGGCGCGCCGCATCTCGAGCCAACGCCGGAACGACTCGTTCCTCGGAAGCGATCTCACCTATGCGGACTTCGAACGAAAGCGCGCGGCCGACTTCGAGGTGCTGGGTGTCCACGCAGCCGAGCTCGGCGGGGAAGCCGTCTGGCGGATCGAGACGCGCCCGCGGATGTCTTCACCCTACGACCGCATCGATCATTGGGTCTCCGGTTCCGACGCCGCGACCCTGCGCACGGACGACTACCAATCCGGAGGCCAGGTCCTGGTGCGCGTGCTCCGGACCCCCCGCTCCGGGATCCACGCGGAGGGACCGTGGCGGGTCCCCGAACGGATCGAGGTCGAACACCGCAAGCGCCACACGCGCACCGAGGTCGTGAGCCTTCGCCTCGAGATCGCGCCGGACCTTCCCGACGCCGCGTTCGCGCGCAACGCGCTCTCCCGGGGGCGCTGATTCGCGCGCCGGCGCGCCTCGCCTAGACTCCGCCGCCATGCCGGTGCGCGCCGTCGTCTTCGACCTCTTCGACACGCTGGTGGATCTCTCCATGGACG
>Ga0114931_10003917_pt1 | contig 18696 bp, 17 predicted proteins | sample 2SBtaG_FD_89579 | JGI IMG/M metagenome (GOLD analysis project Ga0114931, IMG submission 89579) | Deep subsurface microbial communities from Kolumbo volcano to uncover new lineages of life (NeLLi) - 2SBTROV14_V59a metaG | ecosystem: Environmental > Aquatic > Marine > Volcanic | place: Kolumbo...
CAATTTCGTAACATTCTACGTATTACATCATTGTTACACTTCACCGGCGAATATTACCGACAGTTTTACCTGTCTGATGATGATTGACTTAATGAAGGAGCACCTGCTTATGAACCTGAAGCTCATCCTGTCTACAACGCTGATGATATCCTCCCTGCTGACCACCATGTCCCCGCAGGCGCGGACATTGATCCAGAACAAGGGGTCGGACACCCTGGTCAACGTCGCCCAGGCCTGGGCCGAGGCCTATCCGAAGATTAACCCCGATGTCGCCGTTGCGGTCTCTGGCGGCGGTTCCGGAACCGGCATTGCCGCCATGATCAATGGTACCGTGGATATCGCCAATGCCAGCCGCAAGATGAAGGACAAGGAAGTGAAACTGGCCGAGAAACATGGCCAGCACCCGCTTAAACACGTGGTCGGTTACGATGCCCTGTCAGTATTTCTTAACCAGGGAAACCCGATCAAGTCTATGACCTTCAAGGAACTGAAAAATATCTTTGGCCGTGACCCCAAAGTCAGGAACTGGTCGGACATGGGCATTACTGTGCCAGGTTGCAGCAGCGGGAAAATCATAGTCGTCAGCCGGCAGAACAATTCCGGGACCTATGCCTACTTCAAGAAGACCATCCTGGGCAAGAGAGGCAAGTATCGTCAGGGAACACTGGACATGCAGGGTTCCAAGGATGTGGTTGACCTCGTGGAGAAAACGCCCTGCGCCATCGGCTACAGTGGACTTGCCTATGCCACCGAGCATGTAAAGATGGTGTGTATCGCGAAGGCCGCCGGCGAAACCTGCGTCGCCCCCAGCGTGGCAACGGCCAGTGATCGCAGCTACCCGATTGCCCGCCCGTTGTTCATGTATACCAACGGCGAGGCGCAGGGTGCGATCAAGGACTACCTCGACTGGGTCAAGAGTGATGCCGGCCAGTGCATATTGCTGAAAAAAGGCTATGCACCGATTCATGCAGTACAGTGCGACTGAGGCTTGATTCTTTACACCATGTCGGGTTACGGCCTGCAGCCTGACCCGACCTACAAATGTCTGTAGGTCGGGTTAGCGCAGCGTAACCCGACAGCCATATTTGCAACCACGGGACGCCAACCAATGAGTCACTATGAAGAACGTCTGGAAAAAGACCTGATTACTATCCGTGAACAGGTGGCGGAAATGGCTGAACAGGTGGAAGCAGGAATCAGGAATGCCATGCATGCGCTGCAAACCGGTAATGACAAGCTTGCAGCTGCTACTGTACTTGCAGACCACCCGATCAACCGCAGCATGCGGCGCATCGATCAGCTGTGTCATAAATTCATTGCCCTGCACTTGCCGAGCGCCGGCCCCCTGCGGCTGCTGTCTTCCATGATCCGGGCAAACATCGAGCTGGAACGGATCGGGGACTATGCCGTTACCATCGCCCGCGAGGCACTGCAACTATCGGCGCCACCATCTGGACCAATGGCCAGCGAACTGGAACGTGTCAGCAACGAGACTCAACTCATGTTGAGCCAGTCCATCAAGGCTTTAAACGAACTCAACCCGGACATGGCCAGGGCCACCATGATCATGGAAGAGCAGATGGAAAATGACCTGGATATTATTCATTCCGGGTTAATGGCCAATGATGATCGGGACACGGTCAAGAGCCTGCTGGCGATGTTTGCCATATTCACCCAGCTGAAACGGGTCGCGGACCAGGCCAAGAATCTCTGCGAAGAAACGGTGTTCGCCGCCACCGGAGACACCAAGGCACCCAAGGTTTACAACATCCTGTTCATTGACGAGGACAATAGCTGCCAAAGTCAGATTGCCGAGGCCATTGCCCGCAAGAGCTTTCCCGGAAGCGGCAATTACACCAGTGCCGGGCGACACCCGGCGGCCGGTCTGAATCCGGTCATGGTGGAATTTCTTGACCGCCACGGCGTCAGCATTGCAGACACCGCCAAACCCAAACCTCTTGATATGACCCCGCTGGAACTGACCACCCTGCATGTGATTGTCAGTCTGCAGGGCCCTGTCAAATCCTACTTCGACCATACCCCCTTCCATACCACTCCGCTGGAATGGGATGTCGGCCCTGCCCCGGAGAGTGGCGATGAAACCGGCATCAAGCGTCTGGAAGAACTCTACCGTGATACGGCGCTCCAGGTACGCGACCTGATGGAAATCCTGCGTGGTAAAGAAGCGCCCTGAGATGTCCGGCAGGCCACTCACGAAGACCACCGATCCGGCGGCATTCGATCGCCGCAACGCCGACTGGTATATCGACAAGCTGGCCCAGATGCTGGTCTTCATCGGTGGTATCTCGGCCATCATCTTTGTCATTGGCATCTTTGTCTTTATCACCAGGGAAAGTCTCGGTTTCCTGCTCGACCACTTCGACTTCAAGGAGTTTTTCACCTCCCCTTACTGGTACCCCGCCGATGAGGATGACCCGGAATATGGCATTCTGGCGCTGATCGCCGGTACCGCCAGCGTCACCGGACTGGCCATGCTGGTGGCCATCCCGTTTTCACTGGGTACGGCGGTCTATATCGCTGAATTTGCCACCGGCAGGAAACGCGAGGCCCTCAAGGTACTGGTGGAACTGCTGGCCGCGATCCCCTCGGTAGTCTGGGGCTTCATCGGTCTCAGTATCATGAATCCGCTGATCATCGAGATTTTTGATGTCCCGGTGGGGCTGAATATACTCAACGCCGGTATCATCCTCGGTCTGATGGCCGCCCCCATCATGACCTCTATCGCCGAAGATGCACTCAAGGCGGTTCCGGACCGCTATCGGGAAGCGGCCGAGGCGCTGGGCGCCACCCGCTGGCAGATCATCTACAAAACGGTGCTGCCAGCGGCAAAAAACGGCTTGCTGGGCGCAGTCCTGCTGGGTGTTGGCCGGGGGTTTGGCGAGACCATGGCGGTGCTGATGGCGACGGGCCACTCGATCAATATCCCGCACAGCATCTTCGACCCGGTACGCGCCCTGACGGCCACCATTGCGGCTGAACTGGGTGAGACCGCCGTGGGTTCTGAGCACTACGGTGCATTGTTTACCATTGGCATTTTCCTGTTCCTGATTACCTTCGTGATTAACCTCACTGCCGATCTGATCGTGCGCGGCGTACGCAAGGGGTAGGTACTTCATGTTCGAGAGATCGACACTCAATATCAGAAACCAGCGGATTCAGCGACTGTTCAGGATTCTGTTTCTGTTGATGGCCATTTTGCTGATTACACCGGTACTGCTCATCCTCGGGACCCTGATTGTAAAAGGGGGTTCGGCCATCTCCATTGATTTTCTGTTTACCGCCCCGACCGACGGCATGACGGCTGGCGGCATATTCCCCGCCCTGCTGGGCACCGTCTGGCTGGTAGCGGTGGCACTGCTGATTTCCGTACCACTGGGCATCGCCGCCGCCATTTACCTCAGTGAATACGCCGGCGAGAACTGGTTCACCCGCATCATCAACCTGGCCATTATCAACCTGGCCGGAGTGCCCTCGATCGTCCATGCCCTGTTTGGGGTCGGCGCCTTCGTGCTGTTTTTCAAGTTTGGCACCAGCATCCTCGCAGCCAGCCTGACACTGGCCATCATGACCCTGCCGGTGGTGATTGTGGCGACCCGCGAATCCCTGCAGGCGGTTCCCCATGCGTTCCGCGAAGCTTGCTGGAACATGGGCGCCACCCGCTGGCAGACCATTCGCCGCGTGGTCTTGCCCAATGCCGTCTCCGGCATCCTCACCGGCGTCATTCTTGAAGTGTCACGTACTGCCGGTGAGACCGCACCCATTATGTTCACCGGCGCCGTCTTCTTCACCCCGTTCCTGCCACAGGGAATCTTTGACCAGACCATGGCCATGTCACTGCACCTGTTCGTGGTAGCGACGCAGGTCCCCGGTGTTCCCGATAACCTGCCTTATGGTGTTGCCCTGGTGCTCATCGCCATGGTGTTGCTGATGAACAGTATTTCGATTGCCTTTCGTGTCTACCTGCGCGGGAAAAAGAAATGGTAACCACAGCACTCACCCCGGATACAGATACAGTGGCACAGGCACCTGTCAAGCTGGATGTCCGCGATCTGACGATTCGTTATGGCGATCAGCGGGTACTCGGCAATGTCAGCCTGGACATTCGCGAACATGAAATTTTCGGGATAATCGGGCCGGCCAACGCCGGCAAGACCTCGTTCCTCAAGGCGCTGAATCGCATGGACACGTTCGATTCCAGTATGCAGGTCGATGGCGTGATCCGGTTCAACGGTCTTGATATCCGTCACCTGAAGAATATTTATGCCTTGCGTTCCCGTATCGGAGTGGTCTTCCCCCTGCCGGTTGGTCTGCCGATGACAGTTTATGACAATGTGGCCCTCTCCCCGCGCCTGTCCGGCAGGAAAAACAAGGCCGACCTCGATGTCATCGTCGAGCACTGCCTGACCCGCGCCGCACTCTGGGATGAGGTCAAGGACCGGCTGGATTCCCTTGGTAGCCTGCTCTCCGGTGGCCAGCAGCAGCGTCTGACGATTGCGCGCGCCCTTTCACAGGAACCGGAAGTGCTGATGCTCGACGAGTTCTCCATCGCCGTCGACCCGGTGACGACCATGCGGATCGAGGATGTCCTGAAGGAACTGAAACAGGAAATGACCATCATCCTGGTCACCAATCTGGTGCAGCAGGCGCGGCGCCTCGCCAGTCGCACCGCATTTTTTCTCGATGGAAAATGCGTGGAAATCGGCGAGACCGAGGACCTGTTTAGCGGCGAGGTCAATGACCCCCGCACCCGGGATTACATCGAGGGACGGTTTGGGTGAAATATAATCCGGCTATTCACGTTGACATGACCCATTATATATAACCGGATTCAGAATAATTATGAATACCAGCAACCAGACGGTCATTGATGATTCAGTGGAATACGCCATACACACAGCACAGTTGAATCTCTGGTACGGAACGTTCCAGGCATTGTTCGACATTGACCTCGATATAAAACGGGGCATTATTACTTCTCTCATCGGTCCTTCCGGCTGCGGCAAATCCACTTTTCTGCGCAGTATCAATCGCATCAATGAACGACTTGGTTATGTGCGCACCGGGGGTTTGGTCAATGTCTTCGATCACAACATCTATGACCCGGCTGTCGAGCTGGTACAGGTGCGCAAGCAGATCGGTATGGTCTTCCAGCGACCGAACCCGTTACCGATGTCCATCCGTGACAATGTGCTGTTCGGCTACAAGCTGCATTCAGAAGGCAAACACGCTTCGCGCAGTGAACAGGATGATATCGCCGAGGACGCCCTGCGCCAGGTGTTGCTATGGGACTAGGTCAAGGACCGGCTGGACAGCAAGGCCATCGGGCTCTCGCTGGAGGAACAGCAGAAACTGTGTATCGCCCGTCTGCTGCCGGTCAAGCCCGGCTTGCTACTGATGGACGAACCCTGCTCCGCACTTGATCCCAGGGGCACCGAGGCCGTGGAGGAACTGATCTGGGAGTTACGTGGCAAGTACACCATCCTCATCGTGACTCACAACATGGCCCAGGCACGCCGCGCCAGCGAAGAATGCATCTTCATGCTGATGGGAAAGGTCGTGGAACAGACGGCCACCGAGGACATGTTCGTCACACCTGAAAAACAGGAAACCGCTGACTATATTGAAGGCCGTTACGGCTAACCTCCCTGTTGTAGCAGGCATCGGCAGAACGCCTGTGTCCTATGATTTACCATCGACCTGCCCTATCCTTGTGCACCATGTCCTGCATCCTGGTCGTCGATGATGATCCTGCCATCCGTGAAATGGTCGGTATGGCGCTGATCCGTGAGGGATACGAAATGCTGGAGGCCGGGAATACGCTGGAAGCACGCCAGCTAATCACTACCCGCAAGCCTGACCTGATGCTCCTCGACTGGATGTTACCCGGACAATCCGGCTTTGAATTTGCCCGCCAGCTGTACAACGATAAAACCCGGGATAACCTGCCAGTCATTATGCTGACCGCACGCGGCCAGGAGGTGGACAAGGTCGCCGCACTCGAAGCCGGCGCCGATGACTATGTTTCAAAACCATTCTCGGTCAGCGAATTACTGGCACGAATCAAGGCCGTACTGCGCCGCACCGGACAACACGATGACACGCTACTGCTGGAGAATGACGGTCTGAGGCTTGATCCGGGAACCCGCCGCGTCAGCATCGGTGATACACTTCTGGAACTGTCGCCACTGGAATACCGGTTGTTGTATTTTCTCATGACGCACCGGGAACACGTCTACAGCCGTCAACAGCTGATCGAGAATATCTGGGACACTGCTTACGTGGAAGACCGCACCGTCGATGTCCACATTCGTCGCCTGCGAAAAATACTCGAACCCTCCGGACATGACTGTTTTATCCAGACCGTTCGCAGTGCCGGTTACCGGTTTTCCGTGCAGGCATAAAAAGCCGGGGATGGTCATTCTTTTCAAATTCCGGTAACGACTGGAAAGGCAAACGCTATGCCGGATTACCGAAGACAGGAACTGTGGCTGTTTGCCGGATTAGCAGCCCTGGCATTCACCACGGGGATCCTGACGGAAAGGCTACTGCTGTGCCTGCTGCTTGGTCTGCTCGTATATCTTGCATGGCATCTGTACCACCTCGCACACCTGCCGGTACGGCTCGATAGCCGTCTTCCCTCTGATTCGCCGCCGCCCTTTGGCTTGTGGGGGGGCGTTTACCGTGATATCAATTCCCTGCAGACAGACAGCCGGAATCGGGAACAGCGGCTGACATCCCTTCAGGACCGGTTGCAGGATGCTGTCGCTGCTCTGCCCGAGGCCATCGTGATACTGGGACGGAATGGGACGGTTGACTGGACAAACCCGGCCGCGGAGCAACTGCTGGGGATTGACTACCTGACTGATTCCGGTCAGCTGTTCCAGCATCTCGTGCGTGACCCGGTACTGGAGGAATACCTGGCCGACGGGGTCTTTGACCAGCCCCTGGTGTTCAGCCCGCCGGCCAACCGGTCAAAAATCGTATCACTGTTCGTTACCTCGCTCGGCCGTCACCCGCAGCAGATGATTGTCGCCAGCGACATTACCCACCAGTACCACCTGGACTCCGCGCAGCGGGACTTTGTAGCGAATATATCGCATGAATTACGCACGCCTCTGACAGTCATCACCGGTCTCCTGGAACAAATGCAGACGGACAGTGGCGCACTGTCCACTTATCAGCGCCCTGTCGAACTCATGCAAAAACAGGCACAGCGTATGGCCGAACTGATCTCCGACCTGCTAACACTCTCGCATCTTGAGTTGAACAAACAGCCGCCTGTAGTCGATGAGATTAACGTCCCTGAACTGCTTGCCGGGATTGCCGAGGAAGCGCGGGCGCTGGGCAAGCCGACCGGCCATGTTATTCAACTGGAGATTGATTCAGCGGCCGGTCTCCGCGGGGACCGGAAAGAACTGCGTACCGCGATTTCAAATCTTGTTACCAATGCCATACAGCATACCCCCAACCGCACCACAGTACGGATTCACTGGGGAATCGATGAAAAAAGGGCCTGCCTGGATGTCAGCGATAATGGTGGGGGTATCCCGGCACGGCATCTTCCGCGTCTGACGGAACGCCTGTATCGCGTTGATAGTAGCCGTTCCCGCAATACCGGGGGTACCGGTCTCGGACTCGCTATCGTCAAATACGTCCTCGACCGCCATGGCGCCGGGCTGGAAATCAGCAGCACAACGGGGCGCGGCAGTACGTTTAGCTGTCACTTCCCGGTGGCAGGCATCATCAGACCGGAGATGGTCCGCGATTCGACTGTTGCAGACTGAAAGTGCCTGGAAAAATGGCAGTACAGGGAAAATAGTTATTTTTTACTGTCGAGTATTGCCTCCAGCCGGTCACAGAATGTACTGATCACCTTGATGCGCGCGAAGTGCTTGTCGTTGCCCTCGACCAGTACCCAGGGCGCAGAATGAGTACTGGTATGTTCGACGATATCGTTGACCGCCAATTCATAATCGCTCCATTTCTCGCGGTTGCGCCAGTCTTCCTCGGTCAGTTTCCAGCGTTTGTAGGGCATTTCCTCACGGACCCTGAAACGTTTCAGCTGCTCGTCCCTGGTGATGTGGACCCAGTATTTCAGCAGCAGAATACCGTGGTCCGTCAACTGCTCCTCGAATTCATTGATCTCGGCAAAAGCCCGCTTCCATTCATCTTCGGTGGCAAATCCTTCAACCCGTTCCACCAGCACACGCCCGTACCAGCTACGGTCGAAAATGTTAATACGCCCGGCACGGGACAGGTGTCGCCAGAATCGCCACAGGTAGTGATGGGCCCGCTCTTCATCCGTTGGCGCGGCAATCGGGATAACCTGGTAGTGGCGGGCATCCAGGGCTGCGGTGACCCGTCGGATTGCCCCACCCTTGCCGGCGGCATCGGGGCCCTCGAACAGCAGGATGGTCGACAGCTTTTTCTTGAGGGCCTTGCGGTGCAGCTGGTTCAACCGTGCCTGGCATGCCCGCAGCTGTTTCTTGTAGTCGGATTTCTTCAGGTGCAAGGACATGTCCAGGCTGGACAGTACCGTGGTTCCCTGCAGATGAGGTGTCGCCGGGGTATCCACCAATGCATCCGTCGGTTGTTGTTCCACTGCGGGTGACTTGTGCTCTGTTGCCAGCTTCTCCCGTAATGCTGTCTTCCTGCGCCTCTCGTCAAGATGTTTGGTAGTCTCATCACGGATCGTTTCCCCGACTGTCAGGCTGCGGAAACACGGGTCCACGCCCTCGACGATCATCCAGGGGGCCGTACCGGTACTGGTGCGCATGATGGTACGTTCCGCCGCCGCCTCGAAACGCTCATAAATATGCCAGTGATCCCAGTCCTGCCGGGTGACCCGCCAACTTGTCAGAGGGTCCTTTTCCAGCTTCTTCAGGCGGTGCTTCTGGGCATCCTGACTCAGGTGCATCCAGAATTTGAGGATCAGCGTACCGTCATCGGCAAGGGCTTTTTCGAATGCCAGGATCCGGTCCAGCCGGTCATCAAAGGTAGCCTCATCATCCTTCTCATAGACACGGCGCAGAATCGGCTGTGAATACCAGGAACTCAGGAACAGGCCGATGCGGCCTTTCGGGGGTAAATTACGCCAGAAACGCCAGTATTCCGGCCGGTCACGCTCTTCGTCGGAAGGTTCGTCAAAGGCCCGGGTGAGCAGCCAGCGTGGATCCATCCATTCATTGAGAAGATTAACGGTATCGCCCTTGCCGCCGCCATCCACGCCGGCAAACAGGATAATGACCGGAAATTTGCTGCTTACCCTTAGATTGGCCTGCACCTCGAGCAATGCCTGCCGCAGCAACGGCTCGCGCTGGTTGAACTCGCTTTTCGGTACCTTCTGCCCGAGCTCCGCTGTTCTGAACATGGCTGACCTCCTGATCTCCTGTCCGTATCTCTGCCGGTATCTTATCTTAACCGGAATCCATAAATCCGATATCATCTATCGTAACAGTCGGGATACACAAGCAGGTAGAATGCCGTATGGCAAAAATTTTCGTTGAAGACCGGGAAGAAGATACCCGTGTTCCATTTCTGCGCGGGATCCTGATTCGCTCCCTGCAGGATGCAGGACTGCCCTTCAGTGAGGCCTATGAACTGGCAACGGAGATTCGCAATAATCTTGACGATGTATCCGTAATAACCACCGTGGAACTGCGCCGGAAGGTCATTAATCTGCTCAAGGCCCGATCGGCACAGGATGTCATTAACCGTTACGGTCAGCTGAAAAGACCCTTCGGCATCCAGGTGGAACAACGGGATGGTCAGGTCACGCCGTTTTCCCGGGTCGAATATCAACACTGCCTTGAAAATATTGGTCTCACCGGTGATGAGGCCATGGAGATTGTGGCGACTGTCCACAGGCACCTGACTGACCGGCGCATAGAAAAGATGACATCAAGGCGTCTGGGTGAACTGACCTATCGGTACCTGCGGCAATCCAGAGAACTGGGGCCTTCGGTCGCACACCGCTGGCTGGTGTGGCGTGATTTCGTCAACAGCGGCCGGTCGCTGATCTTCCTGATTGGCGGAACGTCCGGCTGCGGGAAAAGCACCACTGCTACCATGCTGGCCAGCCGCCTGGATATTGTGCGCACCCAGTCAACGGACATGTTGCGCGAGGTTATGCGTACCATGATGCCCGAACAGCTTATCCCGGTACTGCACACTTCATCATTTACTGCCTGGACGGCCCTGCCCGGCCAACCGAAGGTCATTCAGGGTATACCGGAAACCTTGCTGGTAAACGGCTACCGCAGTCAGGCGGATCTGCTCTCTGTTGCAATAGAAGCGGTTATTCAGCGCGCCCTGCGTGAGCGGGTATCACTGATCATGGAGGGTGTCCATATTCATCCGGCCTTTGTGGAAACCCTGGCCAGCAACAAGGACGCGGTTATTATGCCTGTCATGCTGGGTGTGCTGAAGCGCAAACATCTGCAACGCAGAATACGTGGCCGCGGCAGCGATGCGCCACAGCGCCGCAGTGAACGCTACCTGGAGCACTTTGATGAAATCTGGCGCCTGCAGTCCTACCTGCTGTCCGAGGCCGACCGCGCAAACATACCCATCGTCGTTAATCACGATAAAGACAATGTGTTTCGTGAAATCATGCGTATCACCATCGAGACGCTGGCAAAGGATTTCAGCAATACTCCACAGGCCGTCTTTGCCTGATCCGGTATTATCTTGTGTAACGCGTCTTCGGTAACGGGATACACAGACCTGTCTGATAGCCTCTGAACATGCAGCGATCCACCAAAAGACTCCTGCTGTTACTGGTTATGTTGCCAGTCACGGTTGTGCTTGTCGGCATCACCTATATGGAGTTGATGAACTATGTGGAAGGCTCGCCGCGAGGCTTCTGGGCCAGTATCGAATGGGCTGCGGAGACAATCACTACCACGGGCTACGGGGCCGATTCCCGCTGGCAGGAACCCCTCATGTCGGTGTTTGTCATCCTGGTACAGTTCTCCGGGGTGTTTCTGATATGGCTGTTGTTCCCGATCTATATCATCCCGTTTTTCGAGGAACGCTTCGAGGTCCGACTGCCGCACACCCTGCCTGCTCCCAGGGGTGAACGTTACATCCTGATCTACCGCTATAGCCAATCCGTCTTGACACTCATCGATGAACTGGCACGCCATGAACGCCGCACGGTCATCATCGAGGAGGATCAGGCAACCGCCCGGCGGCTGAGTGATCAGGGTCTGGAAGTGGTCCACCTCCGCCATCCGCTGGATGAACTGCGTTTCGATAATATTGGACATGCCGGGGCCATCGTTGCCAACGGTAGCGATCATGAGAATGCAGCCCTGCTGCTGATTGCCCGGGACCTCGGTTTCGCGGGTCACATCTATGCCCGGGTGGATGACCCCCTGCATTGCCAGCCACTGACTACCTGGGGGGTAACCGCCATTTATACCCCTGTGCACGAGTTGGCAGAGGCACTGGCCTCCAGGGCGAGCCGGCGAATCCGCAGCACTATCCAGGGGGTTCAGCAACTGGGTGAGCATCTGGGCGTTGCGGAGCTGCGCATTCACCGGACCAGCCCGCTGGTTGGAGATACCCTGGAACATGCAAAACTGCGCAAACGCCATGGGGTCACAGTTCTGGGAAGATGGCGCAGTGGCCGTTTCGTTCCCAAACCCCCTGCCGATTCCCCACTCGCACCAGGGGACATCATTGTCATTGCAGGCCCCCAGGGCTCGCTGGAAGGGCTGGGCCGGCTGGCCATCCCGCTGATGCACCAGGGTCCTGTCATTATCGCGGGCTATGGCGATGTCGGCCGTGAAGTACAGCAACTGCTCACCGACGCTGGCGAGGAAACAGTCGTTGTCGATCAGCTTCCCATGGAGGGTGTGGATGTTGTCGGCAATGTACTCGATCGGGATAATCTGGAGCGGCTGGCCGGCGTGAAAAACGCACGTGCCGTGGTGCTAACACTCAGCCACGACAGCGCATGCCTGTTTGCCGCCATGGTCGTCCGTGAAGTTGCCCCGGATGTACCCCTGATCGCACGCGTCAACCGGCCACAGGCCGTTCCCCGGCTTTACCGGATTGGTGTGGATTCTGCCTTGTCCATGGGGCAAGTAGCCGGCCAGCGGCTGGCACGGCATATCCTGGGGGAGGAATATGTCAGTCTGGAGCACAACCTGAAGCTGGTCAGCGTTGATGCCGCCGGCCTGGTCGGTCAGCATCCCCTGCAGGCCGGTGTCCATGAGCGTACTGCTTGCCAGATCGTGGCCATCGAGCGCGAGGATGAATTGATTGTGGAGTTTGATGAAGACTTGCGCATAGAGGCTATGGACAAAATATTCCTGGTAGGCTCGCAGCAGTCCATTGATGACTATAACTCACTCTTCAGGGACGGATAAAAGCAAACCAGGCAGAATGCCCCGCCACAAATCGGTCCTGTTAACGTGGTTACAGTATCAGGCCTGCCATACCTCTTCATCCGGCTGTGGCGGAAAATGCTGCATTAATTTCCCGATAACAAGATTGAGTGCTGCACGTACGGTATCTTCAATATGCCAGTTTTCAATAATCGGTATACCGGCCTTGTCCGCTTCATCCAGCAACCAGGATTGCAGTTCCCAGATATCATCCAGATGGTCCTGGTAGCGAGAAGTCTGCTGGCCGTTCTTTTCACGGCCACGTCGTTTAAGTTGCCTGGACAACAATTCCTTTTCCATACAGGCAAGCATGACAGGAATAATAATCGCCTCATCATTTCCTGCTTCAAGGTTCAACTCTGTAGGCACCATATGGACACCTTCCAGGATCAGGTGGTGCTGTTCCTTGATAGCGCGGCCAATGGTTGCTTCCAGCGCCAGTTGCATTGCGGCAAACTGGGAAAGGAAACCGGTAACGACCGGATTCTCAATCGCCGGCGGATGTCCGTCAGAAGCACCTGGCAGACCACGCCAGGCCTCGAAACTTGAATATCCCAGGGTAGGAATCATCTGCGGAGACAGATAGGAACGGATAATCTCACGCATCATGTCGGTGGACTGGTGACGTGAGATATCCAGTCGGAAAGCCAGCTCGGATGATATGGTGCTCTTGCCACTCCCGGTGATACCTCCAATCAATATAATCAGCGGGATGCCGCTGTTTTCAAACCGGCGCCACGATAGATAGCGATCGGCCGATCCCTGCGAGCAGTGTTCCTGCAAACATCGGAAAATTACCCGCCGCAGGACCTTGTGGTCAATTTCCCGGTAACCGGTTTTCTTAAGGTTTGCCAGGACCTTGCGCGCGCCTTGCATGGCCATCTCCGGCGGAATGGCACAGGTTTCCAGCGAATGCGCCAGTACACCTACAGAAAAGGGGATACTGCGTGTAAGCGTGTGTACGATGATTCCGGACTCACTGCGGAACCTCGTCTCATAGAGCTTGCGGGTTTCACTTCCATGTTGTTGTTCCAGCAGTTTGGCCACCCTGGCCTTCAGATCAGTGCTGGTAATCTCATGACTTTTCTGCAGTTGATCTCTTGCTGTCTGGGCCAGACTATAGGCGGCATCGAAGTCAAGTCCGATGTTTACCAGGGACTGCACCAGTATGCCGCGCAAAAAAGGCGAGCGGTCACCTTCGGGGTTCTTGATGACAACCAGCTTTGCCATGGTTTTTCTGTTACGGTGCCGTCTGATTTTTCATACTGGCCGCCTTTGTTTTCACGGTATCCATAGCGAAACATTATGCCACATTGCATGCGGCAACAAAATACAGGTCCCTGTATGTCATTGCGGCCGGGTGGTAGCATAATCGCTGAACAGTGGTGGCCTGTGCTTCATATTACAACGGACTTGTCTTCAGTGATTATATGACATCAACCGGAAATCCGGGAAACAGTCCTTGTTATCGCAAGAGGAGAAAACATGACAATGAAAAACAACAACCAGCCAATCCTGGTTCCCGTTGATTTCTCATCCCATTCAGAAACTGCACTGGTGTGTGCCGCAGAACTGACGGAAACGCTGGGTAATCCGCTCATTATCCTGCACGTCGTCCATGATCCCGGTGAGGCACCGGGCTACTATGCCGTCAAGGGAAGAGACCAGCAACTGCAGCGCATGGAAGATGTTGCTGCGGAAATGCTGGATGAATTCTTTCTTCATATGAAGAAGCAACATCCCGGGCTCCCTACCCTGCAACAGGCCACGACCATGCTGGTTGTCGGACTGCCGGTCAACCGGATACTGGAAGCGGCGGAAAAAATTCATGCATGCATGATCATCATGGGTAGCCAGGGGCGCACCGGGCTTGCTCATGCCATGCTGGGCTCCAAGGCGGAACAGGTCGTCCACCTGGCTCCGCTCCCGGTCATGATCGTCAAGTACGGGAAAGATGACCAGCCCTGATATTGCAGGTGCAGAACGCGGTGACCGCTATTGATACTTGCAGTGTAGTCCCGGTCCCGTTTTTCCAGCCATCCAGTGGTGGCAAATGGCTTTCGCGGGGGAATAACAATGTATAGCTATCTTCGGCTTGCTGGTCCGGATAAATCAATGCCCGGTTATTTGTTACCGGTATTTGCTGTATTGGCCGTAGTTGCGGTCACGCCGGCGTTCGCTGCCTCCGTCCCCGAGAGTGATATCGACTGGTGGAACATGGGTACCTCGCTGTTTGGCGGGCTGGCCCTGTTCCTGTTCGGCATGTAGCAGATGGCGGATGCGCTCAAGGCGGTCGCCGGTGAGCGCATGAAGACCATCCTGGCAAAACTCACCACCAATCGCATCATGGGGGCGGCAACCGGGGCATTTGTAACCGCCGTCGTTAACTCCTCCTCGGTCACCACAGTCCTGGTCGTGGGTTTTATTACTGCCGGTCTGATGTCCCTGTCCCAGTCCATCGGTGTCATCATGGGAGCGAACATCGGTTCCACGATCACTGCCCAGCTCATTGCCTTCCAGGTCACCAGAGTGGCCCTGCTGATGGTAGCTATGGGTTTCGGGATGCTGTTTATCTCCAGACAGGAAAGGATCAGGCAGTATGGCGGGATGCTGATGGGACTCGGGCTGGTGTTCTTCGGCATGAGTGTGATGAGTGATGCCATGAATCCGTTGCGCAGCTACCAGCCGTTCATGGAGCTGATGAAGCACATGGAAAATCCGCTGGTCGGGATACTGATTGCCGCCGCCTTTACCGGGCTGATCCAGTCCTCGGCCGCAACCACCGGGATCGTCATCGTCATGGCTTCACAGGGTCTCATTACCCTGCAGGCCGGTATTGCCCTGGCCTTTGGCGCCAATATTGGTACCTGTGTGACCGCCCTGCTGGCCGCAATCGGCAAACCCCGTGAGGCTGTTCGTGCCGCCGTGGCTCATGTCCTGTTCAATGTATTCGGTGTGCTGATATGGGTTGGATTGATCCCCTATCTTGCTGAATTCGTGACCTGGCTATCGCCGGCCCACCCGGAATTATCGGGCGCAGACAGACTGGCCGCCGAGGCACCACGACAGATCGCCAATGCCCATACGCTCTTCAATGTTGCGAATACGTTTCTGTTTATCGGTTTTACCGGTCAGTTTGCCCGCCTGGTGGAGAAACTGGTGCCGGATAAACCGCTGGAAGAGGTGATAATCACCAGGCCGAAATATCTTGACGAGGAATTGCTTGAAACACCCTCGCTGGCGCTTGGCCGGGTACGCCTTGAGATCGGTCATATGGGAGGCCGTGTCAGGGAGATGTTGCAGCAGATAATGACAGCCATCATCAATGGTGAACGGGCGAAGCTCAAGAAGATTGCCATGATCGATGACGAGGTCGATATTCTGCATGGTCATATCCTGACCTACCTGGGGCGCATCAGCCAGAAGGCTTTGACGGAAGATCAGACCCGGGTGCTTGCTGATCTCATGGCGACCGCCAATGATCTGGAGAATATTGGCGATATCATCGAAACGGATCTGTTCTACCTGGGCAACGAGGGCATCGATATGCAGGTGTCAATCAGTGAAAATACGCGTGCGATACTCTACAGGCTGCACAATATTGTCTCGACGACCACCGATCGGGCTATCGATGCGGTCGTGGAGAGCGACCAGCGAGCGGCACAGGAAGTCATTGCCATGAAGACTGATATCAACCGCCTGATGGAATCCGCGGCCATGCACGAATCCAGGCGTCTGGTTGCCGAAGAACCGAACCGGCTGGCTGCCTACACCCTGGAGATCGACGTCATCGAGAAGCTGAAGCGTATCTATTACTACGCCAAGCATATGGCAAAGGCAGTCGTACCTGGAGAAATCATTACGAATGAAGCATAAACCTGTGCAGGCACCAATTTGGCTGGAACTGCCGGGCCGGGGACGGGATTCGGGATATTCAGCATTCCCCGGCGGAACGGCTGGATGATTCAGACGCAGGCGGTAATTTCCCGGTAATGGCCTGGTCAGCTGTAGGTGGACAGGAAACAGGGACCTCAATAACGCCATCCTGCACGAATCCGGACGGCTTGCCCAGTTCGTCATAACGGATACAGTTATTGCCATCAAACAGGAAATCACCGATATAGCGGTGAGATATTTTGTGTTTCAGATTGTCCGCATAGTTCAGGCCAAGAAAATGGCTGACAAGCCCCCTGATCACACCGGCATGAACAACGATGAGTACGGTCTGATGTGGATGCGTCTTTGCCAGCGATGAAAGATAACGGGTGCTGCGCTGTTGCATCTGCCGGAAACTTTCGCCCTCCGGATAGACCAGATCCGGATCCTTCTTGTGCTGTGGATAGTGTTGGGCCACCCACCCCTTTTTCTTTTTATACAGTTTCCCGTAATTGACCTCATTCAGCGCCGGCGTATCGTGAATGATCTGTATGCCAAAGAGCCGGGCATGAAACATCGCGGTCTGCCGGGAGCGTTCCAGATCGCTTGAGTAGACGGCATCGAAACTGATCCCGTGTTTGCGCAAGCGCTCACCGACGAATACGACATCGGCCCTCCAGCCGCTGTCACGCGGTGAATCCCCCCAACCCAGAATCTGCTCGGACGCATTAATCAGTGTTTTATAGTGTCTGGTTATGATGGCGCGCATGCGGAAACGATAACAACTTATAAGCACATTGTAAAAACCGCGCAAGGTACTGATAATAATGGAATTAAATAGCCGCTACCGTCCTTCAGGGCTGGCTTCGCATTCCAAGGGTTCCCAGGACTTCCTGGATGCCGGAACGCGTCCGGCATGACGAGGTAAAGTTCAGGGAACAGCTACGGGATAAAATGGAGGCTGAGTCCGGAATCGAACCAAGGTCCACGGCTTTGCAGGCCTGGCTTCCTTGTTTTTCAGTCACTTGAAATCTCTTTTTATGGATGCTCACATTTTGGCGACTTATCCGCTGAATAGTCTAACGGGAGAAGATGTCGGCGGACCATTTCCGCTTCCCTTGTACGTCTGTAGTTGCGGCCACCACAACCAAACACCCTGGTATCGAAGACTAATGGCCCGAATAGTGATTCGGGTTGGTTGATCTCAGCTATCTGCACCTCTACGAGCTGCCTATCAGAGCACGAATCCTGCTATAGCCATCCAGATTTCCCGGACTCACTGCCGGGTTCTGAGGCTTCCTGAGCAAGTGTATCCAGTAGTCTCCAGTTCTTAATAGTTGGAGTCTAATGGACTTTACAAACAGAACAATAGGGGAAGCTACGCGACCTGCCCCTGTTTAACCTGGCCAGCGACAGTAACTGCGCAGTTGTGACCTGGTGCCCTTGGCAGACTGAATTATAAGACTCTGTGGGTGGCAGCATCCTGGGGTGTTGCCACTTCTCCAAACGAGCTTCTTGAACGGCAAGGATGTGGGCGATACCGGACCATTAACGGGTAAGTTTCTGTATTTTCTGCTAAACGAAGACTATCGACCCTAATACGACCTGCACATCCAATACCTTTAAAAAGCCTGATTCGAACGTCAGAGAGTTGATTCACATCAATACCACTAGCTTTCGCAGGAGTGGTGCTCACAATTGTTTTTTAACATGATACTATTGTCGAGAACCTCGGGTTCACAATTGGAGGCGTTATGAATCATGTAAAATCTATTTTTGTTTTATTGTTACTGTCTATCGCTCTTGGCTGTACAACACTCACTACACAACAAAAGACTGAGTACGCCATGATGGAAAAAGATGGTGCCCTTGTTCAGGAGAAAAACCCAAACACAGGCGCAGTGTTGGGAATACTGCCTGGTTTCGGTGCCTTCTATGGTAGGGAACCCCTAGTAGGCGTTGTTGATTTGCTTTTGTGGCCTATTTCTATCCTTTGGGATCCTGCTGTTGGTTATGAGACATCCAAGAAGGTCAACTACTATATAACAGTAAGTTCTCTTGAAAAGGAAAAAAATAAAAAGTTAAACGAATTAGAAAATCAACACGATCTTGGAAATATAGATAACATTAAGTATGTTTCGAGAAAAAGAGAAATAGAACAGAAATACGACTACAGTAACTAAAATATCAGAGGCTCTAGTGAATGTTTCGAACGGCAGCCTTTGGCCGGAATACGACCTTCAATGCGTAACTAGCGGAAATTCCTGGCGAACTTCCGAGAACGACCCGAAACTGTCCTTCTCTTGTCATTGCGAGCGAAGCGCGGCAATCTCCTGAAATAACCACCGGACACTGGATGTCCTCTTACGCATAAAGGAGTATGCGATGAATAAACAGCCTGCTG
>Ga0114931_10003918_pt1 | contig 18695 bp, 11 predicted proteins | sample 2SBtaG_FD_89579 | JGI IMG/M metagenome (GOLD analysis project Ga0114931, IMG submission 89579) | Deep subsurface microbial communities from Kolumbo volcano to uncover new lineages of life (NeLLi) - 2SBTROV14_V59a metaG | ecosystem: Environmental > Aquatic > Marine > Volcanic | place: Kolumbo...
GCCTGAGCCTGAGCACCCGGGTTGTAGCCTTGCGGTTGGCTTGGGTTGTATGCCGACTGTGGAGTAGGCGGCGCGAAAGCCTGCTGCCGAGCAGCAGCAGACGGCGAATTGCCGTGGGAAGCATCTTTCGCCGCGGCCGGTGGCACCGAATCACGATAACGAGATCCGACATACGGCACTTGGCTCGCAGCGGCTTGCTGAGGGCTAGGCATCTCGGCGTAGCGACTTCCGACGCTGCCGGGCTGCCGTGCGGCAGAGGGAGGATAACCACTGGCTGCTTGCGCCGCCGGACCACGGTATGCTTGGGTCGGTTGACCGGCTTGTGCAATCGCCCCGACGGGCCGCTGCTTGAACGTCGCGGCCAACTGATTCAGCTTGCCCACATACAGCGAAGCGGTCATCGGGCTCGTGGATGCCCCGACAACCTGGCCACTCGGCGTGATGACCACATCGGTCGGCAACGCCTCGACGCCGTAGGTTCGAGCCATCGCTTGGTTATGATCAAAATTCAGTTTCACCGGCACAAAGTTGGCCGTAATCGCCTGGCCTACGCCCGGCTGATTGAAGACCTCGCGTTCGAGCCGCAAACAGGGGCCACACCAGGGCGCCCAGAAGTGCAGCAGGACCAGGCGCCCGTTTTGGGCAGCCAACTGCTTGGCTACCTCGACGTCGACCTGCCACGGCACAGTTTCCGCGGCGGCGGAAGCGGCGACGGAGATGAACAGAATGGCGGAAAAACAAAGCTTCCGTTGCATGGCTTGGGCCTCGTGGATCGCGACAGAACAACTTTTCAGATCGTGTTTCCCGGGTGCAGTCTGAGGGGTGTTATCGGTTGTCCTTGTCAGAGAATCCTGAAAAAAGTTACGCATTGGCGCGGCTAAAAGTTTTGTGCCGGCGCGGCCGACCGCCGTGCCGCCGCGGATAAATATCTGCGTCCGCTCTTGCGGCAAGTGCCGTCAGGCGAGGAGGATCAACCGCTTGATGGACCGGGCCACTGGCGGTCAACGACCGCTCGGAACTGCCAGAAAATCGTCATGGTGGACGACTTTCGGCGATCAAACGTCCTCTGCCTCACGTACATAGAATCATCCGGGCTCAGGCAGTTCCCAAGGGCTGGCTCGCTTGGGGTGGTGCGAGGAGCAGGTGCTCTGGCGCGTCGCGGTAAGTGCCTTGTAGGAAAATGGTTTTCAAGCGAAACTTGTGAGGTTGCCAGGGCGATCGAGGAAGAAAGAGAGAGAAGGTCGGTTTTTTTGTCCAGTTTTTCTGAGATGCGCTAAACTCAGAGCTTGACACACACCGACACTTGATTAAGATTGCCATAGTCTTGAGTCACCTACTTGTTAGGTGTTCTCGGCCCAGAGACAAAGCATAGTGTTAGACTGCGATCTTTTTGGGCCGCCCCCACATGCCGGAAGGCGCGACTTGGGTGGGATATCTGGGATTAAAGCCAGCTCCTTCGATTGAGGTTGAGCCTGCTCGATCTCATGACGCTGTCGTCGAGAGCGCTTCCCAACTTCGGGCAACGAAACGCTAAGCGGTGAAACGTTGAGTGATCGTTGGCTCTTTATCCCCGGCTCGGTCATGGGGGCTGTGTCGCATGCACAGCATTTAGTTTGTGCTCGCTTGCCGGTTGGATTCATCAGACACCGTGCAGGATAATTTCTGCTACTTGCTTCGCTCACGCATCAATGATCGGCTCCCAAACCGAGAGTGAGTCTCGCTCCGGTTAAAGACGTTGGCCCGTCGATGCGAAGGCTGCGGTTTTTGGGATCGCCAACGCTCGTACTTAACCCACCGCAACGCGGACACGATTTTGTTGTTGCCATGCACCCCGCTTTTCTCGGTGTGCGGCAGCATTCTGGGCAAAGGGCATTTGGTCAGGACCTAGAGGACCTAGACTGTTCCCGGCTGAGTGTTTTCGGCTGCTGATTATGCGGCAGAGCGCAACGATTTTGCGCTGAAGGATTTTTTCAACCAGGTGAAACTTATGGCAAAGAGGAATCGCGGCGGCGGCCCACGCGGACGTGGCGGATCCCAAGGCGGCGGGCGCTCTCAAGGCGGCGGGCGCCAAGGTGGTGGTGGGCGATCTCAAGGCGGTGGGCGCTCTCAGGGCGGTGGGCGAGGTCGGCGTCGCCCGCCTCGCGATCAAAACGCCAACGCTGGCCCGGATGTTTCCGACAACGGCGAACCGGCCCCATTGGTCGATGGGGAAGGGATCTTGGAAATGCACCCCAACGGTTACGGCTTCCTCCGTAGCACGGAGAACAATTATTCCCGGGAGCGAACCGACCCGTTCGTGCCGGGAGCCATGATCGATAAGTTCGGTCTGCGCGAGGGAGTGCTGATTCATGGAAAGGTTCAGCAGAACCGAAAGCAGCAAGGCCCTCGCCTACGTGAGATCATCGATATCGACGGCTACCCGCCGGAAAAATATGTCGCGGTCAAACAATTTGACCAGCTAACCCCCATCAATCCGGAGCAGTGGCTACAGCTCGAAACCGGTCCCGAACCGCTCGGTCCACGCGTGATCGACTTGCTCACGCCGCTCGGCAAAGGGCAACGCGCGCTGATTGTCGCGCCGCCAAGAACAGGCAAGACCATCTTGCTGCAACAGATCGGGCAGGCGATTTCGCACAATTACCCCGAGATCAAATTGGTCGTGCTGTTGGTCGACGAGCGCCCCGAAGAGGTGACCGACATGCGGCGCAGCATCAACGGCGAAGTGGTCGCCAGCAGCCTTGACCGTGACGTGGAAAGCCATGTGCGGCTCTCGCGCCTGGTCGTCCAACGCTGCAAGCGGCTGGCTGAAATGGGACGCGACGTATTCCTGATCATGGATTCGATTACCCGCATGGCCCGCGCTTTTAACAAATGGGTCGGCAACACGGGGCGCACCATGAGCGGCGGCGTCGATATCAAAGCACTCGACATCCCCAAAAAACTTTTCGCCACCGCGCGACAGTTTGAAGAAGGCGGTTCGCTCACCATCGTCGCCACGGCGTTGATCGACACGGGCAGCCGCATGGATGAGCTGATCTTCCAGGAGTTCAAGGGAACGGGCAACATGGAACTCGTGCTTGATCGCAAGTTGGCCGATCGTCGCGTCTGGCCGGCCATTGACATCGGGCAGTCGGGAACCCGCCGCGAAGAAAAGCTGCTTGATCCTGACACACTGCATGCCGTGACCATGCTGCGGCGCACGCTCAGCCAAATGCACCACATGGACGCCATGGAGCAACTGACCAAGCAATTGAGCAAGTTCAAGGCGAACAAAGAGTTCATTCAACTTATCAGTGGCGTTGGTGTCGCCGATTAAGTCTTGCCCCGGGGCGGGCCCGGGAAAAGCAGTCCGGACTGGCTTCTTACGAGCTGCCGAGAAGCCGCCCGGCCAATCGTGCCAGACGCCGCTGCCTCTTGAGCCGCCGCGTTTCCCGCTTCAGCGGCTATCGGCCGGAGTTCAGCATTGCCCGCGGAGCCCTCTCTCTTCCGCGACGGGAACTCATTGGATGTGAACTCACCGGATGTGAACCCGGTGGAGACGCCCGCGACTCGAACCAGCACGCTCGACCGCGCGAAGGTTCCTTGCCGCAAGCTTGCTAGGTCGCCACCGCGACGCGGGCGGTTGCACGCTGGCTCTCCAGGAATCATGATCATGATGCGGGCCAAGTTTCTCCGTCATTTGTGGATCGCAAGTGCCAAGATGTTCCGTTTTTCCTGACCAGACCCTCGTGGCTTTGCGCGGCCTCGCCATGTCGCAGAACCAAGCGGCTTCATCCCGATCGTTGCGATCCCTTTGACACCGTACGCCCGATGAATATGGTTGATCCAAGCGGCCGGCGATGGTTTGCCCTCTTGTTCGCAGCGCTTTACTTGTTGTGCGGTGGGCAACCGTCCTGGCTGCTTGCCGACGACGCCCCCGACGATCTGGAAGACCGTCGACCCGGCGTGCTGGCGGTCTACACCACCGATACCGGCCATTCGATCACACGCGTGCAGTCGCAGGTGCAACTGGCCGAGCTAGTGATTCCCAGCGAAATCGCCAGCCACTCGTCCCTGGCTTCCGTACGCTGGCGCGGGCGATTGCTGTCGATCGCACCGGGCGAATATCGGCTGCACGTCTTTGCAACCGGGCACGTACGGCTTCGCCTCGATGGCCGATCATTGCTCGACGAAAGCAGCGCGGCCCCGAGATGGTTTGATGCAACTCCCGTCGAGCTTCAGTACGGCAACCATCGGCTCGAGTTGGACTATGAGCCGTCCGCCAAGGGATCGCGGTGCGGGTTGTACTGGGAGGGGCCCCGTTTCCAGCTCGAACCGGTCATGCCTCAGTGGCTGTCCCGCGATCCTCGGGACTTGCCGGAGGTTGCCATCGAAGACGGCGCGTCGCTCGTGCTTGCCGCGAGATGCAACCGCTGTCACCGCATCGCCTCGATCAATGAATCGCCTGCTTCGCCGGCGCTGAGCGACGTGCGTTTTAGAGTTTCGCCGGCCTGGGTGGCCCATTGGCTGGGGCCCGGGCGGCACGGCCCCTTGCCTGCTTCCAAGGCCACGCAAACTTCGGCGGCACCGAAAGACGACGCGCCGCACGGCGAAACGGATCGTCTCATCCCGCGACTGGACCTTACGCGCGAAGAGGTGCGCGCGGTCACGGCTTACTTGTTCGCCGCCGACCGTGACAACCGCGAGCCGCACACCCCGGACCATCAAGCGAAAAAGCCGGGGCACGTGGATCAAGGCCGGCGTCTGTTTTACACGGTTGGCTGTCTGGCCTGTCATCGGGTCGACGGGCTAGGCGGGGGCGGCCGGTTTTCCGGTCCTGATCTTTCCGAGGTTGGGCGAAAACACTCGCCGGAGTTCTTCATACGCTGGCTACAAGATCCGACCTCGCTAAATGTCGACCACCGGATGCCGATTTATGACGACCCCGTGCTCGACGAACAACAGCGCGCCGACTTGGCCGCGTTTCTAAAGGCGCTCAAGGGCAACCGGTCGCATCGAGCCGACTCGTGGTCGGACCGTGATTTCGCTGAACCGCCTGCCACCGTTGTGGCCGCTGGTCGACGGCTGGTTGACCGTTTTGGCTGCGGCAACTGCCACCGACTTCCCGGAAAGAGGGCCTCGGCCGGCAAGCCGCTTGATTGGCCCGAAAAGATCGTCTGGCAGGCCGGCTGCCTCGGCAAGCCCGACCACACGGCCCGCCGCCCCGGATTTACGTTTTCCCCACAACAGGCGGCGGCGATTCGCCGCTTTATCGATCAGGCCGAACAGACCAGCTCTCTCGGTCCGCTTTGGCCCACCGGGCGGGTTGCGCTCGAAATCAACAACTGCACGGCGTGTCACGCACGCAACACTTCGGCGGGGATCGCCGCGCATTGGCCCGGGCTTGTGGAACGCAGCGACGATCTGGCTTCCCGATTGTCGGCCATGGCCCCCCCGGCGCTAAGCGGCGTCGGCGACAAGCTTCCCGATGCCGAACTCGACAAGGCCATTGCCAGCCGTTACCCCCGATTGCGGCCGTGGCTTGACGTACGGATGCCTCGCTTTGCGCACCTGTCGGACGAGCGGCGCGGAGCGATCCGCGATTACTTGATCGCCGCGGACCGCATTCCTCCGGGGCGTTTGCCGCCGCGCCGCGAACCTCGGCAATCGGCGATGCGGGTCGCCGGAGCGCGGCTGGTCACGTCGTCGGGCTTCGGCTGCACAAGCTGCCATCAGATCGGCAGCACGGTTCCAGAAAAAGTCGAACTCAAAGCTCATGGCACGGACCTTTCGCTGCTGGGAAAGCGCCTCCGGCGTGAGTGGTTTGATCGTTGGGTTAGGAATCCGGCCCGAATCATCCCACGCATGGAGATGCCCTCGATCGAGCTCCCGGTTCCCCAGGTACTCGGCGGGAATCTCGACGCTCAGTTGGCCTCGGTCTGGTACGTGCTGAACGTGCCGCATTTTAATCCGCCGGAGCCGAACCCGATTCGCGTGGTTCGCAAGCTGAATCAGCCCGGTATCGACGAGCCGGCCAGTGTGCTAACCGACGTGCTAGAAATCGGTCGGCACCGGTTCGTTTCGCCCTGGTTGCTGGGTTTGCCCAATCGGCACAACGTGCTGTTCGATCTGGCCAATTTTCGACTGGCGGCATGGTGGATCGGCGATACGGCCCGGCAGCGGACTCGAGGGAAAAGCTGGTACTGGCAAGCCGGCGGCGTACAGGTTTTGCCCGTTCTTGATGGCACGACCGATCTAGTTCTCGTCGACGAGCGAGGCCAAACGCATCACGCGGTTCGCCAGGGGCAATTCGTCACTGAGGTCGACTCGTTCGAGAAGACCGGCCGCGGCGCCACTTTTGTTACCCGATTGCACTTCGAGGCAACGTCCAGGCTGAAACCAGGCCTCGTGATTCGTGTAACGCAGTCGATTTCGCCGCTGCCCGATTCTGCTGACACGGCCTCGCCCGGCCAGACCGGATTTGCGCGGCGGATTACGATCGAAGATCTTCCCGCCGGTTGGTCCGCAAGATTACGGGTTTTACCCCTCGACGATACCAGCGGAACGTTGCGCTATCGCGGCGGCACGGCCGTTGAATTTTCTAGCGCCACGACGCATTGCACGGTTCGCTGTAAGCATCCTTCGACGGCACGCGTGGTTGATCTCGCCGCGGCGCCGTGGCTGTCGTTGTCGGCACAAAACGGTTTTTCCGCTGAGCTTGATTACCAAACCACTTTGCCCGTCGATCGATTCCTGCGCGGCGAAGTGCCCGCCCCCGAACACGAACCGGCCAACGTAAACGTCGTGCCCGGCTTTCAAGGAACGCGACTGCCGGTGACCGACGAACTGATGCCCACGGGCTTGGCGTGGCAAGCGGACGGGACGTTGATTGTCTCGTCGCTCAAGGGGCGTGTCTGGCGATTGCGTGACACCAGCGGCGATGGTCTCGAAGATACGGCGACGCCGCTAAGCGACGAGTTGGCGGCACCCTATGGCGTGGCGGCTCATGGTGACGCCGTCGACGTCATTAACAAATACGCGTTGCTACGGCTCTATGATACGGATCACGACGGCCGCGCCGAGCGGACCGAAACGTTGGCTTCGGGCTGGGGCCACACCGAGGATTATCACGACTGGGCCGTGGGCTTGCCACGCGACGAAGATGGTAATTACTATATTGCCCTGCCTTGCCAACAAGACCAGCGCGGCCGAGCCGCGGCCTATCTTCGGGGCGCGGCGATTCGCCTCGTTCCACGCGCGCCCACCCGCGGCGACCCGCGCCGCTACCGTGCCGAACCGCTCTCCACAGGCTTGCGGTTTCCGATGGGGCTTGCGCTGCGGCGCGACGGCGAGTTGTTTGCCACCGACAACCAGGGCAATTACAACCCCTTCAATGAGCTGAACCATCTGTTGCCGGGTCAGCAATACGGCTTCATCAACCAAATCGATCGACGCAAGGGCTTCCGGCCGCCATTTCGAAATCCGGCGATCGATGTGCCCCATCCCTGGACGCGAAGCGTCAACGGAATCTGCTTCCTCGACACCCCGCCTAAGGTGCGCAAACGCATCGGTCGAAATCGCTTCGGGCCGTTTGAGGGCCATTTGGTCGGCTGTGAATATGACACGCGGCGGCTGATCCGCATGACCCTGGACCGGGTCGGCGATCGCTTGCAGGGAGCCGCCTATCCGCTGAGCCGGATGCCTCGTGAGGGAGAGCAGGGTCTACTGGGGCCCATCGTTTGCGCGATATCACCTGCCGGGGATCTGTACGTCGGCAATATGCGTGACAGCGCCTGGGGCGGCGGCTCGAACAACGGCACCATCGTGCGACTGCGGCCCAACGGTCAATGGCCGCTGGGGATTGCGGAAGTCCGCGCGGTCCACGATGGGCTGCGAATCGAATTCACCGGGGAAATCGAGACCTCGGCCGCCCACAACCCAGAGAAATACACCATCACGTCGTATCGGCGCATCGCCACGCCCGATTACGGTGGTCCCGACGTCGATCGGCGAACCGATCGAATTCAGCAGATCGACGTCGGCACCGATCGCCGGCACGTCACGGTTCACCTGGGCACGCTTCGAGAGGGCTTCGTTTACGAATTACGAATCGGCCCCCTCGGACCCGACGGCAAGACGCTCTGGCCCGCCGAAGCCTATTACACGCTCAACAAGATTCCCGAGCGGTAAACCGAATGCACCTCAACACGGCGCCCGCCGCAGTCTTCTACTTTATCGAAAACCCACGAACTTTCCGTCTCGGTATCGCCGATACAACCGACCGCACAAAAGTGTCGAGGCGTCTCTGGCGGACACGAACCCTTTTGTTTTTCCTCATGGCGACATGCCGCCGAGAACCAATTGCAGGGCACCGTCAGTGCGGTATGATGTTTCAGTCCGTGGCAAGCGGCAGGAGAGCAAGGCCGGGCTGCGTGCGGCAGCCTCGACGGAAATTAATCCGCCGCCTTTGATGAAAATCGTGATTTTCAGTCACGAGGAAGTGGTCCTTTCGAGCCGATGCTTACAGAAACAGGAAGCCGCCTCCCCAGCGAAACCTCCGCCCAAAGCGACGTCGTCCAAAGCGACAGCCACGCCCGGTAGTTGTCGAACCTCACTGACATAAGTGTCCTCGAATGTTCCGAACCGCGTGGAACAAGACACATCGCCGTTATCACTCCCACGGAGGGTAAGCGAATTGGCTAGCGGCCTGATTGGAATTCAGGTGCCGGGCAACCGGTTGCGGGTTCGAGTCCCGTGCCCTCCGCTTTGTGAATGACGCTGCAAGGCGTCGCATCGAGAAGCGTAAAGCCGTCTGGAAATCGCTCTGCTCTCGCCGTGGCCGTTCGTCCGCGTCATCGGTCGCCGCCAACCACGCCTTGCGGGCCGACCTGACCGGGTTGGCGTGGCGTTTTATGATTCGGGCGGTTGCCGACGGTCGTGGGAGGGCGGGGTGAAGTCGAATTTGCGGCTTTGGCTGAAAAATTTAATTGGGTTGTCGTAGACGACCTGACGAATCAGCGATTCGGCATGCCCGCTACGGCGCATTTCGAGGATGAAATCGGGGACGGCGGTTGGTTTCGAGGGGCCCCAATCGCCGGCGGAATTGACGAGCAGCCGCTCGGCGCCGTGCATTTCGACGATGTCGGCGGCGCGGCGGGGCGTGCATTTACTGACCGGATACAGCGTCATGCCGGCCCAAAACCCGCGATCGAGCACCTCGCCGGCGGTGTGTTCTTCGACGTGATCCACCAACACGCGGCCGCGGTCGATGCGTGAGTCGTCGCACAGCATGTCGAGAATCATCCGCGTGCCGGCATATTTGTCTTCCAGATGGGGCGTGTGAATCAGAATTTGCTCGCCGGTCTTGGCGGCCAGATCCAAATGTTCAAGGAAAATGGTCGCCTCGTTCTTGGTGTTCTTGTTCAGCCCGATTTCGCCGATGCCAAGCACGCCGGGGCGATCGAGGAACTCGGGAATCATGGCGATCACCTCGCGTGAAAGCGAGACATTTTCGGCCTCTTTGGCGTTGATACACAGCCACGTGTAATGCTGAATGCCGTACCAGCCGGCGCGCTTGGGTTCAAACTCGGTGAGCTGCCGGAAATAGTCGCGAAAGCCGTCGACGCTGCCACGATCGAACCCCGCCCAAAACGCCGGCTCGCTCACCGCCACGCAGCCCATCTTAGCCAACGTTTCGTAGTCGTCGGTGACGCGGGAAACCATGTGAATATGCGGGTCGATGTAGTCCATCGTGGTTCTCGTGGTATGTGGGGCGGGAATTCCAGGGGAAGTGAAACGCGGCAACTCGACCTTAACGCGCTTCAGCGCCGCCGGAAGAAACGTGGGTTATAGGCCAAACTTTTTCCGCCATGCGGAGTCGTAAGGCAGTGAAAAAACCATCTGCACGCGCTCGGCGCGGTTCGGTGTATCTTGGCGAAGGATGTCCAACCCTTGCCGCAAGCGTTCCAGCCGCGGATCGTCGCCGAGCGATCCCTCGCCGCGATCCATCTGATCCAGCAAAGCGGCAAGCTCAAGAATCTTGGCCCGCAACTGAAGAAATTCGCTTTCCAATACGTCGACCGCCTTCATCGGAGCGGGCATGGGGACCTCTCTTTCGACTGCTCAGTGAACCCGCAGCGCGACCTGCTTGGCCGGGTGGGAAGGTTTTCAAGATTCCGATTATACCAACCGTTCCAGCTCGAACGGGGGTCTTCGGAGAAACTCTAGGCAGCTTGGGGATAATGTAGCATGTTGGTTGAAGTTGCAGAATCACAACGCCGATGGGGGATGAATATGGCATTCTATTATCGATGGAGCTCGGGTGAAGGTGAGCGAATCGTTACAAACGACCCTTGATCTGCTGACGGCGACCAAGAACGAAGCGGCGGTCGGCGTTCTTGTGCCGGCGTTGGATAGCCCGCTGCCGGCGATTCGGCGGGGAGCGCTGCGTGCGCTACTTGGTCGTCGTAGTCGCGTCGGGCAGCGTGAGGTGTTGCGTCGGTTGCACGATTTCGGCCGCGATGAGCAGGAGATCATCGCGGAAAAACAGGGCTGCCTGTCGCACGCGCTAAGAGCCGCGCTGTTGGCGGACGATCCGCAGACGACTTGCAATGCCTTTCAGGCGGCGCTTTGGCTACGGGAGTACGACTTGGTTCCCGCGATCATCGGCGCGGTCGAGGACCGCCACAATCCGCACCGCGATGAGGCGGCGCGCACGCTACTCGAGTTGGCCAAGCTGCTTTATACGGAATTGGCCGGCCAGCGCGACCCACGCTCGCGGCGCGATCCGCAATTGGTGCGAAGGTTTGTCGTCGGTGGGCTCGAACGAAGCTTCTCGAGATACAGCCGGCATCGCAACAAGCAGGTGGTCGAGGCACTGGCCATTCTCACCACGCGCGAGAACGCGACGCTGAAAAAAGTTCTGGGCGATCCGCACCACGGCAGCTTCCTCGTCTTGATCGATGTGTTGACACACAGCGAAAACGGCGGAGTGATTCGGCTGCTGCTGGCGTTTCTCGAAGACCCCTTCGCGCCGTTGGCGGCGTTGCACGTGATTGCCGCCCGGAAGGATAAGCTTTTCCTGCACCACCTGATGGCCAAGGTCGGCGAGGAACCTTCGCCCAAGGCCAAACAAAACCTTAAGCGTCTCAACTCGATTTCTTGGGCCGTTGGCGGCGACCGATCGGTTCTCGACAAGTTGAATGAGCCGGGGCAGTGCGCGGCGCTGGCCATCGCGCTGGCCTCGGGAATGAAACGGCTCGAAGTGTTCAAGACCGTTTCTTACTTGCTCCGCTGCGGTAAGCCCGCGGCGCGGCGGGTCGCGGCGCGGGCCTTGGTCGAATTTCAAGGAGCCGAGGCCCATCGTCTAGCGATCGAGTCGCTTGATGATCAAGATCCCGGCGTCCAGGCCGAGATCGTGCGTCAACTTCGGCATCGCGGGATGCCCGGCGCGCTTCAATATCAGATTGATCGTCTGGACAGCCCGCACGAAGTCGTGCGCGAAGCGGCGCGCGAAAGCCTGGCGGAGTTTTCCTTCCCGCGGTTCCTGGCGGCGTTCGACAGCCTTGACGAAAGCGTGCGTCGGCGAACCGGAGCACTGGTCTGCAAGGTCGATCCTAGCGTGGGGGATTGCTTGCTCGACGAGCTTTCGTCGCGGGTACGATCGCGACGACTAAGGGCCTTGAAGGTGGTGGAAGCGTTGGGCCAGGTCGATCAAGTCGCGTCGGGCGTGATCGCGCTTTTGGCCGATGAAGATCACGTCGTGCGGGTCGAGGCAGCGCAACTGCTGGCGCAGTCCCATACGGCGGCCGCGGCGGCCGCGCTGCGCACCTCGTTATTGGACAAAAGCGTACTGGTGCAGCAGGCGGCCGAGCGTAGCCTGCTGATCATCCGCCAGCGGCAAGCCATCGAATCGTCGCGGCAAGCCGAGAAGGAGAAAGCGGCTCGGAAGCTGAGCGAAGCCACCACCGCCGGCGCCCGAGTGAACGACTCCAAGCCGGTTTCCAGTGAAAGGCGGGCAGACGCATGATTAAGTGGGTCGTGATAACCCGCTGGACCGTGTTGGCCGATGGGATGATTCACGCCCTGGGCGGCAAATTTCGCTCGCGGCGAGGCGGTCCTGATTATGGCGAGCTGGCAGCCATCGGGCTGACCGCGTTGGTGGTGATCGCCGTTGGCTGGCTGCTCTCTCGTTGGCTGGCCCGCAACGACGACGGCAAACGCCGTTTTCATAGCCGCCGCGCGCTCTTCCGCGCTCTCTGTCATGCCCACGAACTCAACCACGGCGAACGAAGACTGCTGCGCCGGCTGGCGAGATATCACCGCTTGAAGAACCCGTCGCGCGTCTTTCTTGAGCCGGAACACTTCCAATCAGACCAGCTCAGCCCGGCGCTGCGCCAAAGAGAGGGGGAGCTTCTCGATCTGCGGGAATTGCTCTTCGGCCCGCTCGACGAGCCAAGCCGCACAGCATCGAGCTGAATTCCGCTGCCGCTGGAGAATCGTGATCTCGGACTTGGCGAGGACCGCGTCGGCACTCGTTCGTCAAAGTGGCTTAGCAGGCGATCGAGGTGGCTCAGTAGCCGCGTCGTCTGCCGGTTCCGCTGGTCGGCGGACGGCGAGCTTTGAATTGCTTGCCGAGGTTGGTGTTCGAGGTCGGGCGGCCTCCATCGGGCGTGGCTGGCCGGAAATCGCTCGGCCGCCCATGGGCGAAGTCGAGCACGCGGCGGGTGTTTTTCCAACCGATCAGATCAAGGAACTTGTCGACCGTGAGTTGCCGCACGCCAAGATCCCGGGCACGGCTTTTCCACTGCCCGAGTAGCTCGGCGTTGTCCTCGCGTTCCACGCCCACGATGAGGTATCGCGTTTGCAGCGTCAACTTGCCGCTTTGCTTGCCATCGTCGCCAAGCTCCCCGTCGATGATGCCGCCCGCCATGCGGATCAGGTCGCGAATCAACCCACGGTCGCTGCGTTCGTCGCCGTCAAGATCGATCCAGCCGGCGATGGCAAAATGTTGGCGTTGCCCGGGACGCCACAACGGCGTGAAGATCTTGTCGCCGGGCAAAATGGGGTTGGAAATCGTATCGTCGATGACACGTGCCTCGGCGATGTCCGAGCTGAGAATCCGCGTTACCTCGATCGCCCCCTTGCGCACAGTTCGCCCCCCCGCCGTGTCATGCGGACCGAACACGCTGAAGGTGATTTGTGGACGCAAGCGGTCGCCCGAACCGAGATTGATCCATACCAGCCCGCGGCGCTGATCGACGCGAGCGACCTGGCCATCGGGGGCATCGAATTTGTCTGGGTCAAGGTTTTCGATCGTCTTCTTGCGTTGGTCTGCAATTTGCCGGATGGATTCCAATTCCTTGGTCAAGGTATCGATCTGGCCGGAAAGATCGGTGCGCAGTTCGTCGGCACCGGTCTGGGCCTTTTGCCGCTTTTGTTCAAGGTCTTGCAGCATGGCGTTGAGTCGCCGGCGGTCGTCGGTGTAACTCTGATCGGCCTTGGCCAATTCGGCGGCGGCGTCTTGGGCCTTGCTGACGAATTCGTCGACCTGCCCTTGTTTGATCTGCTCGCGTGACTCGTTCCGGGCTTCCAATTCGCGAATCTTGTCTTGGGCGGCCGCCAATTGGGAATTGGTTTCCTGCACGCTGTTCGATAAAAAGACGACCGCGTCGTGATAGGTTTGCTGCTCCTGATGAAACGTCTCGGAGAGCTTTTTCATATCTTCTTCGTGGAGTCCCTTGGCGGCGGTAAGATCCTGGTCGACGTTGCCGCTGGTTTCCACGCCGATTGATTGCAATAGCGTGGCGATCTGGTCTTGGGCCGTGCGTAGCGCTTGCTTCGCCTGATTCGCATTGTTGCTTTCCGTCTCGGCCCGCGTGTCCGCTTCCTGATATCCGCGGAAGGACAGATACGTGGTCACAACCAAGATGAGCGTCAGAATGACGAAGACAATCAGCGCGATCTGAACGCTTTGATTCTCGTTGCTGGCCATAATGGAAGAACCCTTCTAAGGCTTGCCGCGTTGCGTGCCGCGGAGCAAATGATCACGCCACACACAGATCGAATCGGTTCTGTCGGCAGCCCGTTCCGGCTAGGCCGCCCGAGAAGCGAATAGCAAAAAAACATGATCTCCCCGGCCGCTGCAAGGCGGACGGCTTCCGGCGTCCGCTTTGGCCCGCTCGCAAAGCCGAGCAGCGCGTCGCGAGACGATTTGTTCACCTGCCCAGGGAGAAACCGCTGTCCGAGGAAGCCCAGACAACCTAAGTCGAGTCTAAGTGGGCGTTTGGGGGATGTCAACGAAATTCGTTCGGTCTGGCGTGGGCGCTTGACACGGTTTCCATGCGGCTTCTAGGATTCCGAGGGAACATGAGGCTGTCGGGACCGCCCCGATCACCGCTGACCTTGGCCCACCCGCGTCGCATAAGCCCACGCACACGTCTCTTGTCGACGGCACATTCATGGCGAAAACGCTACGTGCGGACCGCGATCTCGAGCCACGGTCAACGGACGACGACAATCGATCCGTTGGGACACGGCAAAAGTCATTGGCCTTCAACCGGCCTTCCGGCGAGCTGAAGGGCAAGAAAGTCCATCTTGTCGATGCTTTCAACCTGATTTTTCAGGTTTTTCATGCCATTCCCGAGATGACCAGCCCCCGCGGCGAGCCGGTCAACGCGGTGTATGGCTTTGCCCGCGACCTGTTTTTCCTGCTTGATGAAAAGCAACCGGACTATCTGGTCGTCGCCTTCGACAGCCCCGGCGAGACGTTTCGGCACGAGTTGTACGCCGACTACAAGGCTCATCGCGGCGAAATGCCCGAGGACTTGGTGCCGCAGATTTCGCTGATCCGCCGCGTGGTCGAGGTGCTTGGGATCCCGCTGATCGAGAAGCCCGGTTTCGAGGCGGACGACGTAATCGCCACCTTGGCACGTCAAGCGGACGAGCAAGGGGCCGAGTGTTACCTGATTACCAGCGACAAGGACTGTCGGCAACTCATCCGCGATCGCGTCAAGCTATACAACGTTCGCAAGAATCAGCTCTATGATCGCGAGACCCTCGAAAAGGACTGGGGGATTCGCCCCGAGCAGGTGGTCGACTTTCAGGCGCTCGTCGGCGACGCGGTCGACAACGTGCCGGGCATTCCGCTGATTGGCCCGAAGCTTGCCCGGCAGTTGTTGGAGACCTATGGGTCGCTGGATGAAATCCTGGCCCACGCCGACGAAGTGTCGGGCAAGAAACGGCGTCAGAACCTGATCGAGGGACGCCAGCAAGCGCTGATGAGCCGGACCCTGGTGCGGCTCGACACCGGGGTGCCGCTCGAAATCGACTGGTCGCAGGCGGCGGTCAACCGGTTCGACGCGAAAGCGGCCCGCGAGCTGTTCACGGAGCTTGGTTTTCGCCGGCTGACCGAACGGATGGCGGCAGCCGGCGGGATGAAACCGCCGACATCCTGGAAGGCCGACTACCGCTTGGTCAATACGCCAGAAGCACTCGAGCGGCTGGTTGCCGATTTGCGGCGGCAGTCGCGCATCTCGGTCGACACGGAAACGACTTCGCTTTCGCCGGCGGCGGCCGAAGTGGTCGGCTACAGCTTTGCCTGGAAGCCGGGCGTTGCCTATTACGTCGCCGTGCGCGGCCCCCAAGGCGAGACGTGCCTTGACGCCGAAACCACACACGCGGCGCTGGCCGGAGTGCTCGAGGATGCGAAGATCGAAAAGATCGGCCAAAATTTGAAATACGATATGGGGGTCTTGCGAAACGTGGGCACGCGACTTGCCGGCATCGGCTTCGACACGATGATTGCCAGCTATCTGTTGGATGCGGGCGCCCGCAACCACAGTCTTGACGAATTGGCCAAGCGGTATCTCGATCATGAGAACATCAAGATCAGCGATCTGATCGGCAAGGGCCGCAATCAGAAACGAATCGACGAGGTGCCGATCGAGCAGGTCGCGCGGTACGCCGGCGAAGACGCCGACGTTCCGCTGCGGCTGCTGCCGATTCTGGACGAGCAGCTAAAAGAGCAGGATCTCGACGAACTATTCGTCACGCTCGAGCTTCCGCTGATCGACGTGCTGGCCGAAATGGAGAGCAACGGCATCAAGGTCGACGTCGAACGCCTGGGCGAGCTTAGTCGTAGGTTCGGCAGCCGAATCGAAACGCTGCTCGAAGAGATTTACGAACTTGCCGGCACGGAGTTCAACGTCGATTCGCCCAAACAGTTGCAAAAAATCCTGTTTGAAGAACTTGGTCTGCCGGTGGTCAAGCGAACGCGAACCGGCCCGAGCACGGACGCTGAAGTGCTCGCGACCCTGGCTCCTCACCACCCGCTTCCGGCGAAGGTGCTCGAGTACCGTCAGTTCGCCAAGCTGAAAAGCACGTATGTCGACGCGCTGCCGGCATTGGTCAATTCGCGTACCGGTCGGATTCACTGTTCTTTTCATCAGACGGTGGCCGCGACCGGGCGGCTCAGTTCGAGCACGCCGAACCTACAGAACATTCCCATTCGCAGCGAGAGCGGCCGCGAGATCCGCTCGGCTTTCATCCCCGGTCACGAAGGTTGGCTGCTGCTGGCCGCCGACTATTCACAGATCGAACTGCGCGTGCTGGCTCATTTTTCGGGAGATGAGGCTTTGTGTGCCTCGTTCGAGGCCGATGAGGATATTCACCGCAGCGTGGCGGCGGAGGTTTTCGAGGTTTCTCCCGAGGCGGTCACCGCGGAAATGCGGCGCCGCGCGAAGGCGGTCAACTTCGGCGTGATCTACGGACAAAGTCCTTACGGTTTGGCCCGCAGCCTGGGAATTGAACAAGAGGTAGCCGCGGCGTTTATTGACGCCTATTTCGATCGCTACCCGGGCGTTGAAGAATTTCTATCAAAAGTACTGGAAGAGTGCCTCGCCAGGGGCTATGTTAAAACCATTCTGGGGCGCCGCAGAGCCATTCGTGGCATTCGCGCCACGAGCGGCCGCTCGCGGAATTTGCCGGAACGGACTGCTATTAACACCGTCATTCAAGGATCGGCGGCGGACCTCATCAAAAAAGCGATGATCGCGACCCACTCTCGTTTGCCGCGAGAGCAGATGGCCGCGAAGATGCTGCTTCAAATCCACGACGAGTTAGTCTTTGAAGTTCCTGCCTCTGAGCGGGACGAACTGGCCGCCTTGGTAACGGCCGAGATGACCGAGGTCATGGACCTTCGGGTTCCTCTCAAAGTCGATATAAAATCCGGCCCGTCCTGGGCCGATGCGGAGTAACGATGCCGGGTCACTCTGTCGAGTAGACGACGTGCGGAGGTCAGCGCTAACCGAATCTCCAGAGCGTTGCGCCGGACGAACGGCCACCGCTGTTTTTCACATCGCGTCAAGTTCGTTGCCGTGTTCCAGTCTTTGCCGATAATTGCTTATAGAGGTCGATTTTCATGGACGGCGCGGTTGGCAAATCGTCCAGCGGTTCGGCGGTTGCGCGGCTGCCCGGCGCGGAGCGGCTGCCGATCATCGGGCTGGTCGGTGGTGTGGCCAGCGGGAAAAGCTTCGTGGCTGGTGAACTTCAGCGGCTTGGCGCCGCCGCGCTCGATGCCGATCAGGCCGGCCATGACGTACTTCGACTGCCCGAGGTGATCGTCGCCGCCAGGCGACAGTGGGGCGAGGGGATTCTAACCGACGACGGACGGATCGATCGAAAAGCGTTGGCGAAAATCGTCTTTGCCCCCGCTCCCGAGGGGCCACGACAGCGAAAAATCCTGGAACAGTTGACCCACCCACGAATCGGCCAATTGATGGTCGAACAGGCCGCGCGATACGCCGCCAACGATCGCGTCCGCGCCCTGGTGCTGGACGCCCCGGTCATGATGGAATCGGGATGGGACGAATTGTGCGAACATATCATTTTTATCGATGCTCCACCTCCGGTACGCTTGCGGCGGGCGATGCAGCGAGGTTGGACACAGGACGATTTTGCGGCTCGGGAGGACGCTCAGGAAACGTTGGAAAAGAAGCGGGCTCGTGCCGATTTCGTTATAGATAACGCCAAGGATCCAGGGTACACTCGCGCCCAAGTCCAGCGGTTTTGGCACCTCTATTTCGACGAACCGGCAGAAGCCCGACGTTAGTCACACGCGGCGGACCGCGCACGCGGGCCGTCGCCGCGACCGGCTGGTCGCACAAACGAGTCTACGGCTTTTCCGATTGCGGCGGGCCATCACGGGACATGGCTCATTTCCACATCTCACGGCATCCACGAAATAAAACCTATCCCACCCTGGGCACCTTCTGCGTGCCGGAACTTTTTTCCTATCAGGAAAGCGTCGATCATGGCAGTACCACAAAATTCACCACAACGATCCGCCCGGTCGTCTCGCCGAGGGCGAAAAGGTGGCTCGTCCAACGGGGATGGCGAACCGCTGTCGCTGGCCGAAGAATTGGCCGACGAGGCCGATCTGATCAGCGACGATACCGACGACCGTTACGAGCAAATCAAACAGGGCGACATCCACATCGCCCAGTTGCAGCGGATGACCATGCCGGAGTTGATCGAAGAGGCTCGGCAGGGCAACTTGACCGACTATACCGGCATCAAGAAACAAGACCTGATCTTCAATATCCTCAAGGAGCGCTAAAGCTTAACGGGCTGATGTACGGCGAAGGCACGCTCGAAGTGCTGCCCGATGGCTTTGGTTTTCTCCGCAGTCCGGACTATCACTACCTTTCCTGCCCCGA
>Ga0114931_10003919_pt1 | contig 18687 bp, 19 predicted proteins | sample 2SBtaG_FD_89579 | JGI IMG/M metagenome (GOLD analysis project Ga0114931, IMG submission 89579) | Deep subsurface microbial communities from Kolumbo volcano to uncover new lineages of life (NeLLi) - 2SBTROV14_V59a metaG | ecosystem: Environmental > Aquatic > Marine > Volcanic | place: Kolumbo...
ACCCAATTGCTGCTGAACTTCCAGCGTGATGGATGTATTGTCGATTTTCAGGGCGTCATAGACTTTCGGTATCGAGGTGCGGGGGAATTCCACATCCACCACGGCGCCAATGACCTGAACGATAGTACCCGCGTTCATTTGCATACTCCTAAAGCGTTAATGCTGTTTTTTGTGCTGCGCATGGGTTGGTGGTCAAACCGCTGCCGCGCCGCCGACAATTTCTGAAATTTCCTGCGTGATGGCCGCCTGGCGTGCCTTGTTGTACACCAGTTGCAACTCGTCAATGAGGTTGTTTGCGTTATCCGATGCGCTCTTCATGGCCACCATGCGCGCCGCGTGTTCCGAGGCCAGGTTTTCCAGCACGCCCTGGTATACGAGCGATTCGACATAGCGCGTCATGACATCGTCCAGCACCTCTCGCGCTTCCGGCTCGTACAGGTAATCCCAATGATCCTGCAGCTCTTCCACATCGACCGGCGGCAAGGGCAACAAAGGTTCCACGTCCGGCTTTTGCGTCATGGTGTTGATGAAATCGTTGAAAGCCAGGTACAAGGCATCGATACGCCCTTCGCTGTAGGCATCCAACATGATCTTGATGACGCCGATCAAATCTTCCACGCGCGGGGTTTCACCCAAACCGTGCGCCGCGCCCACCACGTTAACCTTGAGGCGCTTGAAGAAGCCCTCGCCCTTGGTGCCGATGGTGACCATGTCTACATCGATGTCGGCGGCTTCCCATTCGCGCAGCGCGACGACCGTTTTGCGGAACAGATTGGTGTTTAATCCGCCACACAAACCGCGGTCGGTGGAAACCAGCACCACGCCCACACGCTTGACTTCGCGCCGCCGCATGAACGGGTGGCGATATTCCGGGTCGGCCTGGGCGATATGGCCGATGACCCGTTTCATCATGCTGGTGTAGGGCCGGCTCGCCAACATCAGGTCCTGGGCTTTGCGAATTTTGCTGGCCGAGACCATTTCCAGGGCACGCGTCACTTTTCGCGTGTTTTTCACGCTGGCGATCTTGCTGCGTACCTCTCGTCCGCCTGCCATCGTATTCCCCGCCTAGAAGCTGTAATTCGAAACGAAGCTTGCCATGGCCGCCTTGAAGCCGGCTTCGATGTCTTCGTTCCAGTCGCCGGTGTCGTTGACGTTTTGCATCAGGTCGGCGTGTTCGGCGTTCATGAACTCGTGCAGGTTGCGCTCGAAGTCGCCGATTTTTTCCAGGGCAACCGTGTCCAGATGGCCACGATCCACGGCAAACAGGCTGATTGCCATTTCCGCGACACAAAGCGGTGAGTACTGGGCTTGCTTCATGAGTTCCATTACGCGCTGGCCGCGTTCGAGTTGCTTGCGCGTGGTTTCGTCGAGGTCCGAGGCGAACTGGGCGAAAGCCGCCAGCTCCCGGTACTGCGCCAGCGCCAGTCGCACGCCGCCGCCGAGCTTCTTCACGATCTTGGTTTGTGCCGCGCCGCCCACCCGGGAAACCGATAGACCGGCGTTGATGGCGGGACGCAAGCCGGCGTTGAATAAATCGGTTTGCAGATAGATCTGGCCGTCGGTAATGGAAATCACATTGGTCGGCACGAAAGCGGAAACGTCGCCGGCCTGGGTTTCGATAATGGGCAGGGCGGTCAGCGATCCGGTTTGCCCCTTTACGCTTCCATCGGTGATTTTTTCGATGTATTCCGCGTTCACGCGCGCGGCGCGTTCCAGCAATCTTGAGTGCAGATAAAACACGTCGCCGGGGTAGGCTTCGCGACCCGGCGGGCGACGCAATAACAGGGATACCTGGCGGTAGGCCCAGGCCTGCTTGGTCAAATCGTCATAGATAATCAGCGCGTCTTGGCCGCGGTCGCGGAAATACTCGCCCATGGCACAACCGGAGTACGCCGAAATATATTGCATGGCGGCCGAGTCCGCGGCGGGGGCCGCGACGATGATGGTGTGCTCCAGCGCGCCGTGCTCTTCCAGCTTACGCACCACGTTGGCGATCGAGCTTTGCTTTTGCCCGATGGCCACGTAGATGCATTTGATCCCGGTGCCTTTCTGGTTGATGATCGTGTCGATGGCCACCGCGGTTTTTCCGGTTTGCCGGTCGCCGATGATCAGCTCACGCTGGCCGCGCCCAATGGGCACCATGGCATCGATCGATTTCAATCCGGTTTGCACCGGCTGGGACACGGACTGGCGGCTGATCACACCCGGCGCGACTTTTTCCACCGGGCTGGTCTGGTCAAACTTGACCGGGCCGGCGCCGTCGATGGGGCTGCCCAGGGCGTCGACCACGCGGCCCAACAAGCCCTCGCCCACCGGCACTTCCAGGATCCGCCCGGTGCACTGCACCGTATCGCCTTCCGATATGTGCTCGTAATCGCCCAAGATTACCGCGCCAACGGAGTCGCGTTCCAGGTTCAAGGCCACACCAAAGGTGTCCGAGGGGAACTCGATCATTTCGCCCTGCATCACATCCGCCAGGCCGTGGATGCGGCAAATGCCGTCCGACAGACTGACGATGGTGCCTTGATTGCGCGCCTGCGCAACGGCTTCGAAATTTTTGATTCTGGCCTTGATCAGGTCACTGATCTCGGAGGGATTCAACTGTGTTTGCATAGCTTGTTACCTTTTTCCCAACCTGCAGTCGGGGCCGTGTTATGCGTTTTGCAAAGCGCCCGCCAGGCGCTGTAGCTTGTTTTGCAGGGATCCGTCGATGACGGTGTCCCCGGCGCGAACCACCACGCCGCCCAACAGCGATGTATCGATGTGGTAATTCGCTTCGATGCTGCGTTGGAAACGCTTGGCCAGTGATTGCTCCAGCTTGCTGCGTTGCTCGGTGTCGAGTTTTGCGGCCGAGGCCACCTCGACATGCAGGCTGCGTTCGGCCTCTGCGCGCAGGCTTGCATAGGCGGCTGCGATTTCCGGCAAGGCGCGCAGGCGGCCGTTTTCCGCCAATACCTTTAGAAAATTGCCGAAGCTTGCGTGCATACGATCACCGCCCGCGTCCTGGATGGCCGCGGCCAACTGCGCGTCATCAAATCGTGGGTCGGCCAGCAAGGCAGCCATGTCCGGTAAATCCACCGCTATGGCGGCAAACGACAAGGCGTCGCTCCAGGACGCCAGGTCCTCGGCCTCTCGGGCGAGCTCAAACACCGCCCGCGCATAAGGCCGGGCCACCACTGCCAGACTCGCCATTGCTTACATCTCCGCGACCAGTTCATCGAGCAGCGCTGCGTGGGCTGCCGGATCGATTTCCCGTTCCAGCAAGCGCGATGCGCCGGCAACGGCCAAGGTCGCCACCTGGGTGCGTAGGGCTTCCCGGGCTCGCTCGGTCTCCAGATTGATTTCGTTGCTGGCGGCAGCGAGTTGACGCTGACGCTCTTCAACGGCTTCAATCTTGGCATCGTCGGCGACCTTGCTGGCGCGCTTGTGCGCCTGATCGACGATTTCCGTGGCCTTGCCTTGTGCTTCGCGCAGCAATTCCTCGGCGCGCTGGTGCGCTTTTTCCAGTTCGCGCTTGCCGTCTTCAGCGGCAGCCAGACCGTCCGCAATGGTCTTCTGACGCTGCTCGAGAACGCCGAGCAGCGGTGGCCAGATGAACTTCATACACAGCCACACGAACACGATCATGGACACGCTTTGTCCGATCAGCGTCAAATTGATATTCACGCCATTACCCTCTTTTTGCTACCGATATCCCCGAGTTCCCTACGCCTCGTAGGCCGCTTCAGCCCGCCGACAACAGCGCGATGAAGGGGTTGGCAAAAGTGAAATACAAGCCGATGGCAACGCCGATCATGGCCACGGCATCGAGCAGGCCGATGGCGATAAAAAACTTGGTCTGCAACATCGGGGCCAGTTCGGGCTGGCGTGCGCTGCCTTCCAGCAAACGACCACCGAGAATACCCACGCCCACGCCCACGCCCAGGGCGCCGAGACCGATGAGAAGACCGACGGCGATCGCGGTCATGCCAATTACAAATTCCATAGTTAACTCCTACAGCAAGTGTCTACAAGCGAAAAATCAGTGCGTTTCATGCGCCAGGCTCAAATACACAATGGTCAGCATCATGAATATGAAGGCCTGCAAGATGATGATCAAGATGTGGAACACCGCCCAAACCAGGTGAATGGGCATTTGGAACAGCCCCAACATGGCGATGAGGATGAAAATCAACTCGCCGGCATACATGTTGCCAAACAACCGCAAGCCCAGCGACAGGGGCTTGGCCAGCAATGAAACCCCTTCCAATATGAAATTAAACGGCACAAATAGCGCTTGTACGAATTTGTTGGGCGCCGAAAACGGGTTCAAGGTCAGTTCGCCGACAAACCCGCCGACCCCTTTGATTTTGACGCTGTAGTACAGCACCAGAATGAACACCGCGATGGACATCCCCATCGGCACGTTCACATCGGCGGTCGGCACCACGCGCATGTGCGAAATGCCCATCAAGCCGGAGGCCCAGGGCAACCAGTCCACCGGGATCAAATCCATGGTGTTTTGCAACAAAATCCAGACGAACAAGGTCAGCGCCAGGGGCGCGATCAGCGCATTTTTGCCGTGAAAGGTCTCGCGCACGGAATCATCCACAAACACGACCACGGACTCGACGATATTCTGCATCAAGCCGGGCTTGGTGACGCTGGCGGTTTTCGCGACCCGCCAAAAGGACAGGAAAAACAACGCACCGGTGAGCAAGGTCCAGAACATGGTGTCCAAATGGATGGCCCAAAAACCCATGGCCTTGGCCTCGGCGGCGCTATGCGCAATGCCCCAAGTGCCATCGGCGTGCTGGCCATAGGTCAGGTTCAGCAAGTGATGCTGGATGTACTCGGAGGGCGTCAATTCCGCGGCGTGGCCTTCAGCGCTCATATTTTCTTTGTGCTTGTTTTCCGCTTGTCTACGGACACGGGTGATTTCAACCAGGCGACCCAGTACACGGCCTGGGTGGCCACGTAGGTGACCAGCATGGGCAGGAACGGACCCCGAACCCACACCACAAAAACCAGGAACAAGGTTACAGTGACGGCGATCTTGATTGCTTCACCGAAAACGGTGCGCCGGATTACATCTACCGGCACCCGCGAACCGTTAGCGAAACTCAAGCGCGCATACAGCGCATTCGCCACGGCACCGATGATGCCGCCAGACAAAGCCGCATAGCCGCTTGGCGCATCCAGCGATACCCAAAAACCCGCGCTGAATATCACTGCAAGCGCGACCTGGGCCAGCACCAGCCGGTTGGCGAATCGCCGCGCCATCAACAATGCCTGCGCGCCCACCAAAACCCCTGCTCAACAAAAACGCCACAACATCGCACAAACGCAACGGGTGGCGTATCGGACTCCCCGTCAAACCGGACAGCCTTAGCTGATCAATTGTAACTGGATTCTTCCAGGCCGGCAAATTTTTGTCTTTCCCTGTTCGCGCAAAGCAGTAATGTCCCCTTTCTGCAATTCTAAAATGTCCCCTTTTCGATTCAGCAGGGGCCATGAAAGGGCGCCAAGTAACGATGCGCTATTGCGAGGTCGATCGGCTGGATGTCACGCGAGAAAAAAGCCGGTATGAACCAGCCGGGCGGGCTCCACCTGGACACGGCATCCGGTTGCCCCGGCGGCAATCGCTCGCCTCCTCAAGGGGGATCACCGGGGAGCCCGGCGGATGCCGGGCTCCTAAACCCGCCGGCCTTGGCTTTCTAGATCAATTGCCCATAAGCTTCCGGCGGTGATTGCTCCTTATGTCGCGCAGCTCCCGGTGGTGCCGATGGTAGGCGGGGTCAGGGGCACGATGTCGAAGCTTAGGTTGCCGAAGCTGGAGGTAATTGCCACCGTTGCCAGCGTACAGCTCTGCCAAGTCACCTTCACGTTGCCCCAATTGTTGAACGCGACATCCGCGGGGTCGAATGCGTCGCCAAATTGCGCGCCGGATGCAATTTGCATGGGAACGTCCGCGCCATTGCCAACAATCGGTGCCGACCCTACCAGCCAGGCCTGACGTCCGCTGTTATTGTTCTCGTAGGTGAAGTAAAAAACCACCAGCGTGTTGACGCCACCGATTTGGGCAATGTTAAAGATAAACCCCTCGCCATCGCGGGCAGGCTGAAACCAGGAGCCGCTGTAACCGCCGTCGATTTGCAACCCGGCCTTTTCCGATGCCTTGGATACGGCTTGCGTGGCCTGACACACGCCTTGTACACCGGTGGGCGCGGGGGTTAGCCGCATCGCTTCGTATCGGATCGCCGGAAACAGCGTGGAGTTGGATTCCACCAAGACGCGGTCACAACTCAGCACGGTTACCTTAACATTGCCCCAATCCGTTTGCGTGACCGTATCCGGGTCAAAAGATGGCCCGAAACTTGCGCCGTCGGCAATGTTCACCGGCACCGAGGCCTTGTTGCCGATGATGGGCGCCGAGCCCACCAGCCAGGCCTGGCGGCCACTGGTGTTGTTTTCAAAACTGAAGTAATACAGCACCAGCGTAGGAATTCCCTTGACCTCCGCGATGTCAAATATGAAGCTTTCGCCGTCGCGTTGTTGCGCAAACCAGGAACCGGCCAGCGTGCCGTCGATGGGCGTAATTGAATCGCCACCAAAGGCGGCTTTGTCGAGTACGGCTAATGGATCGCTGGCCCCATGGGTGTAGGTTTTGCTACCACCTTTGACCATGTCCTCCACCGTCAACGTGAAATCGGCGGTATTGGGAAACATGCTGTAATGGACCCAATACTCGTCGTTGGCCGAGCTGCCATCGATGACGCTGACGAACAAGTCGAAAAAGGTCGGATTGCTGAACGGAAAGCCGGCCGTGCCGTCCGCCAGGGCTTGCGCCGGCGAATCGGTGCCGAGGGTTTTCACTGTTGCTTTGAATCGCCCGTCATGCAAACAGGCCGTGGTCGGGTCGGCTACGCAGGGCCCGCTGGTTTGCTTGGTTTCCGGCGCGGCTTGCTGAATGACGACTGGAGGCATCGATTGAGCGGATTGGAATGGGCAGGTGTCGAATGCTGCAGTGTCCGTTATTGGCTCGAATACCGTCCCCAGCGGACTGAAAAATTCTTTTTTTTCACCATTTTGCGTGTCGGTGACGGTCAGGGTCACTTCTACGTTGGTCAATCCGGCCGCAAATACCCAATACCTGTCGTTGAAATTACAGCCCTGGAAAACGTGGATGAGCAGATCCAGGTTGTCCGGATCAAAAAACCACATGCCGGTCCACACCTCCGAGACCGGTGTATTGCGCGCCGCGCCCGCGCCGTCAAAGTTCTGCACGGTGTCGAGGTTTCCAGCCTCGGCAAACCAGCCCACTTCCACTTTAAAACGATCGTTATTCAGACACAGCGTGGTAGGTGTAGGCTCGCACGGATCCGCTCCAACTTGCCCGAAAGTCGGTGACACAACGGCGAACAACACCACAAATGCAATCCAGTGAACATATCGCATGGCAGGGTCTCCTTCTCATCAGACCAGTATACGCTCGAAATTGGCGCGGATCGAAACGGAGTCTTTTTCAGTAGGAAATGGGTCTGGACGCGGGGGTCTTGCACAACCCTACACCCTGATGTACGGTCAGGGCTTATACGCCAGGATGGTTTTCCGCAACTCCATACCGGCACCGGGGTAAATGCAGGCGCGATGTCCAACGAACTGTCAGCAATGGTTTTGGCCGCGGGGGCGTCGCGCCGGCTCGGCGAAGCCAAGCAAGGCGTTTGTTATCTCGGTGAACCCTTATTGCGGCGCACCACGCGGTTGGCCCGCGGGGCCGTTTCCGGTGTCGTGCTGGTGGTGCTCGGAGCCGACGCCGAACAGATGCCCGGCCTGCTGGGCGACTTGCACGTGCGTGTGGTGCATAATTCCCGATGGCGGGACGGAATCGGCACCTCTATCGACGTGGCTGCCCGTGCGCTGGAGGAGAACGCCGACGGTGTTTTGATCTTGCTTGCCGACCAGTGGGCCGTTACCCCGGCTGACCTGGGCGCGCTGGTGCAACGGTGGGACAAAGAGCCCCATCGCATCGTGGCCAGCGCGTATCAGGATTGCCACGGCGTGCCGGCGGTGTTTCCGCGCAGCCTGTTTGGCGAGTTAGCACTCCTGGATGGCGACACGGGCGCGCGCAAACTACTGCGAAAATACGCCCAGGGAGTACGGGTAGTCGCGCTGGAGCATGCTGCGAAGGACCTGGACACGCCACAGGACCTGATCGAATTGCGCCAACATGAATCGCAAGAGGCCATATCATGATTGAATTTACTTTGAACGGTACGCCGCAAACGCTGGATGTGCCCGCAGACATGCCTTTGCTGTGGGTGTTACGCGACACGCTGGGGCTTACCGGGACCAAGTACGGTTGCGGCATCGCGCTGTGCGGCGCGTGTACGGTGCACCTGGACGGAACCGCGATCCGTTCCTGTGTGACGCCGGTTTCCGCGGCGGCCGGGAAAAAGGTCACCACGATCGAAGGCCTCTCCGAACATGGCGATCACCCGGTGCAGTTGGCCTGGCGGGCCGAGAACGTGCCGCAGTGCGGCTATTGCCAGGCTGGCCAGATCATGAATGCGGCCGCCTTGCTAGCCAAAACCCCACACCCAAGCGATGCCGAGATCGATCGCGGCATGGCGGGCAATATTTGCCGCTGCGGTACCTATGTGCGCATCCGCAAAGCGATCAAGCGCGCCGCGGGAGGCCCGTTATGAACTCGATCACAAACCTCAGCCGCCGGGATTTTCTGAAGACTTCAGGCGCCTTGACCGGAGGCCTGGTGCTCGGTGTCGCGTTGCCGGCTTGCGGCAAACACCCAGCCCGTGACATGACCGGCGCCTTTGAGCCCAACGTATTCATCCGCCTGGCCGGCGATGGCGCGGTGACGATCATCGCCCACCGCAGCGAAATGGGCCAGGGTATCCGTACCGGCTTGCCCCAGGTGCTGGCGGACGAAATGGAAGCCGACTGGTCACGGGTGACCGTGCAACAGGGTGATGCCGATTCTGCCTACGGCAGCCAAAACACCGACGGTTCGCGCAGCATCCGGCGCTTTTTTCAGCCCATGCGCGAAGCCGGTGCCACGGCCCGCAGCATGTTGGTGGCGGCCGCCGCCAAGATTTGGCAGGTGGACGCCGGCGAGTGTGTGGCGCAAAACCACACGGTACGACACCTGCCTTCCGGACGCAGCCTAAGGTACGGCCGCCTGGCGAACGTTGCCGCCGGGCTGCCGGTGCCCGACCGCAAAACGCTCAAGCTCAAGGCGCCCGAAGAATTCCGCTACATCGGAAAGGGCTTGCCCATCGTCGATATGCACGACATTACCGTCGGCAAAGCCGGGTTTGGCATCGACGTTGCGGTGCCGGGCATGCTGTATGCAGCGATACAGCGCCCGCCGGCGCTGGGCGATAAACTCAAATCCTTCGACGCCAAGGCCGCCTTGGCGACACCCGGCGTGGTGGGCGTGCAGCGTCTTCCGGATGGCATGATTCCCACTGGATTTAACAGCACCGGCGGTGTGGCCGTGCTGGCGCACAACACCTGGGCGGCCATCTCCGGGCGCGGCAAACTCAATTTGCAATGGAATCGCGGCCCCAACGGCGGCTATAACTCCAGTGGCGAGGTTCCTGCGCTACTGGCCAACAGCGCACTCCCCGGAGAGAAAATCCGCGCTCGCGGTGATGTGGAAGCCGCTTTCAAATCAGCGGCGAAAATCGTCGAGGCCCGTTACCAGGTGCCGATGCTCGCCCACGCCCCGATGGAACCGCCTTGTGCCACGGCGATTTACAAGGACGGTCACTACGAATTGTTCGCCGCGGTTCAGGATCCACAAGCGGCGCGCGACACCATCGCGCAGGCCCTGGGTGTAAAACCGGATGCGGTTACCGTGCATGTCACCCTGTTGGGTGGCGCATTCGGCCGCAAGTCCAAACCTGACCATGCGGTAGAAGCCGCACGCTCGGCCCAAATGACGGGAAAACCGGTGAAAGTGACCTGGACGCGCGAAGACGACGTGCAACATGATTTCTATCACGCCGCCAGCGCCCAATACCTGAAAGCAGGCCTGGACGGGAAAGGCCGCACCCGTGCCTGGCTGCACCGCACGGTGTTTCCCACCATTGCCGCCACTTTTGACGGCAAGTCGGATACCCCGCAGGATTGGGAGGTCGGCATGGGCTGTGTCGATGTGCCTTTTGCCATCGACCACATCCGCATCGAGCGCGGCAAAGCCAAGGCCCAGCAGCGCATCGGCTGGCTGCGTTCTGTGTGCAATATCCAGCATGCGTTCGCCGTGAGCAGCTTTGTCGATGAGTTAGCGCATGCGAGCGGCCAGGATCCCGCGGCCTATTTGCGCACCCTGATCGGCCCCGATCGGCACGTCGATTTGCTCCCTGAAGGCGCGAAAAACTGGAATTACGGTGAGCCGATTGCCCGCTTCCCGGTCGATACCGCACGCCTGAAGCAGGTGTTGGATCGCGTGGTCGAGGTATCCGGCTGGGGGCGTGATCTACCCAAAGGGCACGGACTGGGCATTGCCGTGCACCGCAGTTTTGTCAGCTATATCGCGGTCGTGGTCGAGGCCTCGGTGGACGCGAAAAAACGCTTGCGGGTACGGCGTATCGACATGGTCGTGGATTGCGGGCAGGTGGTAAACCCGGACCGGGTCCGCGCGCAGATGGAGGGCGCGGCGGTGTTCGGCCTGAGCATTGCGCTGCACGGAGAGATCACCGCCGCGGATGGCGCCGTTGCGCAAAGCAATTTTCACGATTACCCGGTGGCGCGCATCAACGAAGTACCGCCGACCCATGTGCTGCTGATGGAAAGCGACGAAATCCCGTCCGGTGTCGGTGAACCCGGCGTGCCCCCGATCGCCCCGGCCCTGGCGAATGCCATTTTCGCCGCTACCGGCAAGCGTTATCGGCGTTTGCCGCTGAAACACGAGCTGCGCGTGGTGTAAGTTGCACGCGCCGTTTTTTGCCTGCGGCTGTGGGGCGCTTGCGCGGGTGCGCGACAGGCGCTATGTTGCGCAGCCCGACCCGTGTGCTTGAGATACCGATGGAACGCGTGCAGGCGTTATACAAACAGGCCGTTTTGCAGCACAACCGAAATCCGATTGGCTACGAAAAAGCCGTACAGGCCACGCACAGCGCCAGTGAAATCAACCCGCTGTGTGGGGATGTCATCCATATTCATTTACAGCTCGATGGGGAGTACATCCGGGATATCGGCTTCAGCGGCCAGTCCTGTGCCATCTGTACGGCGTCGGCGTCCATGCTCTGCAAAATCCTCCCGGGTTGTCAGCGCGTGGAATTTGACCTCCAGCGCCAGGATTTCAATGCAGCCATGCACGGCAACGCTACGGCCGCGGCCGATTTGAACGAGGCGTTGCGCGCATTACTCGGTGTACGCCGTTTCCCAAGCCGGATCAGCTGCGCGCAACTGCCTTGGAAGGCCACGCAGAAAGCGCTTTCGGCACCCGATGAAGCCGCCCAGGAGACCGCTTGATGGCGGATCACCGGCGCCGCGTGTTCCTGGATACGGGGACTTTGTGGTTACCGGAACCGGAATTTGCACCGCTATGTGACCTGGGCCCAATCTCCCTGTATCCGCATACTACCCCCGGGCAACTTCACGAGCGCATCCGCGCCGCGGAAATCGTGCTCACCAATAAAGTGCGGATGGACGCGGCTGCGCTGGATGCGGCACCGCAGCTGAAGTTGATTTGCGTGGCCGCGACGGGTACCAACAATGTCGATCTTGATGCCGCCCGCCGGCACGGTGTATGCGTATGCAACGTGGTCGGTTACGCGGCGGAGTCGGTAGCCCAACACACCATCACACTACTGCTGAACCTGGTCACGCAAATGCCGCGTTACCTCAACGAAACTCCACGGGCGTGGCCAAACACGGCTGGGTTTTGTTTCATCGAGCACCCCGTCGGCGAGGTTTTTGGTATGACCCTGGGCATCGTCGGCGTTGGACACATCGGGCGGCGGGTGGCCACGCTGGCCGCGGCTCTGGGAATGCGTGTGCTGCTTGCGGAACGCCAACAGGCCACCCCACGCCCGGGGCGGACCGCGTTCTCACAGGTGCTGGAGCAAGCCGACGTGCTCAGCCTGCATTGCCCGCTTACAGATCAGACGCGACATTTGGTCGACGCCACAACGCTTGCGCGAATGCGTCCGGGTGCCTTGTTGTTGAATACCGCTCGCGGTGGGCTGGTAGATAGCCAAGCCCTACTGGAGAGCCTGAAACACGGACATCTCGGCGGTGCCGGAATCGACACGCTGGACACCGAACCGCCGCGCGCGGATCACCCTTTGTTGTGCGCGGGCCTACCCAACCTGCTGGTAACGCCGCACAACGCCTGGGGAAGCCTCACCGCAAGACGGCGGCTCATCCTCGGCCTGGCGGAAAATATCTCGGCGTTTGCGGCCGGCAGGCCGCGTAATGTAGTGAACGAATCCGGTGCGACCTAGGCCTGCCATTTACCCACAAGGCGCCAAACAGCACCGCGCAATAAAACAGGTTGCCGGCCAGGGTGTTGCCGAAAAACGGCAGCGCCGCCACGTAGGCGGCCAGCAACCCGGATGCGTTGAGCGGATACAGGGCGCCGGTCAGCCAAACGCCAAAATTGGAGACCAGGAAAAACACCGCGGACGCCAGCACAGCGGCGCCGGCGACCCGCATGATACTGAGCCGGTGCAGCATTCCCATACCCAAGGCTACGACCGCCGCAACCGCGGCATAAACCCACAACATGCCCGGGTAGACCAGGGTCAGGCGGTCCACATAGGCGGCATAGATCAGGTTGTTGAGGATTACATCGCTGACCCACAAGGCGACCAGGGGCAATAAGAAAGCCAGACGCTTGTCGGCCAGACGCGAGCCGGCGAACAAACCCATCGCCGCAAGCGCGGTGAAATTCGGCCAATGTGGCAACAGGCGGCTGGCCGCGGCCAGAATGATCAGACCGCTGAGCATTAACAGGGGGCCCTTGGCGGGCGATTGATCAGCCATGCGTGCCTCTGTGTGGATGGGTTATTGTGGTCACTAAGCCTGCGCGCTGATGCGCTGGGTGCAAAACGAAGTTAATCATCGCCGGCAAAGCCGATAAAGCGCACGACATACCAGAACATCAAGGCTACCGATGCAAATAACTGCAGCGCCGCACCAACGTGCTGGTCCTCCTCGAATTCGTGGATCACGTTGGAGGTGTCAAATAGAATCGCGGCGCCAGCGTAGCCGATCATCAACAACGAGAACCAGCCGCCCAATGCCATGCCACCGAGCACGCTGATGATGATCGCAGCCATGGCCAACAAGCCACCCCAGCGCAAGGCGCCGGCGAGGAAGGAAAAATTCTTGCGTGTATTAAAGGCGATAAAAGTTAGTGCCGCGAAGCCGGCCAGGGTATACCAAGCGGCTTTTTCAATGGTCCCCGGCGCGACGCTTTCGGCCAGGTATAACAACGGCACGAAAATGATCGATTCGGCGGCGACGAACGCGACCAGCGCCAGATACTGGGTGCTGCGAGAGCGTGCCTGATGCGCCGCACGCGAGGCAAACCACGACACCAGGATAAAGCCGCCGAGCACCACCAGCCAACTTACGCCCATTAACGATCGGGTGATGCTCTCCGCCAGGCCGGACCGGAACAAGCCGGTTTCGATCAGCACAAACAGCACAATGGCGCCAAGCAGGGTGTTATAGGTACGCGAGATGAACTGCTCGCGGGTGCCGCTGCCGGCGCGGGCCAGGGTCGACGTTCGGGTCACACTCATCTGCTGGGAACTCCCTTGATTAACGTTGCAGCAAGGCTATAACAGAAACGCGTCGGCGTAAACAGCGACAAGCCACAGCGACGGTATATTCCGCCATAGGCGGCGTTTTAATCGCCGGCGACAAAAATGGTGGGCCCTGTAGGACTTGAACCTACGACCAAGCGATTATGAGTCGCCTGCTCTGACCAACTGAGCTAAGGGCCCGCGTTGACTCGTTCCCTCCATGGGATTTCCCTGCGCACCGGATCGCTGGTCTACTCCAGGTCCAGAAAGCTGCGCAGACGCTCCGAACGCGTTGGGTGGCGCAGCTTGCGCAAGGCCTTGGCCTCGATTTGTCGAATTCGTTCGCGGGTCACGTCGAACTGCTTGCCGACTTCTTCCAGGGTATGGTCGGTGTTCATCTCGATGCCAAAACGCATGCGCAGAACTTTCGCCTCACGCGGCGTCAAGCCCGACAACACCTGGCGCACCGATTCGGACAATCCGGCGTTGGTTGCGGAATCCACCGGTGAATCGATGCTGCCGTCTTGGATGAAATCACCCAGGTGCGAATCCTCGTCGTCGCCGATAGGGGTTTCCATGGAGGTTGGTTCCTTGGCGATCTTCATGACTTTGCGGATCTTGTCTTCCGGCATTTCCATGCGGTCCGCGAGTTCATCGGGGGTCGCTTCGCGGCCCATTTCCTGCAGCATGTAGCGCGAAATACGATTCAATTTATTGATGGTCTCGATCATGTGCACCGGTATGCGAATGGTGCGCGCCTGGTCGGCGATCGAGCGTGTAATCGCTTGCCGGATCCACCAAGTCGCGTAGGTGGAAAACTTGTAGCCACGCCGATATTCAAATTTGTCCACGGCCTTCATCAGGCCGATATTGCCTTCCTGGATCAAGTCCAGAAACTGCAGGCCGCGGTTGGTGTATTTCTTGGCGATGGAAATCACCAACCGCAGGTTGGCTTCTACCATTTCCTTTTTGGCACGACGTGCCTTGGCTTCGCCCAGCGACATGGAGCGGGCGATGTTTTTCATTTCCGTGTAGTGGACCCCGAGGTTGACTTCCTCTGCACGCAGGCCTTCCTGGCAAGCGAGCAGATCCGGTAGGCGTTTTTTCAATGCGCCGGCGTACTTCGGACGCTTCACCATGAGCGCTTCGAACCACTCCGGATCCGTCTCATGGCCCTGAAAATCGCGTACAAACGTGGCCCGAGGCATACCGATGTCCTTGACACAAATGCGCAGCAATTCGCGCTCATGTGAGCGCGCCCCGCGCCACACGCCACGCACGCGCATGACCAGGTGCGCAAGTATTTTCGGGTGCAAACGCAATTCGGCGAACGCCACCCCGAGTTTCAACAGCTGCGATTTTGACTTGGCGTGATCGGGGCCGTGCTTTTCCACCCCCTTCTTGTAACGGTTACAGGACTTACGCAGCTTGAGGAAAAAGGCATCCAATTCCTCGCGGTTCGGTCCATTGTCTACTTTTTCTTCTTCTTCGTCCGCGCTGGTCTTGCCATTTGCCGCGGCGGCCGCGGCCTCAGCCGCTTTGATAACCGGATTTACCGGTTTCGCGGGAATCGGGTCTTCGTCGCTTTCCGGAATGGCGAAACCATTGCCGGTGATCAATTCATTCAGGCGCTGGTTTCCCGCCACCACCTCGTCGTACTCTTCCAGCAGCATGTCGATGGTGCGCGGATAACGCGCCAGCGCCTTGATCACCTGCCCGATACCCTTTTCAATGCGCTTGGCGATGGCAATTTCGCCCTTGCGATCGAGTAGTTCCACCGATCCCATTTCACGCATGTACATACGCACTGGGTCGGTCGTTCGGCCAATTTCCGGATCCAGGTCCTCGGTGGTGACGGCATCCGCATCGGCGCCGTCATTGCTGTTGGCGCTCATCATCAGGGTGTCTTCGTCCGGCGCCACTTCGTGAACCGTGATGCCCATGTCATTGATCAGTTTGATCACGTCTTCGATCTGTTCCGGATCAACTACGTCATCCGGCATATGGTCGTTGACTTCGGCGTAGGTCAGATACCCCTGCTCTTTGCCCTTGGCGATGAGGAGTTTAATCTGCGATTGGTGTTGCTGTTGCATAGGCTGTACTGGCTTCCAAATATGGGACACGGAATCTTTCAGTATACCGTTTTTGACTCTTTTCTCACAAGGATGTTTCATCGGTCTTGGGTTTATTCTGGACCGATGTCGGCGCGCGCAGCGCTCAATTTCTTGTATTCAGCCCGCTCCTCTTGCGTGAACGGGCGCTGCACGGCCAGTTCAGCAAGCTGTGAAAAGCGATCCTGCGACGCGGTCCATGCCAGCCGATCCAGGCTTTCCTGCAACTCGGCGCAAAGGGCGGCTGCGTCCCCCGGAGAATCTTCGCCCACCAAACGGGCCAGGGGTTCGTGCTCAGGTCGGCCCTGCCAGTGTTCTAGCACGGCGCCGGTGCGCAGGCCCGGCGTTGCCTGCAACAGGTCCAACAATTCCAGCAGCACCTCCATGCCCGGCGCTTTGGCCGCGTCGAGTTGCTCAGGAATGCGAATGTCCTGCACCCATTCCGGGTGTTGTAATAGCAAGGTAATGGCGGCTCGAACCAACGTGCGGTGGGCACCGGCCGATTTTTTACCGGGGCCACGTGCGTGGGCGTGTTGCGCCAGACCTTGCACCGCGTAGCGACGCACGCATTCGTCCTGCAACAGGTCGCGAAACGCCCCGTCCGGAACGCGTGGCAACCAGGCCCGCGACCGCTCGGCCGCTTGCGCGCGGCCGTCCAGCGTGGCAATGTCCAGCCCGGATTCGACTTGCTGGAAAAAGAACGCCGACAAGGGCATGGCCTGGTCCAGGCGTTCTCGAAAACCATGTGCGCCCTCGCTGCGCACCATGCTGTCGGGGTCTTCTCCCTCGGGTAGAAACAAAAAGGCCGCCTGTCGCCCTTCGCGCAGACGCGGCAAGACCGCCTCAGCCGCTCGCCAGGCCGCGTCCCGGCCGGCCCGATCGCCGTCGAAACAGAAAACCAGTTTGGCGGCGGCGCGAAACAGCGATTCCGCATGCTGTTCGGTAGTGGCGGTTCCCAGCGTCGCGACCACGTTGGGCAGGTCCATTTGCACCAACGCCAGGACGTCCATATAGCCTTCGACCACGAGCAGTCGGTCATAGCGATTTTCGCCCTTGCCCAGGTGCGCACGGGCCTGATAATACCCGTACAGCTCGCTGCCTTTGTGGAACAGAGGTGTTTCCGGCGAGTTAAGATATTTGGGGCCATCTCCCGACAGCAGGCGCCCGCCAAACGCGATGGCCCGGCCGCGCCGATCATGGATGGGAAATAGGATGCGGTTGCGGAAGCGGTCGTAACAGCCTTTGTCACCCCGGCTGAGCAGCCCGACCGTTTCCAATAGTTGCTTGAATTCCGCGGACTTACCCAGGGCTTGGTCGAGTGCATGCCAGTCATCGGGCGCGTAGCCAACCCCAAACCGAGCGCAGGTATCCGCATCCAGGCCGCGTTCGCGCAAATACCTTTTGGCCGGTTCCGAATCGCGCAGGCACTGGCGGTAGAAACGGCGTGCCTGCTCGCACACATCCAGCATCGCCGCATACTGATCATTGCGGCGGGCGCGCCCCTGTTCGCGAGGCACCTCCATCGCGTAGCGGCCCGCCAGCGTCTCCACGGCATCGACGTAATCCAAACCGTCATAGGCCATCAAGAAACCGATTGCGGAGCCGTGTGCACCGCAACCGAAACAGTGGTAGAACTGCTTGCTCGGGCTGACCGTGAAAGACGGGGTTCGTTCGTCGTGGAACGGGCAGCGGGCCTTGTAGTCGCGGCCGGCTTTTTTCAGCTCTACGTGGGCTGCGATGATATCCACGATTTCCGCTCGGGCGAGTAAATCGTTGATGAAGGATTCGGGGATACGGCCGGCCACGCGTTTGTCGCTTACGCCCTCCGGTTGGGCATGCCCCAAGCAATTCCCGCATTCATGCGCTTAGCTGCTCAGGCGTTGTTTCACCATGGCGCTGACGGCCTGCATATCAGCGCGCCCTTGTATTCGCGGCTTTAAGGTCGCCATCACTTTGCCCATATCACGCATGCCGGTCGCGCCCTCGGAAGCGACGGCCGTGTTGATCAGGGCATCCAGTTCGTTGCTGTCGAGGGGCTCGGGCAGAAAGGCCTTGAGAACTTGGGCTTCTTGCGCTTCCTTGTCCGCCAGGGCATCACGCCCGGCATCACGAAACTGGCTTTCCGACTCGGCGCGCTGTTTGACCTGTTTGTCGATCACCGCAAGAACGGCACCATCATCGAGTTCGGCGCGGGTATCGATTTCACGTTGCTTGATCGCCGCAAGCGTCATGCGAATGGCGCCCAGCGCTACCGTTTCCCGGGCGCGCATGGCGTCTTTCATCGCATCGGTCAACCTGGATTTCAGGTCGCTGGCCACGGCCGTGACAACTAATGGGAATTAATACATGCGCCGTTGGCGCGAGATGTCGCCTTTCAGGTGGCGCTGGTTGCGCTTGACCGCGGCGGCGCGCTTGCGCTTGCGTTGTTCGGTGGGTTTTTCATAATACTCGCGGCGACGCATTTCGGAGATAATTCCGGCCTTCTCGCAAGACCGCTTAAAGCGACGCAGTGCATATTCGAAGGGCTCGTTTTCCTTTACTTTCACGCTGGGCATGGAAACTATTTCACTCTCAAAGTCTTGGGTTTGATCCCGGGCAAGCCGCGGGTAGCCCGATATGATAAAGTGAAACGGTCCCCGCTGGCAAGAGTAAGCCTTGTCCAATATGAAATGAGTCTGGAGGGGGGTCGGTGATTCCAACATGAAATGAGTATGGAGCGAGCTGAAGCCGGAAGGCGATCCGTTCATGATGGGAGGATGAAAACCATCATGAAACTCGAAGACTTAACGACCATTGATCAGCTTGTCGATTTCCTG
>Ga0114931_10003920_pt1 | contig 18683 bp, 16 predicted proteins | sample 2SBtaG_FD_89579 | JGI IMG/M metagenome (GOLD analysis project Ga0114931, IMG submission 89579) | Deep subsurface microbial communities from Kolumbo volcano to uncover new lineages of life (NeLLi) - 2SBTROV14_V59a metaG | ecosystem: Environmental > Aquatic > Marine > Volcanic | place: Kolumbo...
ACGTTCGTGCCCCTCTACCTGATCCTGCGCAAGGCGGTGCTGCCGCGCATGGGCGCCGTGCTGGACGCCCGGCAACGGCATATCGACAGCGACCTGGAGCGGGCCTCGAACCTGAAGCAAGAGGCCGAGGCGGTACTGGCGGAGTATGAGAAGGCGCTGAACGCGGCCCGCGCGCAGGCCACCGCGGCAATCAAACGGACCAGCGACGAAATGGCGGCCATGAGCGCCGAGCGCCACGAGGCTTTCGGCCGGGAGCTGGCGGAAAAGACCAAGGCCGCGGAATCCCGAATCGCGGCGGCGCGCACCGAGGCGCTCGCCAACGTGGCCACGGTGGCAATCGAGGTCGCGGCGGCGGCCGCCGCCAAGCTGATCGAGCTGGAGCCACCAGCCGCGCAGGTTCGCGGCGCGGTAGACGCGGCCATGCGAGGGCGTGGCTGATGTGGGAGGATCCCGAATTCTGGGTGGCGATCGCCTTCGTCATCTTCGTGGTGGCGGTGTTCAAGCCCATCCGCCAGTTGGCCACGGCCGCGCTCGATGCGCGCGGTGCCCGCATCAAGACCGAGATCGAGAACGCCCAGTCGCTCCGCGAGGAGGCGCAAAAGCTGCTCGCGGAATATAAGCGCAAGCAGCGCGACGCCCTGGGCGAGGCCCAGGAGATGCTCGATCACGCCAAGATCGAGGCCGCCCGCCTGCGCACCCAGGCCGAGCAGGACCTGGAAGCCGCGCTCCGCCGGCGCGAGCAGATGGCGATGGACAAGATCGCCCAGGCCGAGGCCCAGGCGCTCCAGGACGTGCGCGAGCAGGCCGTGGACGTGGCCATGGCCGCAACCAGGGCCCTGTTGGCGGCCAACATGGACGACAAGCGCTCCACCGCCCTGGTGACCCAGGCGATTCGCGACCTTCCGGGCAAGCTGAATTAAGACAAGCCCCTAAAATCGCAGCGCGTTCGCCTGCTTGATGTGGGGCAGGGCGCGTACCCGCTCGAGCAGCGCCGGCGAAATCGCCTCGTCCACCTCTAGAAGCGCGATGGCATCATGGCCCGGCGCGACCCGGCCCAGGTGGAAGGTGGCGATGTTCACCCCCGCCTCGCTTAGGGTTGTCCCCAGGGCACCGATCAGGCCGGGCTTGTCCTCGTTGGTGATGTAGAGCATGTGCGCCCCAAGCTCCGCCTCGACCGGAATACCCTTGATCTCGACGATGCGCGGCTTGTTGCCGCCGAACAACGTACCGGCGACGCAGCGCGGCCCGCGCTCGGTGGTGACCGTCAGGCGCATCAGGGTTTGGTAGTCGCACTCCCGCTCGTGCTTGGTCTCGGTCACGCCGATGTTGCGCTCGCGCGCCAGCACCGGCGCGTTGACCATGTTCACGCTGTCCAGCATGGGCGATAGCAGGCCGGCCAGGGCGATTTGCGTGAGCGGCCGGCAGTTGAGCGCCGAGACCTGGCCCTCGTATTCGATCCGCGCGTCCTTCAGGCCGGTTTGGGTGAGCTGCCCGGCGAAGCTGCCAAGCTGCCGGGCCAGGGCCATGTAAGGGCCGAGGCGCGCCGACTCCTCGGCGGTCAACGAGGGCATGTTGAGCGCGTTCATTATCGCCCCGCTCAGCAGATAGTCGCTCATCTGCTGCGCGATTTCGACGGCCACTTTCTCCTGGGCCTCGGTGGTGGACGCACCCAGATGCGGCGTCGCGACCACATTCTCGCGCCCGAAGAGCGGGTTGGCGCGCGCCGGCTCCTCGGCGAACACGTCGAGCGCCGCGCCCGCGACATGGCCCGAGTCCAGGGCGGCGCGCAAGTCCTCCTCCACCACCAGGCCGCCGCGCGCGCAATTGATGACGCGCACCCCCTGGCGGGTTTTCGCCAGGGCGGGGGCGTCGATGATGCCACGGGTCTGATCGGTCAGCGGCACGTGCAGGGTGATGAAATCGGCCCGTGCCAGCAGGTCGTCGAGGGTAAGTTTCTCCACGCCCAGATCCTGAGCCCGCTCGGGGGTGAGAAAGGGATCGAACGCGACCACGCGCATGCGCAGGGCCTGGGCGCGCTCGGCAACGATGGACCCGATGTTGCCGCACCCGATGATGCCCAGCACCTTGCCGGTGAGCTCGACCCCCATGAAGCGGGATTTCTCCCACTTGCCGGCCTGGGTCGAGCGGTCGGCCGCCGGGATCTGGCGCGCGAGCGCGAACATGAGCGCCAGCGCATGCTCCGCCGTGGTGATCGAGTTGCCGCCAGGGGTGTTCATGACCACGACCCCGCGCTGGGTCGCGGCGTTGACGTCGATATTGTCGACGCCGATGCCGGCGCGCCCGATTACCTTGAGTGCCGGCGCGGCCTCCATGACCGCCTCCGTGACCCGGGTCGCCGAGCGGACCGCCAGGCCGTCGTACGCGCCGATGCGCGCCACCAGCTCGTCCGGCTTCAAGCCGACCGCGACATCGGCCTCCACGCCGCGTTCCGCGAATACCGCCGCCGCGCGCGGGCTCATCTTGTCGGCGATCAATACCTTGGGCATGGTCTCGTTCTCATCTCGCGCCGCCACCGTTCTTGACCTCGCCATGGGCCCAGTCGAGCCATGGCAACAGGGCCTCGATATCGCCGGTTTCCACGGTCGGTCCGCCCCAGATCCGCAGGCCCGGCGGCGCGTCGCGATAGGCCCCCAGGTCGTACCCTGCGCCGGCCTCGTCCAGCAGGACGGCAATCCGCTTGGCCGCGGCGGCGCGCGCCGCGGCATCCAACGCCTCGAACCAGGGATCGACCATGCGCAGGCAGATCGAGGTGGTGGAGCGGGTCGCGGGATCGTGGGCCAGAAAATCCACCCAGGGGGTCTTGGCGATCCAATCGGCGACCACGGCCAGATTCGCCTCCGAGCGGGCGATCAGCGCCGGCAGGCCGCCGATCTCCTCGGCCCAGGCGAGGGAATCCAGCGCGTCCTCCACGCACAGCATGGACGGCGTGTTGATGGTCGCGCCGCGGAATATATCTTCGTTCAGGCGCCCGTTCTTGGTCAGGCGGAAAATCTTGGGCAACGGCCACGGCGTCCGGTAGCTCTCCAGGCGCTCCACCGCGCGCGGCGAGAGCGCCAGCATGCCGTGCGCCGCCTCCCCGCCCAGCGCCTTTTGCCAGGACCACGTGGCCACGTCGAGCTTGTCCCAGGGCAGGTCCATGGCGAACGCCGCGGAGGTGGCATCGCAGATGGTCAGCCCGGCCCGCCCGGCCGCGATCCACGCGCCGTCGGGCACGCGCACGCCCGAGGTGGTGCCGTTCCAGGTAAAGACCGTATCGCGGCTGGGATCCACCTGGCCCAGGTCCGGCAACGCGCCGTAGTCGGCCTCGATCACCCGCGCGTCCGCCAGGCGCAGGTGCTTGAGCGCGTCCGTCGCCCAGGCGCGGCCGAAGCTCTCCCACGCCAGCACATCCACGCCGCGCGCGCCCAGCAAGGACCACAGCGCCATCTCCACCGCGCCCGTATCCGAGGCGGGCACGATCCCCAACCGATAATCGGGGGGTAGGCCCAGAAGGCGCCGCGACCTCTCGATCACCTCCGCCAGCTTCGCCTTGCCGCCCACCGCCCGGTGGGAGCGGCCAAGCCACGCCCCCTCCAGCGCCGCCGGCGCCCATCCCGGGCGCTTGACGCAAGGGCCGGAGGAAAACCGGGGATCGCGCGGCCCGCGGGCCGGCGGGTTCGTGGGCACGGGAGGTGTATCTCCGATCTCGGGACGGGTTACGGACGATGTTTCGGGGGCGGGCCCGGCTACGCGAGCGCGAAGTGTACGGATCATGTTGCAGTGCGTCAATCCGCGACGAGCCAGAGGTGGTGGGCCGGCGCGAAGGCGCGCGAACCCGGTTGACGCGGAGCCCCATGGGCAGTAGCAGGAACCGTCGCCGGCGCCCACGCGGTCCGGCCGAACGTGGATATGGCGCAACCGCAACCCGAATGCACACTCAGCATATCGCCTTGCTCCTGATCCTGGGGGCTACCTTGGTGCTCTTCGCCTGGGGCCGGGTGCGCTTCGATATCGTCGCGATCGGCGCCTTGCTGGGCGCGGTTCTGGCTGGCGTGGTGCCGGCCGATCAGGCCTTCGCCGGGTTCGGGCATCCGGCGGTGATCACGGTCGCGGCCGTGCTCATTCTTTCGCGCGCGTTGCACACTTCGGGGATCGTCGATGCCATCGTACGCCTGCTCAAACCGCTCAATGCGCGGCCGCGCCTGCTGATTCTGAGCATCACTGGGCTGGCCGCCGCCTGTTCGGCCTTCATGAATAACGTGGGCGCGCTGGCCCTGTTCCTGCCCATCACCCTGCAAAGCGCCGAGGCCTCGAAGCGGCCGGCGAGCCAACTGCTCATGCCGCTCAGCTTCGGCACCCTGCTGGGCGGCCTGACGACCCTGATCGGCACCCCGCCCAATATCATCATCGCCAGCATCCGCCAGGCGGAAGTCGGCCAGGGCTTCGCGATGTTCGATTTCGCGCCGGTCGGCCTGGGCATCGCGGTGGTCGGGATTCTGTTCGTCTCCCTGCTTGGCTGGCGCCTGTTGCCCGCGCGCGAGCGCGCGCCGGCGGACCAGGAGAGTAGCGCGCGCTTTCATATCGAGGACTACATCACCGAGGTCCGCCTGCCCGAGGACTCGCCGCTGGTCGGCCGCCGCCTGGTCGATCTGGAAACCCTGGGCCAGGGGGACGTGGCGGTGGTCGCGCTTATTCGGCGCAAGGACCGCATGCTGGCGCCGTCCAGCTACCTGCGCCTGCTAGGCGGCGATATCCTGATCATCGAGGCCGACGCGGCGGCGCTTCAGGCGGTCGTCGAGGAAGCAAAGCTCGATACTATCGGGGCCGCGCAAATTTCGATCGAGAACCTGCACTCGGATCGGGTGACCGTGGCCGAGGCGGTGATCGCCCCGGGCTCGCCCATGGAGGGCCGCACCGCCCGCTCCCTGCGCCTGCACACCAATTACGGGGTCAACCTGCTGGGGGTTGCCCGTCAGGGCGCGCCGATCATCGAGCGCCTGGGCCGGGTGCGCCTGCGCACCGGCGACGTGCTGCTCCTGCAAGGCGAGCGCGCGGCCATGCCGGAAGCCTTGGCCGCGCTTGGCTGCCTGCCGCTCGCGGCGCGCGAAATCCCGCTCGGTCGGCGGAGCAGCTCGCCGGCGGTGCCACTCGTCTTCGCGGTGGCCATCGCCCTGGTCGCCAGCGGCCTGCTCGCCCCGCAGATCGCGTTCGTGGGCGCGGTCGCCGTGTTGGTGGCGAGCCGGCAGATCAACCTGCGCGAACTCTACGATTCGGTCGATTGGCCGGTGATCGTCCTGCTCGGCGCGTTGATCCCGGTGGGCGCGGCGATGGAGACGACCGGCGCCGCGCGGGCTTTTATCCAGCCGCTCCTTGCCATCGAGAACCATGTGCCCCCGTGGACCGTGCTGATGCTGGTCATGGTGGCGACCATGTTGTTGTCGGACGTCATGAACAACGCCGCCACGGCGGTCATCATGGCGCCGATCGGGATCGGCGTCGCCAACGGCCTGGGGGTCAGCGTCGATCCGTTCCTCATGGCGGTCGCGGTCGGCGCGTCCTCGACCTTCCTGACGCCCATCGGGCATCAATCGAACCTGCTGGTCATGGGGCCGGGCGGCTACAGGTTCGGTGATTACTGGCGCATGGGATTGCCACTGGACATCCTGATCGTCGCCGTGGCGGTGCCGCTGATCCTCGTTGTCTGGCCCCTCTAAACGGCCGCCTCGCGGCGCATGAGGTGGATCGCGGTGAAGGTCATCACCGTGTCGCCGACTTGATTCTTGATCTCATAGGCCATGCGCAAAATACCGCGCTCGGGGTTGGAGCGCGAGGCTCGTTTGGATTCGACCTCGGCCTCCGTGTGGAGCGTGTCGCCCGGGCGCACGGGGAGCAGCCAGCGCAACTCGTCCATGCCCGGCGAGCCGAGAGAGCAGTCGTTGATGACGTTGGCCTGATAAAAGGCGCGGAAGCCGAGCGCCAGGGTCTGGAACCCGCTGGCGACCAGCCCGCCGAAAACCGAATCCGCGGCCGCTTCCCGGTCCAGGTGGAACGGCTGGGGATCGTAGGCGAGCGCGAAATCCAGGATTTGGGATTCGGTGATCGAAATACCGGGGCTGACGAATCGCTGGCCGATCTCGAAATCGTCGAAGTATAGCGCGCTCATGATGGTCCCCGCTGTTAGCCTCGATCGGTGTTCGCAGCCACGCAGTATGCCGAGCGCGCACGGCTAATGCGATGTCAGATCGAGCTCCAGGTAGCGCACCTGGTCCAACGGGTTCGCATAGTAGGCGGGGATCTCGCGGAACCCCAGATCCCGGTAGAGGGCGTGTGCCGCCGCCATTTGCTTCAAGGTATCCAGGCGCAGGCAGTGGTACCCGGCCGCGCGCGCCCCATCGATGCACATCCCGGCGAGGCGTCGGCCCAGCCCGCATCCGCGAAAGGCGGGCCGCACCCAAAGGCGCTTCATCTCTCCCGCGCCGCCCTCCTGGGGCCGCAGGCCGATGCATCCGGCCAGGACGCCGCCGCCGCCCCGCGCCAGCCACAGCCCGCCCCCCGGCGGCGCGTAGGCGCCGGGCAGGCACGCCACCTCCGCGTCGAAATCCTGGAAGCAGAGATCGACGCCCAGCCATGCCCGATACTCCAGGAACAAGCCGCGAATCGTGGCCATGTCCGCCGCGCCGACCGCCGCGGCGATGGTCGGGGCCACGGTTGGCACGGCGCGTTCAGACACGTATGCGCCCCTCCATGTAGGGCGCGGCCCGGCCGGAGATGAGCACCCGCGCGCCGCGATCCTCCACCTTGAGCTCGCCACCGCGCCGCGAGATTTGCCGCGCGTCCATGCTGGTCTTGCCAAGTCGCGCCGCCCAATAGGGCGTGAGCTGACAGTGCGCCGACCCGGTCACCGGGTCTTCCGGGATGCCGAAGCGAGGCGCGAAGAAGCGGGAAACGAAATCGCACGCCTCGCCCGGCGCGGTGGCGATCACGCCGCGTGTATCCAGCGCCGCGACCCGCCCCATGTCGGGCTCGAGCGCGCGCACCTCGGCCTCGGTCCCGAACACGGCCATGAGGTCCTTGCCCGCCTTGACCTCGACCGGCGCGGCGCCAAGGGCCTCGCTCAGATCGTCGCCGATCGGCACAGGCTTGAATGGCATCGACGGGAAATCCAGGGTGTACCAGTCTCCGGCGCGGGTCACGGTGAGCAGGCCACCGCGGGAGTGGAACCGCACCTTGTCGCGCCCCGGCTCCAGATAGGTGGCGATCACGTAGGCGGAGCCAAGCGTCGCGTGGCCGCACAGATCGACCTCGTGCGCCGGCGTGAACCAGCGCAAATCGAAGTCCGCGCCTTGCTTCACAATGAACGCCGTCTCGGACAGGTTGTTCTCGAACGCGATCGCCTGCATGAGATCGTCGGACAGCCACGCGTCCAACGGGCACACGGCCGCGGGATTGCCGGTAAAAACCTCGGAGGCGAATGCATCCACTTGATAGATGGGAATGTCCATGGCTTGGTCCTCTCGTCTTGGGATGAGTGTTATGCACTGCCGCGCGCCAGGGCGACGCCGCCCAGGATGGCCGCGGCGGCCAGCCCCATGGGCAGGGTCACCGCCTCGCCCAGGACCGCCACCGCCATGACCAGCCCCACCAGCGGCTGGGCGAACTGCGCGAGGCCCGTGCGGCCGATCCCGCCGTGCCCAAGCGCCCAGTACCACGCCGCGTAGGCCACGATCGAGGAGCCGACCGCCAGATAGGCCACCGCCGCCAGAGTCGCCGCCCCGGCCTCGATCAGCGCCGCCGGCGCCACCACGAGGGGCACGATCGGGACCAGCACGAGGCCGCCCATGATCAGGCCCCATAGGGTCACCTGCCAGGTACCGATCTCGCGCGCCGCCCGCGCGCCGGCCACGTAGCCGACCGAGGCGGCCAGCGCGCCGGCCAGCACCAGCCCGTCGCCCAGGGCATCGGCCTGATCCAAATCCGCGCCGAAGCGCGCGCCGGCCAGCAGCGCCGTGCCCACGGCGGCCACCGCGCAGCCCAGCCACCAGCGCGGGCCTGGCCGGCGGCGCTCGACCGCCGCCGCGACCAGCCCGGTAAAGACCGGCAGGATGCCCAGCATCAGCGCCCCATGGCCGGCGCTCGTGCGCCCCATGCCCAGGGTGAACAGCAGAGGAAACAGCACGAACCCGCCCATCGCCGAGGCCATCAGGGTGCGCCACGTGCGCGCGCCGCGCGGCAGCCGCAGGCCGCCGGCGACGAACACGGGCAGCGCCACCAGGGCGCCCAGAACCGTGCGCAAGATGCCGATGGCGAGGGGGTCGATCCCGCCGACGGCGATCTTGGTCACCATGGGGGTCGCGCCCCACAGCAGAACCGCCACCCCGGCGGCACCGACCACCGCCATGCCCGGCGCCTTCACGCCCGCCAGAACGGCTTGGCCGCTTGGCGCGCCGCGTTCGCCGGCGTCAAGCCCGCGTCGGCCGGGAGCCACGCATCGAGGATGGCGATCGAAGATCTGAATATTGTATGCATTCAATTTGAACCGCGCTATACATTGACACTATTTCTTGCCTTGAATTAAATCTATTTCTCTTTCAAAATTGGTGTCAAACAGATAATTGTCATCATGACAAATTGGCTGCCCGATCTCACCGACCGGCCCGGACCACGCTACCAGGCCATCGCCGATGCTCTGGCCGCGGACGTTACCGCCGGTCACGTCAAGCGGGGCGATCGCCTGCCCACCCACCGGGACCTGGCTTGGCGCCTGGGGGTGACCGTGGGAACCGTAAGCCGGGCTTACGCGGAGGCGGAGCGCCGCGGCCTGATCGCCGGCGAGGTCGGGCGCGGCACCTTCGTGCGCGGGGCCACGCTCATGGGGCCCAAGGACGCCGTGGACTTGGACGAGGACCATGGCCACCCGATCGACCTGACGTTCAATTTTCCGCCGCCAGTCCATGACGGCGGCGCCCTGAGCGAGACCCTGCGCGCCATCGCCGACGATCCGGGCGCGGCGGCCCTGCTCGGCTATCAACCATCCGCCGGGCGCCCGGAACATCGCGCGGCGGGGGTGCGCTGGCTGGCGCTCTCCGGCCTCCGGGTGGCGCCGGAGCGGATCGTGGTCACGGCCGGGGCGCAGCACGGCGCCTTGTGCACCCTCTCCGCCCTGACCCGCCCCGGGGACCGGGTCGCGGTCGAGGCCCTCACCTATCCGGGTATCAAGCTGGCCGCGCGCATGCTCGGCCTGGAGCTGGTGGGCATCCCCATGGACGAGGACGGTCTCGTGCCCGAGGCCTTCGACGCCGCCTGCCGGCGCGGCGGGCTGAAGGCGCTTTATTGCATCCCGACCCTACAGAACCCGACCACGGGCACCCTGCCCGAGGCGCGCCGCCGTGACTTGGCGGAGATCGCCCGCCGGCACGGGGTGCCGATCGTCGAGGACGATATCATGCGCCTTTTGCGCGAAGAGGCGCCGCCGCCCATCGCAACCTTCGCGCCCGAGCTCACCTACTACATCACCAGCCTATCCAAGACCGTGGCCCCCGGCCTACGCATCGGCTTCGTCGCCACCCCGCCGGGCGCGACCGGACGGGTGAGCGACGCGGTGCGGGCGACCTGCTGGATGACGCCGCCGCTCACCGTGGAGGTCGGCGCGCGCTGGATCGAAACCGGGGCGGCGGAGCGCCTCCTCGCCGCCCGCCGGCGCGAGGGCGCGGCGCGGCGCGCGCGCATGCTGGAGCGCCTGGGCCCCCGGCCGCTTGCCTGCCCGCCGGGCAGCCTGCATCTGTGGCTACGCTTGCCGGCGCCCTGGCGCGCCAACGACCTGGTGGCCGAAGCGCGGGCGCGCGGCCTGGCCATCACCCCGGCCGATGCCTTCGCGGTCAGCCGCGGCGATGTCACCCACGCGGTGCGTCTCTGCTTCGGCGCGGCCCCGGACCGGGACGCCCTCGACCGGGCGGCGGATATCCTGGCCGGGCTGCTGGACCAGGAGCCACCGCCGGCCCTGGGCGCGGTGGTTTAATCCTTGCCCGAGAACGGGCGCACCGTGTGGCCGTGGTTGACCGGGCCGTGACCGCCGCCCAGGCCGGGCGCGGTGCGGATCGCCTCGTGGAGATAGGCCCGGGCGCGCGCCACGGCGGCGGGGAGATCCAGCCCTTGCGCCAGCCCGGTCGCGATCGCCGAGGCCAGGGTGCAGCCGGTGCCGTGGGTGTTGGGGGTGTCGATACGCGGGCTTTCGAACCACTGGGCGCCCGCCGGCGTCAGCAGCAGATCCCGCACTACCGGGCCGGGCACGTGCCCGCCCTTGACCAGCACCGCCCGCGCGCCCCGAGCGCGCAGGGCCGCGCCTGCCCGCGCCATGTCGTCGGCGTTCTCAACGGGGATACCGCTCAGGCGCGCGGCCTCCGGGGCATTGGGGGTCAGCACCGCCGCCAGGGGCAACAGGCGCGCGGCGAGCGCCCCTTCCGCGCCGGGATCGAGCAGGGAATCGCCGCTGGTCGCCACCATCACCGGATCGACAACCACGGGCACCGCCGGGTCCAGGGCTTCCAGCACCTGGGCCACGGCCGCGATCACCGAGGCGCTGTGCAGCATGCCGGTCTTGATCGCGTCGGCGCCGATATCGTCGAGGACCACGCGCATCTGCTGCTGGATGAACGCGGGCTCCACGCCGACCACGGCGAACACGCCTCGGGTGTTCTGGGCGGTCAGCGCCGTGACCGCGCTGGCCGCGTAACCGCCGAGCGCCGTGACCGTCTTGATATCCGCCTGAATGCCGGCGCCGCCGGCGGAATCCGATCCGGCGACGATGAGCACCCGCCCGCGCCCCATGGCCGCGCCCGCGCGCCGGTCAGCCCGCGACCCGGGCGATGGTCGCGGCGATATCGTTGACCACCTTGACCACCAGGGACGGGTCCTCGCCCTCGGCCATGACGCGAACCACCGGCTCCGTGCCCGACGGCCGCACCAGGATGCGCCCGGCCATGCCCAGGGCTCGCTCGCCGGCGCCGATTGTCTCCAGAACGCGGGCGTCCTCCAGGGGCTTGCCACCGTTGATGGGCACGTTCTTGAGCACCTGCGGCAACGGCTCGAACACGCGTGTCTCCGCGCTCGCCAGACCCTGGCCGCGCACGATGACCGCCAGAACCTGCAACGCAGCCAGCAGACCGTCCCCGGTAGTGGCGTAGTCGCTCAGCACGATGTGGCCCGACTGCTCGCCACCCACGTTATAGCCGCCCTCGCGCATGCGCTCGACCACGTAGCGGTCGCCCACCGGGGTGCGCGCGAACCCAATGCCGAGATCGTTGAGGTAGCGCTCGACCCCAAGGTTGGACATGACCGTGCCGACCACGCCGCCGCCGGCCAGCGCCCCGGTTTCCAGCCACGAGCGGGCGACCAGCGCCAACACCTGATCCCCGTCCACGAGATGGCCGGTCTCGTCGGCCAGGACCACCCGGTCCGCGTCCCCGTCGAGCGCTATGCCCAGATCCGCCTCGTGCGCGACAACCGCCTCCTGCATGGCCACGGGATCGGTCGCGCCGCATTTCAGGTTAATGTTCTGCCCATCGGGCGTGACCGCGACCGGCACCACCTTGGCGCCCAACTCGTGCAAAACGCTGGGTGCCACCCGATAGGCCGCGCCGTTGGCGCAATCGACCACGATCTTCAGGCCGTCCAGGCGTAAGCCCTTCGGAAAGCTGTGCTTGACGAACTCGATGTAGCGGCCACCCGAATCGTCCAGGCGCACCGCGTGCCCTAGCTTGTTGGGCGGCGCCAGGTCGTCCGCCGCGCCGGCGGCCATGCGCGCCTCGATCCGACTTTCCGTCTCGTCCGACAGCTTGTAGCCGTCCGGCCCGAACAGCTTGATGCCGTTGTCCTCGTAGGGGTTGTGCGAGGCCGAGATCATGACCCCCAGGTCCGCCCGCAGGGAGCGCACCAGCATGGCCACCGCCGGCGTGGGCAGGGGCCCGAGCATCACCACGTCCAAGCCCACCGAGATGAACCCGGCGGTCAGCGCCGGCTCCAGCATGTAGCCCGACAGGCGCGTGTCCTTGCCGATCACCACCACGTGGCGGTGATTGCCGGCCTGAAATTCAGCCCCGGTCGCCTTGGCCACGGCGAGGGCGGTGCTCGCCGTGATCGGCTCGCGGTTGGCGGTGCCGCGGATCCCGTCGGTGCCAAAGAGCTTGCGCATAGGGGAAAGCCCCCGTCTTTCCTGTAGATTTGGGCAGGAGCGTTGTCCCTGCCCGCCCAACGCCGAATTCTACGATATCAGACCTTGTACCCGTCTTAACATGGCTTTCGGGCCGGTCAGCCGTGGCGCGCGATGGCGCTCCAGACGGCCAGCGCCTGCGCCGTCTCGGCCACATCGTGCACACGCAGAATCCGCGCCCCACGCGCGAGCCCGGCAAGCCCCGCGGCCAGGGAGCCGGGCAGGCGCTGCTTGGCCGCCTCCCCACCCGCGACACGGCCGATGAAGCTCTTGCGGCTGACGCCGAGCAGCACGGCGCAGCCAAGACCCTGATACACCGCCATGGACTCGAGGACGCGCAGGTTGTGCGCGACCGTCTTGCCGAACCCGATGCCTGGATCGACCGCGATCCGCGCGCGCGGCAATCCCGCCGCTTCACACGCCGCGATCCGCCCGGCCAGCATGTCGTGAATATCGAGCGGCGCGTCCGCATAGGTCGGCTCGATCTGCATGGTGCGCGGCTCGCCCCGCATGTGCATGAGCACGACATGGGCCCCGGCCTCGGCCACCAAGGGCAGACTACCCGGATCGCCGGCCAGCGCGGTCACGTCGTTGACGATGCGCGCGCCGGCGGCGAGCGCCTCGCCCATGACCCGGGCGCGGCGGGTGTCGATGGACACGAGCGCGCCCGCGTCCGCCAACGCGCGCACCACGGGAACCACCCGGCGCAACTCCTCCTCCACGGGCACCGGCGCCGCGCCGGGGCGGGTCGATTCGCCGCCCACGTCGAGGATATCCGCCCCGGCCTCGCACATGGCCAACCCGTCGGCCACGGCGCGCCCGGCGTCGAACCGTTCGCCGCCGTCGGAAAAGCTGTCCGGGGTCACGTTCAAGACGCCCATGAGGCGCGGGCGGTCGAGGGTCAGACCGGCGAAGGCCGGGCGCGGCGCGCTCAAACGCCCGAGCACCGTGCGCGCCGCCTCGGTGACATGGTCGCCGAACGCGGCGGCCCAAGTCGGCACATGGGCCGGTGGCACAACCGCGCGCGCGCGCTCCACCGCGCCCTCGCGCACCACCGCCTCGCACAGCGCGAACCCGTCGGGCCCGCCGGCAAGGAGCATCCACCCCGCCGCGTGGGCCGGAGGATACCGGTCAATGCCCAGGGGCCGCAGGGTCACGCATAAGGTCGGAGTCGTGATCATGATCGCCCGTCGCTAAACGCACGCGGCCCCGCCGTCAAGCGGGGCCGCGATAAAGACTCGGGAAGGGACCGAGACTCAGCCGCCCGGCTGTGGCTCCGGCTCCAAGCCGCCGGGAGCGTCCTTGCCCTTGGCCGGCTTACCGCTCGACGGCACCGACGAGCGGCGCCCGCTCGGACCCTCGGTATCGGTCGCTTCGGAGCGGTCGATGGGCTCGTCGCGCAGGATACGACGAACCTCCTCGCCGGAGAGAGTCTCGTACTCGAGCAGCGCCTTGGCCACCCGGTGCAGCTCTTCCAAGTGCTCGTCCAGGACCTTGCGCGCCGTCGTCTCGGACTGCTCGATGATGCGGCGAATTTCCTCGTCGATCATCTGGGCGGTCGCCTCGGAGATCTGCTGGCTGCGCGCCACCGAGTGCCCGAGGAACACCTCCTCCTGGTTATCGTGGTAGCGCAAGGGGCCCAGCTTGTCGCTCATGCCCCATTCGGTGACCATGCGTCGGGCCAGGTTGGTCGCCTGCTGGATATCGTTGCCGGCGCCGGTGGTGACATTCTCGGGCCCGTAGATCAGCTCCTCCGCCGAGCGCCCACCGAAGGTCATGGCCAGTTTGCCCATGATCTCGGTCTTCTTGAAACCATAGCGGTCCCGCTCGGGCAGGTTCATGGTCAAACCCAGCGCCCGACCCCGCGGTATGATGGTCACCTTGTGCAGGGGGTCGTTTCCGGCCACGTAGAGACCGACGATGGCGTGGCCCGCCTCGTGATAGGCGGTCAGCTCCTTCTCCTCCTCGGACATGACCATGGAGCGGCGCTCGGCGCCCATCATGACCTTGTCCTTGGCGAACTCGAAATCCGCCATGGTGACCATGCGCTTGCCGCCGCGCGCGGCGATCAGCGCCGCCTCGTTGACCAGGTTGGCCAGATCCGCGCCGGAGAACCCGGGGGTACCGCGGGCGACGATCCTGGCGTCCACGTCCGGCGCGAGCGGCACCTTGCGCATGTGCACCTTGAGGATCTTCTCGCGCCCCAGGATATCCGGATTGGACACCACGATCTGCCGGTCGAATCGGCCCGGGCGCAGCAGCGCCGGATCGAGCACGTCGGGCCGGTTGGTCGCGGCGAGCAGAATCACGCCCTCGTTGGCCTCGAAACCGTCCATCTCCACAAGGAGCTGATTGAGGGTCTGTTCGCGCTCGTCGTTGCCGCCGCCCAGGCCGGCGCCGCGATGGCGTCCGACCGCGTCGATCTCGTCGATGAAGATGATGCAGGGCGCGTTCTTCTTGCCCTGCTCGAACATGTCGCGCACCCGGCTGGCGCCGACGCCCACGAACATCTCGACGAAATCCGAGCCGGAGATGGTGAAGAAAGGCACGTTCGCCTCGCCCGCGATGGCGCGCGCCAGCAGCGTTTTGCCGGTGCCCGGCGGGCCGACCAACAGGCAGCCCTTGGGGATCTTGCCGCCCAGGCGCTGGAACTTCTGCGGGTCACGCAGGAATTCGACGACCTCCTCGAGCTCTTCCTTGGCCTCGTCGATTCCCGCCACGTCGTCGAAGGTCACGCGCCCGACCTTTTCGGTCAGCATGCGCGCCTTGCTCTTGCCGAAGCCCATGGCCTTGCCGCCGCCGGACTGCATCTGGCGCATGAAGAATATCCACACGCCGATCAGCAGCAGCATGGGGAACCACGAGATCAGGATCGACAGAAGCGGGCTGACCTCCTCAGGCGGCGCGGCCTTGATACGCACTCCATTATCGCGCAGCGCTTTCACCAGGCCCGGATCCTCGGGCGTGTAGGTTTTGAACTGGCGGCCATCGCGAAACTGGCCCGAAATCTCCGGTCCTTGAATGGTTACTTCCAGAACCTGGCCCCCGTCGACCTGGTCCATGAAGTCGGAGAACGCGAGTTCCTGCTGGGGTCCGCGCGTCGTCGCACCCTGAAACAGATTGTAGAGTGCGAACAACAGCAGCACGATGACCAGCCAAAGTGCCGCGTTTCGGCTGAAATTCAAACTAAGGTCCCTTCCTTGCCGCCGCGCCGTTCGGCGCGGTGTCCAGACCGGATTGTCTCGATCCTGACCATTAAGATAATGCGCGTTGCGACCTAAGCAACTGTAAAGGGCACACCCGTGAGGCCATTTGCGGGCGAAAGACGGCACTTTGCGACGATTAAGGCCTCGTCGTCCGGATTACGAAAGCCCAAATGGGGTACCAAGAGCGGCCCCCGCCGATCCCGTACCGCGGGCAGGGAGGCGCGCGCCGGGGCCGGAATCGCCCGTGCCAGCGCGGCGGGCACCGCCCGGCGCACCTCCGCCCAGCCATCCGCGCCCAAGGCCGAAACGTGCAAATCCCCCCACGTACGCTGGGCACGCGGCGCGCCGCGTGGGACGCGCACCGCGATCTCGAAGCGGCCGTCCCAGCGCACCGTCTCCCCCGGCTTAACCGGCAACGACTCGGTCGCCCTGGCCTCGCGTACGATCAGGAGCCGCGTGCCGCGCGGCACGATCCGGCATCCCCCCAGGGTGGCGGCGCGTGGCGGGCCATTCAGGATGCGCCCGTGCAAGCGTTGCAAACGCGCCATGCGCGGCCCATAGGCGGCCCCGCCGACCGTCATCAACACGCGCGACAACGCCCGCAAGCCGACCTCGGCCGGCGCCGTTCCGAGCGGCACCGGGTCGAGCAGTATGAAACCCGCCGGATGGACCGTCGCGGCGCCGGCCAACAGGCGCGCGACCGCGGCTTCGATCGCCACGCGGGCACGGGCCAAGTGCCCGGCCGCCGCGCCCAGGCGCGCCGCCGACAGGCCCTCGGCGGCCAACACGGGCCATAGCCGACGCAAGCGCACGCGGGCGTGAGCCGGATCTCGGTTTGTCGGGTCCTCGATCCAGGAGATGCCGCGCGCCGCCAACGTTGCCTCCAGGCGCGCCTTGGACAAGCCGAGTAACGGGCGCAGCAGGCGCAAGGCCCCCTGCTCCGAGATCGGGGCCATGGCCGCCAGGCCATCCAACCCGCTGCCGCGCGCCAGGCGCAGGAGCAGGGTCTCCGCCTGATCGTCCAGATGATGGGCTAGCATCAGATGCAAGACCCTCTTGCGCGCGCACCAATCGCTCATCAGCCGATACCGGGCGCGCCGGGCGAACGCCTGGATATTGGCCGTCGGGCACGGCCCCCGCCGGCGCAGGACTCGCGCCGTTACATCCATGTCGCTCAGGATGCGCGTCGCGCGGGTCGCCTCCGCCGCCGCATCGGCGCGCAGGCCATGATCGACGACGAGCGTCGTCAGCGCCCCCCCGCGCGACCCCACCCAACCGCGCAGCAAAAGGGCGAGCGCCAAGCTGTCGGCCCCGCCGGAAACGCCGACCGTCAGACGCGGCGCCGGCTCGAACGGCCCCAACGGCGCCATGTGCGCCGCGAATTCATGGTCTTGGACGGCTTTTGCCGGCACTTATTCTAGGGGCAGGCCAAGCGCTGACGCTCCCGCTTGGCGCGTTGGCGGACCGTGGCGGCCGCGCCCGTGTAGCGCTTCAGCAACTCCGCGAAGGTGCCGCAAGCGTCGTCCTTGCTGCCGAGCGAGGAGAGCGACATGCCCAGTTTCAACAGATTATCCGGCGCCTTGGTGTTGTCCGGGTACTGCTGGTATGCCTCGGCGAAGGTGATCGCCGCCTGCTGATAGTCCTGGCGGACATAATAGGTTTCGCCCAGCCAGTACTTGGCGTTGCCGGCGAGCGGGTCGTTGGGATACGCCTCGATGAACGCGCGCAGCGCGCCCTCGGCGCCGCCATAGTTCGCCTGGCGCAGCAGGCCGAAGGCATAGTCGTACTGCTCCTTGGGCGTGGCGCCCTGCAACGCGACCGTTGTCGAGGGCACCGCCGTATCCGGCGCGGCGGCGGCGGGCGAAGCCGGCTCCACCTTCTCGCCGCGCAGCGCCGCCAGATCCGCCGCATCGACCGTGCCCAACACCTTGGGCGAGGTATCGCCGAGCGGCGAACTCGCCCCGGACGCCGCGAGCTGCCCCTCGGCCGTGCCAGGGGCGGAGCCGAGGGTGGGAGCGGCGCCGGCCGTGGGCGCGCCCGCCTGCTCAAGCCGGCGCACGCGCGTATCCATATCCGAGGCCAGGCGGTCGATCTGACCGCGCAACTGGGATTGCCGATACCCGGCCTCCTCGATCCGCCCGGTCAGGCCGCGCAACTGGGCCTCGAGCTGGGACAGGCGCAACTCGATGCGCGCCGCCGCCTCGGTACTCAGGCCCTCGCTCTTCGCCACCGTGGGTTCGGCGGCGATCGTGGCGGCGGCCGGCGGCGGCTCGCCGCGGTAGACCTGGCGTTGCAGGGTCACGAGCTCCCGCTGAAGTCGATCGATCCGGTCCATGAGCGCCTGGACCTGAGCATCCTGGGCATGGGCCGGAGCGGCCATCAGCCAAAGCACCACCACCAGGGCCGCGCCGGGGCGGACCGCCGCCGAGATAGCCGAGAGGGCGGGAAAAATCGCGCGCCGGGCGCGCAAACAATGCCGCGAGTTCATCCGACCGACCAAATCAATCCGGTACCCTGCACGAAAGCGCGCAGGACCAAAGCGCGCAGGACCCTACTTTTCGTCAAAATTCTTGTCAGAAATAAGGCGCGCACGCAAACACCCCTCCCTTTCGCCGATCGAGAGGGAGGGGCCACCCCGCATACGGCGGGCGTTCGCGAACTACCTGACGACGAAGACGCCGCGCCGGTTCTGGGCCCACGCCTGTTCGTTCGAGCCGAGGACCGCCGGCCGCTCCTTGCCGTAGCTGATCGTATTCAATCGGGACGCCGAAACGCCAAGGGCGAGCAGGTAGTCGTAAACGGCGTTGGCACGCCGCTCACCGAGCGCCAGATTGTATTCGCGCGTGCCCCGCTCGTCGCAATGCCCCTCGATCGTGATGGTGACCGCGGGATTTGCGTTCAACCACGTGGCAAGCGCCTCGATGGTCCCACGCGACTCGGGCTTCAGGTCGCTCTTGTCGAAATCGAAGAACACACGGTCTCCGACGCTGACGACGAGATCCTCCTGACTTCCCGGAGTCGGGCCGGGAATGGTCGTAACCGCCGGCGCGGCTGTGGTCGTGGTAGTCGCGGTCGTGGCCGAAGTCGTGGCCGTGCCCCCGCCCGCGGCCGCGCCGGTATTTTCGGACGGCGTTTCGCAGGCGGCCAGCAACAACGTAGCCGCGACGAGCGTGAGGAACTTGAAACGCATGTGAAGCCCTCTCGAGAATCCCCCCGGAAATGGGTGATTACAGGTCGCTCGGCACTGGTGGAAACGCCAAGATCCCCGACAC
>Ga0114931_10003921_pt1 | contig 18683 bp, 16 predicted proteins | sample 2SBtaG_FD_89579 | JGI IMG/M metagenome (GOLD analysis project Ga0114931, IMG submission 89579) | Deep subsurface microbial communities from Kolumbo volcano to uncover new lineages of life (NeLLi) - 2SBTROV14_V59a metaG | ecosystem: Environmental > Aquatic > Marine > Volcanic | place: Kolumbo...
GCGACGATGAGCGCGCGCTTCAGTGACGCCGTCGCCGGCACCGGTGCGCGGGTGGTCGACACGCGCAAGACCACGCCCGGCTATCGCGTGCTGCAGAAGGCGGCGGTCGCCGCCGGTGGCTGCGCCAACCACCGTTTCGATCTCGGTTCGGGGATCTTGATCAAGGACAACCACGTGGCCGCGGTCGGCGGGGTGCGCGTGGCCGTGGAGCGGGCGCGGGCGCGGGCGCCGCATCCGTTTCGCATCGAGGTCGAGGTCGACACTGCGGCCCAGCTCGACGAGGCGATCGAGGCCGGCGCCGACGTGGTGCTCCTCGACAACATGACGCCCGACCAGGTGCGCGCGTGCGTCGAGCGGGCGCACGCGCGCAACGTGCTCGTCGAGGTCTCGGGCGGGATCACGCTCGACACCGTGCGCGCGTACGCCGAGGCGGGCGCCGACATCATCTCGGCCGGCGCGCTGACGCACTCGGCGCCGGCAGTCGATCTGGCGCTCGACTTCCGGGACGCGGCATGACCGGCTGGCTCGGGCGCGAGCGCCGGCATCTGCCGTCGTGCGGGTCGACCAACGACGAGGCGGCGCGCTGGGCTCGCGACGGGGCGATTCACGGAGCGGTGGTCACGGCTGACAAACAGACGGCGGGGCGGGGCCGCCAGGGGCGAGTGTGGCACTCGCCGGCGGGCGAGAATCTGTATCTGTCGTGCGTGCTGCGGCCGGCCACACCGCCGGCACGGGTGCCGCCGCTGGCGCTGGCCGCCGGCCTGGCGGTGAGCGACGTCTGTCGCCTGCTGGGCGTGGACGCGGCGCTGAAGTGGCCGAACGACGTCTTCTGCGGCCACCGCAAGCTGGCGGGCGTGCTGTGCGAGATGTCCACCCGCGCCGGTGCGCTGGAGCCGGTGATCCTGGGGATCGGCGTCAACGTCGGCATGCGTGCGTTTCCGTCGGACCTGGCGGAGCGCGCCACGTCGCTGGCGCTGGCGGGCAGCGACGCCGACCGCGATCACGTCCTGCGCGAGCTGCTCGAGGCGCTGGAGCGGCGGATCGAAGCGTTCCTCCGCGGCGGCGTGCCCGCGCTGCGCGGCGACTGGGAGGCGCGCGCCTACACCGGGCCGGTGACGGTCACTGTCGACGGCAATCCTGTGACCGGCATCGCACGACGACTGGCGCCTGACGGCGCTCTGCTGCTCGAGGATGCGACGGGGCTGACCCATCGGGTGGTCGCGGGTGACCTCCAGCCATCGGTGCTACAACAATGACGCATTGAAAATGCGTCATCGTGGGGAAACAACAATGGTACTGAACGAGCGCAAGCGCCTGCAAAGCAGCCGAAGTTCGTCCGCCCTCACCAATGAGGGGCGGCGAAATCTGGCTCCCGCTTCTGGCGCTGGTGGCTAGCCTTTAGCGACTCATGAGCTCACGCAACCTGCTCATCGTCTTCGGCGTGGTCATCGTCGCCGGCGTGATCGCTCTGCTGGTGGCGGCGCGATCGGACAGCGCACGGCCCGAGGTCGCGCGCGGCGCAGCCCCTGCGGCCAACACCTCGAACGAGCCGGCGCCGGCGCTGGAGTCGAGCCAGCCGCGGCCCCAGGTCGCCAGCGCTCGCCCGGCCGACGACAGCCCGCGGCCGCCGACCGTGTACGTCACCGACGGCGGCGTCCTCGTGCGCGATCACCGCAACGATCGCTCCACGCCGCCGCCGCTGAAGAATCTACCCGGCCGCCCCATCAACAAACCGCGGCAGATGTCGCCCAAGGCGGTGCTTCGGGTGCGCAACGCCCTGCGTCCGGTGGTGCACAAGTGCGAGAACGAGCAGCCGGCGGGCGACCTGGGGCCCGATCCGCGACTTCAGGCGGTGGTCACCGTCTCGGTCCACGACGGCAAGATGACCATCGACGGCACCAGCGCGCACACCAAGGACGTCGCCAACACCAAGATCGGCAACTGCGTCGAGGATGCCTTCCAGGGGATCGTCCTCGACGTGCCCGGCGAGCCGGACATCGATCACTATCCCCAGACCCACCCGTTCCGCCTCGGGGGCCGATGACCCCCGCGGCGATGCGCATCGTTTGCGGGCTGCCAGACGGTGTTGGCCCGGTTCGGCCGGCACCGGCGCACCCTCTGTAGTAAGAAACTCGACCGTGTGGCCTGAATTCACAAGCCCTCAGAATCGCGCACGCCTCCGAGGTTTTTCGGGTTTTCGGTTTTCGGCCGCGCCGAATGTGGCTATATTCCGGCGCTCCATGAATCCGGCTCCCCCGTTTCGCCGCACGAGCCGAGGCTCGCTTTTGTTCGTTATCTCGGCGGTTTGTCTCTTCGCGGTTGCGCTCAGCGGCTGCGACCAGTTCAACGCGCGCCGCAAGATTCAGGAGGCCGGGCGCCTCTACGGTAAGGGCAAGTTCGAGGATGCGGCCAAGGTGTACGAAGAGGCGCTGAAGATCGAGCCGAACCTGGTTATCGGCCATCACAACGCCGGGCTGGCCTATCGCCAGATCTTCCAGCGCGAGCAGGCCGATCCGGACGCCAAGCAGGAAGTGGTGGCCAAGATCGCTGACAAGGCGGCCGCGCACTTCCTCATCTACCTGAAGAAGTTCCCCGAGGACGGCAAGATCATCGGAATCATGACCAAGCTGTGGCTCGATTCCGGCCAGTTCGAGAAGGCGTTGGCCTTTTGGGAGGGGCGCCTGGCCAAGGATCCCAAGAACACAGAGGTCCTAGGCATATTGGCGGGCATCAACAGACAGGCCGGGAACTGGGACAAGTCGGTCGAGTACTACGACAAGCAGGCCGATGCCGAGGCCAAGCCGGAGGCCAAGGCGAAGGCGCTGTCGAACATCGCGAAGCTCGCCTGGCACAAGCTGGCCAACCGGCAGAAGGTCTTGGGCATGGAGCGCCTGCACATCGCCGACATCGGCCTGCAGGCCATGGAGAAGGCGGGCAAGCTCGACCTCGGCCTCGATTCTCGGATGGACGTCGAGTCCTACTCCAGCTCGATCCTGCACTTCCGCGCCATGGCACACCGTGCCTCGTGGGCGCAGGTTGCCGACGAGGCCGCGGCACAGGCTCACGTTCGTCAGCTGACCGAGCTGCGCGAGAAGCAGAAGGCCGAGCTCGCGAAGCAGAAGGCCGAGCTCGAGAAGCAGAAGGCCAACGCTGGCAGCGACAAGGGTGGCGACGACGGCGCCGGCGGAGACTCCGCCGCTCCGGCCAAGGACGGCTAGCCCGCGGCTAGGAGGTACATTCGATGTTCGAGCACTACACCGAAGCCAAGACGAAGAAGCTGCCCAAATGGGTGTGGCTGATTCTCATCGTGTCGGCCTCGATCCACGTGGTCGTCATCATGGCGATCGTGATCCGTGGATGGTGGCAGATCGAGAAGCTGGCCCTGCCCAAGGGCGGCGTGGCCATCGCCATCAGTGCGCCGCCGCCGGCACCGCCGCCGGCCAAGAAGGGCACGCGCAACAAGAACAAGAAGAAGACCGACAAGAAGGTCGTCAAGCGCAAGCCGTCCGAGACCACGCAGCCGGTCAAGCTGGACAAGCCGCTCGAGGCGACCACCGACATCGACTCGGACGTCGAGGGCGATCCCGACGGCAGCGAGAACGGTGTCGCCTGGTCGACCTGCACCGGCCCGGCCTGTGACCCCAACAGCCCGCTGATCAACGCACCGCCGCCTCCGCCGCCGGAGACCAAGAAGGAGGAGCCGCCGCAGGTGGTTCCCCAGCAGGCGGTCGAGCAGCAACGGCTGTCCGGCAACAAGAACATCGTCCCCGACGACACCACCAAGCTGGCGATCAAGCGCGACGGCCTGACCCGTGTGGTCACCACCGTCAAGATGTGCCTGTCGTCGTCCGGTCGCGTCGCCAAGATCAACCTGCTCAAGTCGTCCGGCTACCCGGCGTACGATTCGCTGATCAAATCGACGATGCGGCGGTGGAAGTACCGTCCGTTCAAGGTCAACGGCAAGGCGGTGCCCGTCTGCACCGCGGTCACTTTCATCTACAACCAGAGCTAGTCAGGCGCCCAGTTCTCGACACGAAGCTCGGCAACCATAAGGAAGAAAAAGGAAAGTCGCCATGCACGGTTTCACGCTGATGAATATGTGGGGGTCGATGAGCTGGCCGGTGAGGGGCATCAGTCTCTTCATGCTCGTCCTGAGCCTGTGGAGCCTCTTCGTCATCGTCGAGCGCTGGATCGTATTCCGGCGCGGCATCCGCCAGTCCTACAGTTACGTCATTGCCCTGCGCGACTACCTGTCCAAGCGCAAGGTCGACGACGCGCTCAAAGCCGCCCGTGTGCACCACGGCAGCCCGATCGACAAGGTCGTCGAGTCGGGCCTGATGGCCTACAAGTCGGGCCGCGAGGCGCTGGAGAACGAGGGCCCCGAGGACGTGGGCGAGTTCGACCTGGTCGACTCGGTCAACCGCGCGCTCGAGCGGGTCAAGGAGCGTGAGACCGCGGGTCTGCGCAAGGGCCTGGGCGGCCTGGCGACGGTTGCGTCGATCGCGCCGTTCATCGGCCTCCTCGGCACCGTCATCGGCATCATCTCGTCGTTCAACCTGCTGTCCGAGGGCGGCACTATCGACGTCATCGGGCCGGGTATCGCCGAGGCGCTGGTGTCCACCGCGTTCGGCCTCCTGGTGGCCATTCCCGCCGCCATGGGCTTCAACTACTACACCGGCCGGGTCGAGAACATCGTGGTCGACATGAACGATGTCGCTTCCGAGTTCATCGACTACGTGCTCAAAGAGGGGCGCGTCTGAGATGACCGCCCCCGCTGCAAGCGGGCGCAAGCGGCGCCACGGCCTGGTCCACAAGAAGCAGGCCAAGCTGGATCAGCTGCGCAACGAGATCAACGTGACTCCGTTGGTCGACGTCTGCCTGGTCCTCTTGATCATCTTCATGATCATCTCGAAGCTGCTGTCCCGCGGCAAAGAGGTGCCGCTGCCCGAGACCCTCAACCACCAGACCGAGGCCGACAAGAACCAGCCCATCGTGGCGGTCGACGCGGACGGCAAGCTCTACTTCGACAAGGAAGAGATGCCGGACCTCAGGGAGCTGAAGAAGGCGGTGGTCGAGGCCTGGCGTGCGACCGATGCCAAGGAGCAGCGCGTCTACGTCAAGGCGGCCAAGACCACCCCGTACGGCAAGGTCTACCCGGTGATCATGGCGATCCGTGACCTGGGTGTCACCGGCGTCGATCTCGGCACCGTGGAGAAGAAGGAGTAGCCGATGGGCATCTCTGCAGGTGGCGGCGATAGATCCGCGCCCAAGAGCGACATCAACGTCACGCCGCTCGTCGACGTCGTCCTGGTGATGCTGATCATCTTCCTGGTGACGACGCCGATCATGATGGGCAGATCACCATCGAAGTTCCGCGCAAGCTGGACGCCGACGAAGATCCGACCACGGCATCCAAGCAGATCTCGATCCTGGTCAAGGCCGACGGCAACGTCGTGATCTCCGAGGGCAGCAGCGAGGACACCACGGTGCCCCGGGTCGAATTGGCGCAGAAGATCAAGCCGATCCTCGCCCACCACCACCTCGAGAAGGTGGTCTTCGTCGACTGCGAGGACGACGTCGAGTACGCCGACTGCGTCGGATCGATGGACACGGTCAAAGGCGTCGGCGCCGAGAAGGTGGCGCTGAAGATGCGCGAGGAGGGGCAGGGCGGCGCCCCGACCCCCTGATCTGGCGAACGATCCGCCGAAATTCCGAGCTTCGAACGCGCCGGCGCGACCCGCCGGCGCGTTTTTATTGGGCCCCGGATGAACCTTTCTGCCCGGTGCCGCGCTATCTCCGGCGCGGGCGTACACGCCCCGCATCCAGAATCCAATACGTGATGCTGATTACATCAAATCGGTCGATATGCGCGGGCATCATCCTGTTACCACTGGTGAGCCGGAGAACGGTTCCAGCTTGCCATGTCGGGGTGGTACCCAGCGGGGAATGTTTCAGCGAATCCAATTGTCGACAGCTGTTTCGGCCACCGGCTGCGCGACCCTTGACAAGGATTCGGACCGCCTTGTAAAAGGCCCGGAACTTTCGCGCTGTTGCGCGAATTCGTAGGAGCTCGAAGCTCCAGGGAGCCAATAGGATATGCGCAGGTTCACGATGGTTGGCGGGCTCGGTGCCGCCGGGATGGCGAGTGTCGGACTGGCATTCACCGCGCTCGGTGCCGGTTGCAGTGACACGAAGAACAGCACCGATCTGCACCCGGAAGGTCCGCCCGAGATTCTCCAGGTGTTCGTGGTCGAGAGCGGCAAGTCGTCGCTCGCTTTCGGAAGCCACCCCGACCTGCCCGACGACGACGGCATGGTGACCAACGCGTCGGCTCGCTCCAAGCAGAAGATCCGCATCGTCTTCGACGAGCTGCTGCGCGGCAACAACCTGGAAGAGATCGCCTGCGCCGATGGCAGCTGGAGCAAGGTGCCCGTGGGTACGACTCCTGACGACATCGCCAAGTGCTCGGGCAGCCCGGAAGAGATCGCCGGCAAGTGCACCGCCGTGTGCCAGAGCGCCGACGGCCCGATCGGTATCCTCGACGAGGTCGGTTCGGCCGGTATCGCCGAGCCGGACGGCGCCGTCGACGACACGCGCATGATCGCCGGTGTCGTCACCATCACCTGCGATGGCACCGAGATTCCGTGGGACCAGCAGCAGAGCTTCTGGCAGCCGTCGGGCAACCAGCAGATCACCGCCGGTCCGCTCGGCGTGGACAGCCTGGGCCCGGCGATCATCATCCTTCCGACCCAGGGCCTGCGCACCGGCGCGACCTGCACGATCGACATCGACCCGTCGGTGGTCGACAAGGATGACATCCGGCCGTGCGCGGCCAAGAGCGGCACCTGCACGCCGGGCGACTTCTCGGCCATCAGCTGGACCGTCGAGGGCCTCAACGTCGTCGGCACCGATCCGCGCGAGGGTGCCACCAACGTGCGCCTGACCTCGGGTGGCTCGACCGACGCCGCCGCGCTGGTCCAGTTCAACGCCGCCATCGACGAGGCGACCGTCGCCTCCGCCGTGACCGTCGCCGACGAGACCGGCACCTTCCCGCTGTGCGCCGACAACGGTGACACCCCGCCGTGCACCACGGCGACGCTCAACCAGGCGGACCCGACCCTGGTGAACATCACCATCAAGGGCGGCTACACGCCGAACAACATGCACACCGTCACGGTGGACACGAGCATTGCCGACATCTTCGGCGGCACTCTGCCCCAGGACTTCACGTTGACCTTCACCACGGCCGACGCAACCCCAACGCCGGATGCCGGACCGCAGCCCGACTCAGCGCCTGCGGCCGACGCCGGCGTCGACGCGATGTAGGCAGCACCAAGAGAACTCGAGGGGAACCATCATGATCATCAAAAAGCTCGCACTTCTCGGCAGCCTGATGCTGGTCGTATCGCTGGGGCATCGCGCCTTCGCGCAGAACGCGGTCACCGGCGCCATCCAGGGCGTCGTCACCGACAAGGCCACGGGCGACGGCCTCGCCGGCGTCACGGTGGTCGTCACCTCGCCGGCCCTTCAGGGCACGCAGTCGGCCATCACCGACGGCAGCGGCCAGTACAAGATCACCAACCTGCCGCCGGGCACCTACTCGGCGACGTTCTACTACTCCGACATCACCGTCCGCCGGAACAACATCCTGGTCAGCATCAACAAGACCACCCCCGGCTACGTGGCGATGAACACCAGCCAGGCCGGCGGTGAGGTGATCGTCATCGACGCCAAGGCGCCCAGCATCGACCCGACGTCGACCTCGCAGGGCATCACCCTGGACCAGGACTACACCAAGAACATCCCGGTCCCCGGCCGTACCTTCGAGTCGGCCCTGGGCGCCGCCGCCGGTTCCGCCGGTGACGACCTGGGCGTGTCGTTCTCCGGTTCGACCTCGCTGGAGAACACCTACGTGGTCGACGGCGTCAACACCACCGGCTTGACCTACGGCACCGTCGGCTCGCCGCTGATCAACAACTTCATCGAGCAGATCGAGATCATCACCGGCGGTTACAACGCCGAGCACGGTCGCGCCACTGGCGGCGTGGTCAACGTCGTCACCAAGTCGGGCTCCAACGAGTTCGCCGGCAGCGTGTTCGCCAACGTCGTGCCCGGTGCGCTGCGCGCCAACGCGATCCGCGCGCCGCGGCAGGGCACCTCCATCGACGCCAACACCAACCTGGCCTATCAGATGGACTTCGGCTTCGACCTCGGCGGTCCGATCGTCAAGGACAAGGTCTGGTTCTACGTCGGCTTCGCGCCGCAGCTGGCTCGTCTCGACGTTACCAAGATCACCAAGCGGCGCACCGACTGCCGTACGCTGATGCCGGACGGCACGCTTTCGGCCTGCGACCCGGTCAACAACCGCGACGGTCAGGCGGACATCGATCCCAACACCGGCTTCTACATCTACGAAGACCTCGACCGGCAAAATCTGAACGCGACGTCGACCAGCTATCAGTTCGTGTCGAAGATCAACTTTGCGGTCGCCCCCGAGCACCAGGGACAGATCAGCCTGATCGGCACTCCGTCCACGAGCGAGAGCACGGGCGTCAACGGCTCGCCCGACGCCATCGGCCGCGACTCGAGTGCGTTGACTACCGATCTGTCGGCCAAGTGGACGTCGAAGTTCAACAACAACAAGACCGAGCTCGAGGCAGTCATGGGCTGGCACCGCAGCACCTTCGTCTCCAACTCGGTCAACGACGCGGTCAACGACACCCCGCGCCAGAATCTCTACTACGGCAACCTCGGCACCTGGTCGATGCTCGGCTACGAGAGCGACGCGACCCGCACGGGTTGCACCGATTCGGGCTCCAGCGACCCGTACCCGCTGATCCCGAACTGCCCGGACGACGGCGTCATCGGCTACCGGATCGGCGGTCCCGGCGGCAAGGCCGACACCAAGGAGGAGCGCCTCACCGCGCTGCTGGCCGCGACCCAGCGGGTCAAGGCCGCCGGAAACCACGAGATCAAGGCCGGTCTCGACCTCGAGCAGAACCGCCTCGACAGCGTCCGCGACATCTCCGGCGGCGTCTACTACGACGTCTACCTGCCGCCGTACAACCAGACCTACTCGCTGCGCTGGATCAAGCTCGAGCCGCCCAACGAGGACAACCCGACCATGTACGACCAGATCTGCAAGAACAGCACCGGGTCGTCCACCACCGCTCAGCAGTTCAACTGCGCCTACCTGGGACCCAACGACGTCTCGGGTAACACCTTCAACTGGGCCGCCTACGCTCGCGACTCGTGGCAGCCGCTGCCCAACCTGACCGTCAACTACGGTCTGCGTTACGAGGAGCAGCGCCTGCGCTACGCCAAGGCGCTGCAGAACACGCCCGACCCGTTCACCGGCGTCAAGCGCGGCGTCAACGCGATGAACCTGCAGAACATGTGGGCCCCGCGCCTCGGCGTCCTCTACGACTGGACCAAGGAAGGCCGGTCCAAGATCTACGGCCACTGGGGTCGCTTCTACGAGTCCATCCCGATGGACATCAACGACCGCTCGTTCGGCGGCGAGACCCTGTACCGGCAGATCTACGACTCGACCAGCCAGTGCGGCAAGCTGGTCGACGGCATCGGCGGCGCCTCGGGCCCCGGCTGCGATCAGAACATCGGCAGCGCGGACCCGGCCGGCGGCACCAACATCCTCGGCAGCGGTGTGCTGGTCGCCCCGGGCATCAGCGCCCAGTACCTGGACGAGTACATCCTCGGTGTCGAGTACGAGGTGGTCGAGGACCTGAAGGTCGGCCTGGCGTACAAGAATCGCCGCCTGGGCCGCATCCTCGAGGACGTGTCGGTCGACAACGCCGACACCTACATCCTGGCCAATCCGGGCGAGAAGGTCGACACCAGCGGGCTCGAGAAGAAGCTCGGCGCGCTGATGAACGATCCCAACGCCAACCCGGACGACATCACCCGCCTGCAGAACGAGATCGATCAGTTCAAGCGGCTGTCGCTGTTCGACAAGCCGCGGCGTGACTACAACGCCATCGAACTGACCGCCACCAAGCGCTTCTCGCGCAACTTCTACGCCCAGGGCTCGTACACCTACTCGCGCACCCAGGGCAACTACGGCGGCCTCTACTCGGCGGACAACGGCCAGGTGGACCCGAACATCACCTCGCAGTTCGACCTGATCGAGCTGTTGTCGAACCGCGACGGCCCCCTGCCCCAGGATCGGCCGCACTACATCAAGCTGGACGGCTACTACATCTTCGACTTCAAGAAGGCCGGCGAGCTGACCACGGGTATCCGCCTCCGCGCGCTGTCGGGCATCCCGATCAACGCCCTGGGCAAGCACTACCTGTACGGCTACAACGAGTCGTTCCTCCTGCCGCGCGGTGCCATGGGCCGGACCGACTTCGACTACGGCGTCGATCTCCACATCGGCTACGGCAAGAAGCTGGGCAAGGGGATGAACCTGGAGCTGTACACCGACCTGTTCAGCATCTTCAACACCCAGGGCACCTACAACGTGGCCGAGACCTACACCCTCGACGAGTCGAACCCGATCGTCGGCGGCGACTACTCGGACCTGGTGTTCCTGAAGAAGCAGACGCAGCAGGGCGGTGAGACCGCGGACCCGGTGGGCCGCTACGTCAACTTCCTCAACACCACGTCGCGCTACGCGCCGTTCTACGCCCGTCTGGGCGCCCGCCTGACGTTCTAGCTGTCGCGGGCACCGTTCTACGTCCACGGGGCGTCCTGGCCGAGCCAGGGCGCCCCGTCGCGCTTTCGGGACGGGGGGTTTGACCTCGGCGCTCACTGCGGTAAGACCGGGTCGTGCCGGTTCCGACGATCGAGGGGCTCAACCCCGAGCAGCAGCGCGCCGTCACCCACGGCGAGGGGCCGCTGATGGTCCTGGCGGGCGCGGGCACCGGCAAGACCCGCGTCCTGGTTCACCGCATCGCCCGGCTGGTGTCGCTGGGCGTGGCGCCGTGGGAGATCCTGGCGGTCACCTTCACCAACAAGGCGGCGGGCGAGATGCGCGAGCGCCTGCGCCAGGCGGTCGGCGCCGAGGCGGCCTTCCGGATGTGGATCGGCACCTTCCACTCGACCTGCGCGCGTCTGCTGCGCCGCCACGGCGAGCGGGTGGGGCTGAGCCCCGACTTCAGCATCTTCGACGACGACGACCAGCGGCGGCTGTTGTCGTCGCTGCTCAAGGAGGCGAGCCTGGACGACGCGATCACGCCGCGGTCGCTGGGCTCGCTCATCGACCGGGCCAAGAACCGCGGGGAGGATCCGGTCCGCTTCAACAACGGTCGCTACGGCGAAGACGTTCTGGCGAAGATCTACCCCCGCTACCGCGAGCGTCTGGCCCGCGAGGACGCGGTCGACTTCAACGACCTGTTGCTCAAGGTGCTGGACCTGGCCGACGACCCCGATATGGGGCCGGAGCTGGCGAGCCGGTTCCGCTACGTCCTGGTCGACGAGTTCCAGGACACCAATCTGGTGCAGTACCGGTTGGTGCGCCACCTGGCCCGCGACACCCGCAATCTGACGGTGGTCGGCGACGACGACCAGTCGATCTACAGCTGGCGCGGCGCCGAGCCGCGCAACCTGCTCGACTTCGACCGCGACTTCCCCGACGCCGAGATCGTCAAGCTGGAGCAGAACTACCGCTCCACCTCGATCATCCTGCAGGCGGCCAACTCGATCATCGAGCACAACATCGACCGCCGCGGCAAGAGCCTGTGGACCGACCGCGACGGCGGCGACGCGGTGCTGTGGGAGGAGGCGACCGACGAGCGGGCCGAAGCCGAGTTCATCGCCCGCGGCATCGCCGGGCTGTGCCACGAGGAGGGGCGCGATTGGGGAGACATGGCCATGCTCTACCGCACCCACGCACAGTCCCGCGTGCTCGAGGAGCAGCTGCGCCGCCACTCGATCGACTACCGCATCGTCGGCGGCGTGTCGTTCTTCCAGCGGCGCGAGATCAAAGACTCGCTGGCGTTCCTGCGCCTGGTCAGCAACCCGGCGGCCGACTCCTGCTTCGAGCGGATCGTCAACGTGCCGTCGCGCGGCATCGGCAAGACCACCGTCGACCGCGTTCGCGCCCACGCGCGCCTGGCCGGCATCGCCCTGCTGGATGCCGCGCGCAGCTGCTCGCACGGCGCGGTGTCGTCGGTCAAGCCGGCGGCGCGCAAGAAGCTGGCCGCGTTCGTCGCCATCATCGACGGGCTGCGCGACGTGCAGGCCGCCGGCGCCTCGGTCGCCGAGTTGATCATCCAGGCGGTCGAGCGCAGCGGCTACCGCGAGCGGCTGGAGATCGAGGACTCGCCCGAGTCGCGTGACCGTCTGGCCAACCTGGCCGAGCTGGTGTCGATGGCCTCGGATTTCGACGACGAGACCGAGGGCAAGGGGACGCTGGTCGAGTTCGACGAGCGGATCTCGCTGTCGTCGGCCAACGACGCGGCCGACGGCCGGGGCGCCGCCGTCACCATGATGACCATCCACGCGGCCAAGGGCCTGGAGTTCCCGGTGGTCTTCCTGTGTGGCATGGAGGACGGCCTGTTCCCGTCGCTGCGCGAGCGCGAGGGCTCCAACTCGGACCGCGACATGGAGGAGGAGCGGCGCCTGGCGTACGTGGCGATGACCCGGGCCAAGGATCGGCTGATTCTCACCAGCACACGGATGCGCCGCGTCTGGGGCGAGATGCGCATGAACCGGCCGTCGCGGTTCCTCGACGACATTCCGTCCGAGTGCCTGGCGGTGCGTGCGCGGCCGGAGCCGGCCTACGACGCGCCGACCCGCCTGCGGCGCAAGAAGCCGATGCGGCCCGAGCGCGACGAGCTGGACCAGCGCACCGGTTATGACGACGTGCCGTCGATCGACGTCGACGAGGATTTCGACCCGACCGGCAGCACCGACCACGTGGTCGCCGGCGAGCAGGTGCGCCATCCCCGCTTCGGCAGCGGCCGCGTGGTGCAGACCCTGGGCGAGGGCAGCGACACCAAGCTGCTCATCGACTTCCCGGGCGTCGGTCTGAAGATGGTCGTGGCTCGTTTCGTCGAGCTCGAGTAGGGATCACTTGGGCATTGGCGTCGGCGTGATCGACAGCTCTCGCTTGCCGCGCCCGCGCCACACGGTGACCGGAATTGGCTTGCCCACCCCGGCGGCAGCGATGATCGTGGGGAAGCGCTTGTCGTCCACCGGCTTGCCGGCGTAGGCCAGGACCACGTCGCCGCGGCGAATGCCGGCGCGGGCGGCCGGGCCGCCGGCGATGACGTCGGTGACCAGGGCGCCGGTGACCGCCTCCATCTGCAGCTCGCGAGCGCGCTCGGGAGTGACCGGCTGGACGAAGACGCCGATGTAGGCCCGCTCGACCACGCCGTGCTCCTCCAGCTGGCGCAGGAGCGGCTTGACCATGTCGATCGGCAGGGCGAACGACAGCGCCCCGCCGCGGTCGCCGACGGCGGTGTTGATGCCGATCACCTCGCCGGCGGTGTTGACCAGGGCGCCGCCCGAGTTTCCGGCGTCGATGCGCGCGTCGGTCTGCAGGAACGAGTGGTAGTTGACCGGCGTGGGGCCGCCCAGGCCGCCGCGCGAGGTTCGCCCGGTGGCCAACACGATCCCGGCGCTGGCGGTGACCTCGTCGCCCATCGGGTCGCCCAGGGACACCACCCACTCGCCGACCTGCAGCTCGTCGGAGCTGCCCAGCTTGGCCGGATGCAGGCGGGGGGAGCCGTCGATCTGGAGCAGCGCCAGATCCAGCGGCGGGTGGCTGCCGACCAGCTTGGCCGCCATCTCCACGCCGTCGGACAGGATCACGCGCAGCTCCGGTGAGTCCTCGACCACGTGGTAGTTGGTCAGCACGTGGCCGCCGACGTCGATGAGGACGCCGGAGCCGAGGGCGTAGTCGTTCTCGCCCTCGGGGTAGAGCGACGCCGGCCCGCCGGTGACCTTCTGCGTCGACGCGATGTGGACGATCGACGGCCGCAGGTCGGCCACCAGGTCGACGAACGAGCCGGGGGCCGACGGGTAGACGATGCGCACCGACTGGTCGCCTGCCGGCGCGGGAGCCTGCCCGGCACCCGCGTCGTGCTCGTGGTGCAGGGGCCGGCAACCGCTGGCGCCAGCCGTGGCCAGCACCAGGGCGAGCGCGCTAGCTGCCGGCCTTCTCCGCATCGACGAATTTGACCCGTAGGTCGTAGAGCAGGCTCTTCAGGAGCTTGTCCTCGGCCGGCTCCAGGTTGCCGCGGGTCTTCTCTTCGAGCACGCCGAGAATGTCGATGATCTGCTTGGCCGCGGCCAGGTCGGTGTGGCGCGCGTCCGACTCGGGTTCGGGCACCTCGCCCAGATGAATCATCACCGAGCTCGCCAGCGACATGACGAACGTCGAGAAGTCCATCGGCGCAAGAGCCTTGGGAGCCTCGTCCATGGCACGCATGATAACCCGCCGCCGCCGGCGGGTGCAGCTTCGGGCTAGAGCGCCGACCGGTTTACGAACGCTCGCCGCTCTAGAAGCTGGAGCCGGAGCCGGGATCGCCGACCGGATCCGACGGCGCCGCGGGCGAGGGCGCCGCGGGCGAAATGACGATCTGCGGGGTCGAGGATGCGGGCGCGGGCGCGGGCGCGGCCGCTGCGGCCGCTGCGGCCTCCCTGCCGCGGCGATCTTCGATCTCGCCCAGGGTCACGGCTTTGTGCGAGATGTCCGGGAGCGCAGACAGATGCTTGTGGAGCTCGGCGTGCGTCAGCCAGCCGAACTTGATGTTGCGCTCGATCGTGCGGGTGTCGAACATGCGAATGGGGTCCTTGGGCTTGCTCATGGGGCGGGCTCAGGGATAGCCGGACGGGGGGCGCCTGTCAAGTGTCCAGAATCGCACGCAAACCCTACGGAATTCCCCGGGCCTGCGCTCGGTTTATTCTCTGGGGCCAAAGGAACCCGTGAGCCCGATGCAAGCAGCCCAGGACGTCCGAGCCATAAACGACATGGTGGAGCGCGAGAGCGCCTTCATCGACAACATTACCGGGGAGCTGGCCAAGACCATCGTCGGCCAGCGCTACATGGTCGAACGGATACTCATCGGGCTCCTGGCCGGGGGCCACTGCCTGATCGAGGGGGTGCCCGGCCTGGCCAAGACCCTGACGGTCAAGACCCTGGCGCAGACGGTGGATGCCCGCTTCCAGCGCATCCAGTTCACCCCGGACCTGCTGCCCGCTGACATCACCGGCACCACCATCTACAACATGCAGACGGCGGAGTTCACCCAGAAGCTGGGGCCGATCTTCGCCAACCTGGTGCTGGCCGACGAGATCAACCGGGCCCCGGCCAAGGTCCAGTCGGCCCTGCTCGAGGCAATGCAAGAGCGGCAGGTGACCATCGGCGATGAGACCATTCACCTGCCCGAGCCGTTTCTCGTGATGGCGACGCAAAACCCGATCGAGCAGGAGGGCACCTACCCGCTGCCGGAAGCCCAGCTCGATCGTTTCATGCTGATGATCAAGGTCGGATATCCCAACAAGGGCGAGGAGCGTCAGATCATGGATCTGATGACCTCGCCGGTGCGCGCCGACACCAACGTCGTGTCGTCCAACGAAGAGGTGATGTCCGGCCGCCGGGTGTGCGGGCAGATCTACATCGACGACAAGATCCGCGACTACATCGTCGACATCGTCCACGCCAGCCGCGACCCGCGCGGCTACGGCCTGCACGAGCTGGTGCCGCTGATCGAGTTCGGCGCTTCGCCGCGCGCGACCATCTACCTGGCCGCCGCCGCTCGTGCCCACGCCTTCCTCAAGCACCGCGGCTACGTCACCCCCGAGGACGTCAAGGCGATCGGCCCCGACGTCCTGCGCCATCGAGTGGTCCTGACCTACGAGGCGGAGGCCGAGGAGATCACCACCGAGGACATCATCCGTCGCGTCTTCGAGCACGTCGAGGTTCCGTAGCCCACCAGCCGATGATCCCCCGGGAGCTACTCAAGAAGATCCGCAAGATCGAGATCTACACCGCGCGGCTGGTCAACAACCAGCTGGCGGGGCAGTACCACTCCGTGTTCAAGGGGCTGGGCATCGCCTTCTCCGAGGTGCGCCAGTACTTTCCCGGCGACGACATCCGCGCCATCGACTGGAACGTGTCGGCGCGGATGAACGAGCCGTACGTCAAGGTGTTCACCGAGGAGCGCGACCGCACGGTCAACCTGCTCATCGACATGAGCGCGTCCGGGGCGTTCGGTACCCGCAGCCTGGCCAAGCGCGAGGTCGCCGCCGAGGTGGCGGCGATGATCGCGTTCTCGGCCATCAAGAACAACGACCGGGTCGGGCTGATCGTCTTCACCGACTCGGTCGAGCTGTACGTGCCGCCGAAGAAGGGCAAGAAGCACGTCTTGCGGGTCATCCGCGAGATCCTGTCGTTTCAGCCCGGGTCGCGGCGCACCGACGTCTCCAGCGCGCTCGAGTACCTCAACAAGGTCACCCGGCGAAAGTCGGTGGCGTTCGTCATCTCCGACTTCCTCGCCGGCGGCTGGGAGCAGCCGATCCGGATCGCCAACCGGCGCCACGACGTCGTCCCGGTGGTCATCTCCGACCCGATGGAGGAGCAGCTGCCCCGGCTGGGCACGGTGCTGTTCGAGGACGTCGAGTCGGGCGACCTGGTCGAGTTCGACACCTCGGGGCCGGAGGCGCGCGACTACGCCGCCTACGTCGCCTACCTGCGCGGGCTGCGCGAGACCAGCCTGCGCCGGCTCAGGGTCGACTTCGTCAACGTCCGCACCGACCTGCCGTACGTCGACGCGCTGGTGCGCTTCTTCCACATCCGGGCGCGAAGGATGCAGCACTCGTGAGTGCCCGAGCCGCAGCCGCAGCCGCGGCGGTGGTCGCGCTGCTGGTCGGCGCGGGCAGCGCGCGGGCGCAGCAGGATGCCGGCGTCGCGGTGCCGCCACCGGCGTCGGTGGGCATGGACGCGGGGCAGATCGTCATTCCCGATCACATGATGCCGCAGCCCGATGCCCCCGAAGTGCGGGCCGCGGTGGCGCAGAGCAGCGTCGAGCTGGGGCGCCGCTTCAGCCTGTTCGTGACCATCGTCCGGCCGCCGGGGGTGGACGTGAACATTCCCGCTGCGCTGCCCCTGGGCGGCTCGTTCGAGGAGGTCCGTCGAACGTTCCACGACGACACTCGCGCCGACGGCATGCGCGTGCGCGAGTACGAGCTGCAGCTGATGCCGTGGGTGGTCGGCGACATGGTCCTTGCGCCGATCGACGTCACCTACGTCATCGACGGTACCGCCCGCGTGACGCAGACGGCGCCGGTGGCGATCGAGGTGACCGGCGTCATCGGCGCGGGCGACGGCAGCCTGCGCGACGTCGCGCCACCGGTGGAGGTGACCCGCCGCGACTGGACGCGCCTGTGGCTGGCGGGCGGCGGCCTGGGGATCCTGCTGCTCGGCCTGCTGCTGTGGTGGAGCGGCGCGTTCCGCCGGCGCCGCGGTGGCCGTGGTCGAGCCGCCGCGCGGCGCGAGCCGGAGGTTGCGCTCACGCCGCAGGCCGAGGCGCTGCGCCGGCTCGAGCTCCTGGCCCGGGGCGAGGCGATGGCCGCCGAGGACCGCAAACCGCTGTACGTCGAGATGTCCGAGATCGTCCGCGCCTACCTCGGCCACCGCTTCGAGTTTCCCGCCCTGGATCGAGCCAGCTCGGAGATTCGCGCCCACATCGGGTCGCGCCCCGACGGCGAGCCGGCCGGTAGGCTGGTCGATCGCTGGCTGACCGAGGTCGACCTGGTCAAGTACGCCGGCATGCGCGCCACCGCCGACGACGCCGGCGCCGCCATCACCCTGGCCCGCGAGCTGGTCGAGACCTGCGAGCGGACCCCGGTCGAGCGCGCGCGTCCGCCCGAGCCGGTCATGCCGCCGGCGCCGGTGATCCCGATGCTGCAGCCCGAGGCCGCCCCCGAGGCCGAGCCGGACGCCGGTGACACGCTGCGCGGCATCGGCGCCGCGGCCGCGCCCACCGCCGACGAGGCCGAGGCGCCAGAGTCGGAGGGCGACGATGCGTAAGCGCCTGGCCGACCACCTGCTGCCGTACGTCTACGTGCTGGTCATCGGCCTGCCGCTGGGCTTCCTCGTCTACGACTGGTTCCGCGACGGCGTCTCGGGCCAGGAGCTGACCTGGCGCCATCCGTACACCCTGCTCCTCGGCATATCGGCGGCGCTGGTCGCGTGGGTGTCGTTCCACCTGCGCGCGCGCAGCGCGCCGAGCTTCGCCTACTCGCGCGTCGCCGAGCTGCGCGTTCCGCGGCGGGGGTGGTTCTCCTACTTCACCTCGATGCCGGCGGTCCTGCGCATCCTGTCGCTGGCGCTGATGTCGGTGGCACTGGCCCGGCCGCAAACCTTCCGCACCACCCTGCGCGAGGTCGAGAGCATCGACATCATGGTCGTCCTCGATCTGTCCAAGTCGATGGAGGAGCGCGATCTGCGCCGCAACCGCCTGGACGCCGGGCAGCGGACCATCCGCAACTTCCTCAAGAAGCGCAACGAGGGTGACAAGCGCGAGCAGGACCGCATCGGCCTGGTGGTGTTCGCCCAGCAGGCGATGACCCAGTGCCCGCTGACCCTCGACTACAAGACCCTGGACACCATCGTCTCCAACCTGGCCATCGGCGACGTACCGGAAATGGGCACGGCCATCGGCGACGCCCTGGCGCTGGGGTTGGCCAACCTCAAACACTCCGACAGCAAATCC
>Ga0114931_10003922_pt1 | contig 18683 bp, 17 predicted proteins | sample 2SBtaG_FD_89579 | JGI IMG/M metagenome (GOLD analysis project Ga0114931, IMG submission 89579) | Deep subsurface microbial communities from Kolumbo volcano to uncover new lineages of life (NeLLi) - 2SBTROV14_V59a metaG | ecosystem: Environmental > Aquatic > Marine > Volcanic | place: Kolumbo...
CTCCTTGGAATAGACAGAAAATTGCTCCTGCATTTTCTGCATACCGTCCATCCATGGACATAACAGAAAATTGCTCCTGCATTTTCTGCATACCGTCCATCCTTGGACATAAATGACTATTCCACGTCGTTGCGCCTCGGCTTTGGCTTCCTGCGTCGCTCTACCTCCTCCATCCATGGAGTCGTTGCCCTGCACCCCCGCAAACCTACTCTTCACCCTGCCCAACTGAGGATTCTAGGTTGAAACGCCTGCGCACCAAACCGATACACAATATCGCCTTTTCGAACCACCGCTCAGGCCTCCCTGTGCCCCGGCAGCAACTCCGAGAAGTCGTGGATCGCCGCATACCCCCCCGCCGCCTTGGCGGGCTCCCTGGAGTCGGGACGCAGCACCATCAACAGCCACCCCATGCCATAGTCCCGGGCGGCGTCCAGCACCGCCCGGTTGTCATCGACGAACAGGGTGCGGTTGCTGTCGAAGGGTTCGAGCTGTTCCAGGCGCTCCCAGAAGGCCGGATCCTCCTTGGGCAACCCCAGCTCGTGGGAGCTGACGACCCGGTCGAAGAACCCCCCCAGGCGGGTCCGCTCCAGCTTCAAGGCGAGGGTCTTCTGGTGGGCATTGGTGACCAGCACCCGCCGCTTGTCCAGGCGCACCAGCTGCCGCAGAAAGTCGAGCACATGGGGGTGGATGGCGATCAGATGCTCCACCTCCCGCTGCAGCAGCATGATGTCGAGCCCCAACTCCCGGCTCCAGTGGTCCACGCAGTACCACTCCAGGGTGCCTTCGCGGCTCTGATAACGCTCCAGCAGCTCGCGTCTGGCCGCCGCCGGCTCCATGCCCCGGGCCTCGGCATAGCGCCGCGGGACATAGTCCAGCCAGAAGTGGTTGTCGAAATGCAGATCCAGCAGGGTGCCGTCCATGTCGAGCAGCAGGGTATCGATCCGGTTCCAGTCGATCATTGAGAAAATCGTCTAAAAAGTGCAGGATGCGGTCGCTTCGCAGACTGCATCCTACGGGTTGTCACAGACAGGTTTCAACCTAGAATCCTCAGTTGGACAGGGTAAAGTGTGCGTTTGCAGTGGTGCAGGGCAACGACTCCATGGATGGAGGAGGTAGAGCGACGCAGGAAGCCAAAGCCGAGGCGCAACGACGCGGAATAGTTAACCTCTTCCAAGGAGTTGTCACGCAGCCATGCGCCACCGCAGGCGTGCAATTTGCCCTGTAGCGTGATTCACCCAACGGGTGACAAGGTCAATCGAAGTAAGTGTTTTTCATATCAATCACTTAGTTTCAGAATGGAGCGATCAACCGTGGAATCTAGGTTCAAGCCTATGCCAGAACCACCCAAGATTCTCCAGCGCCAGACCCTGGCGCGCAGCCGCCTGTTTCACATCGAGGCGGTGGACCTGCGCTTCTCCAATGGCGAGCAGCGCCAGTATGAGCGCCTGCTGGGCGGCAGCCGGGGCTCGGTGCTGGTGGTCCCGCTGCTGGACGACGAGACCCTGCTGCTGATCCGTGAATACGCCACCGGCAGCGACGACTACCAGCTGGGGCTTCCGAAGGGGCGCATCGAAGAGGGTGAGGACCCGCTGCAGGCGGCCGACCGGGAGATCCGCGAGGAGATCGGTTATGGCGCCAGGCGGCTGCAGTTGCTGCGCACCTTGACCATCGCGCCCGCCTATATCCAGCACCAGACCCATGTTATCCTCGCCCGGGAACTGTTCGCCGACCCCCAGCCCGGGGACGAACCCGAACCCATCGAGCTGGTCCCCTGGAAGCTCGCCGACTGGGACCGCCTGCTGGCCCAGCCGGACCTGACCGAGGCGCGTTCCATCGCCGCCCTCTATATGACCCGGGAACTGCTCGCCATTCACCACACCAGCCGCAAGGAACCCTGATCTATGACTGCACCCCTGCCCATGGAACCCCTGCTGGAGCTGGCCCGCCAGGCCGGAGCCGCCATCCTGGAGATCTACCACGGCGGCTTCAGCGTCACCGACAAGGAGGACAAGTCACCCCTCACCGAGGCAGACCTGGCCGCCCACCACCTGATCGTCGAGCGCCTGGAGGGACTGACCCCGGAGATACCCGTGCTCTCCGAGGAGTCCGCCGACATCCCCTTCGAGACCCGCCGCGGCTGGCGCCGCTACTGGCTGATCGACCCGTTGGACGGCACCAAGGAGTTCATCAAGCGTAACGGGGAGTTCACCGTCAACATCGCCCTCATCGAGGACCATCGGCCGACCCTGGGGGTGATCTACGCACCGGTGATCGACCGCCTCTACTACGGCAGCGTCGGTGAAGGGGCCTGGATGATCGACGACCACCAGGCGGCAAAACCGATTTCGGTCGCATCCACCCACCACCGGCCGCCGCGCATCGCCGGCAGCCGCTCCCATGCGGGCGAGGCCCTGCAGGCCTATCTGCGCAATCTTGGTGAACACGAGCTGCTCTCCATGGGTAGCTCCCTCAAGTCCTGCCTGGTGGCGGAGGGCCGCGCCGATCTCTATCCCCGCCTCGGCCTCACCTCCGAGTGGGACACCGGGGCCGCCCAGGCCATCGTCGAGGCGGCGGGGGGGCAGGTCACCACCCTCGACATGCAGCCGCTGCGCTACAACACCAAGGAGTCCCTGCTCAACCCCCACTTCTTCGTCTTCGGCGACCGCAGCGTGGACTGGTCCCAATACCTGGCCCAAGAGTGACCGCCCCAGTACCCAAAGGAAACCATCCCATGAAGATCAGCATCATCAGCGGCAGCCACCGCCAGGACTCACAGAGCGCCAAGGTGGCCGGATTCATTCAACACACCCTGGAGGAAAAGCAGCTGTGCGACCAGAGCTGGCTGTTCAGCCTGGCGGAAAACCCCCTGCCCCTGTGGGACGAGGGGATCTGGAACGGCGATCCGGCCTGGCGGGAGCGCCTGGCGCCGATCCATCGCCAGCTCAGCGAGAGCGACGGCCTGGTGGTGGTCTCACCCGAGTGGCACGGACAGGTCCCGGCCGGCCTGAAAAACCTCTTCCTGATGCTCGGCAAGGACCAGGTCGGCCACAAACCGGCCCTGATCACCACCGTCTCCGCCGGTGACGGCGGGGCCTATCCGGTGGCGGAGCTGCGCATGAGCAGCTACAAGAACAACCGCCTCTGCTATATCCCGGAACAGATCATCGTGCGCCATGTGGAGCGGGTGCTCAACGCGGACCCGGCGCTCAACGACCCCCAGGCCGACGCCTATTTCCGCGCCCGCATCGGCTACGCCCTGGGCATCCTCCGGGAGTATGCCCTGGCCCTGCGGCAGGTCAGGGCCAGCGGGGTCTGCGACAGCGATGCGTTCAAGAACGGCATGTAGCCATGTCTCTCTGCCGCCTGCCCCTGCTGATCTGGCTGCTGCTTAGCGCACCCCTGGCGGCCTCCGCCGCCGAAGAGACGGACGTCTTCGAGTTCGACGATACCCCCCTGGAACAGCCCCTGGAATACCCGGACTGGTTCAAGCTGAGCTTCCTGGATCTGCGGGACGATCTGGCGGAGGCCGTGGCGGCCGGCAAACAGGGCCTGATCGTCTACTTCGGGCAGGCGCACTGCGCCTACTGCAAGATGCTGCTGCAGGTCAATTTCGGCAAACCCGACATCATCGCCTACACCCGGCGTAACTTCGATGTCGTACCCATCGATATCTGGGGGCCGGAAGAGGTCACCGACCTTCAGGGCAGGCAGCTGAGCGAGCGGGAGTTCGCACTGCGCGAGGGGACAAACTTCACCCCATCGCTGATCTTCTACGACGCCCAGGGCCGGGTGGCCTTCCGGCTGCGGGGCTACTACCCTCCCTACAAGTTCCGCGCCGCCCTGGAGTATGTGGTGGACGGCTACTATAGGCAGGAGCCCTTCGCCGACTATCTGGCGCGGGGCGACGCCGGTACTGCCTTCGAGCCCGGCGACCTGAACGAAGAGGATTTCTTCATCCCTCCGCCACAGGATCTGGATCGCTCACGCCTGGCCGGGGAACGCCCCCTGATGGTCTTCTTCGAGCAGGGCAACTGCCACGCCTGCGACGTGCTGCACAGCCAGCCCCTGCGCGACCCGGCGATCCGCCGGCGGATCCGCGGCTTCGACAATGTGCAACTCGACATCCGCTCCGACACCCCGGTCGTCACCCCCGCGGGCGAGCGCACAACGGCCAAGGCCTGGGCACGGGAACTCGGCCTCTTCTATACCCCCTCCCTGCTGTTCTTCGACGAGCGGGGCCGGGAGATCATCCGGGTCGACTCGGTGGTGCGCTTCTACCGCCTGCGTAACGTCTTCGACTACATCACCAGCCGCGGCTACCTGAGCGAACCCAACTACCAGCGCTGGCGCGTTTCGCGTGGACTCTAGCCCCACAGACGGCGGCTCGTCCACCCGCGATCTGGCTGGGCCGTGACCCCTGGCTCAACCATGAAAAAAGAATGGTTTAAGGAATATAGGGGGTATAACATGGCTAGACTCAATAAAAACAAACAATAGATACCCCAGCTGAATGCCAGCCACCATCCTTATCGTCGACGATGAACCGGCCAACCTCTCCGTATTGAGCCTGACCCTGGAGGGCAGCTACAGGGTGCGCGCTGCCAACTCGGGTGAGCGGGCCCTGGAACTGGCCCAGACCCCCCCTCCCCCCGACCTGATCCTGCTCGACATCCTGATGCCGCGGATGGATGGCCACGAGGTCCTGCGGCAACTCAAGCAGCACCCCCTCACCCACGAGATCCCGGTCATCTTCTTCACCGCCATGGACACCGATGAAGACGAGGAGGTAGGGCTCGCCCTGGGTGCGGTGGACTACATATCCAAACCCATCAAGCCCGCCATCCTGCAGGCCCGTATCGAGACCCAGCTCAAGCTGAAACGGGCCCAGGACCTGTTGCATGACCAGAATACCCGCCTCGAGGTGGAGATCGAAAACCGCCTGGCGGAGAATCAGATTGTCCAGAACGTCAGCATCCGCGCCTTGGCCCATCTGGCGGAGATCCGTGATCCAGAGACCGGCGACCATATCCTGCGCACCCAGTCCTATGTCGAGCTGCTCGCCCGGCTGTTACAGGGGCACCCGCGCTTCCAATCGGTCCTGACGGACCACTATTGCCAGCTGCTCACCCGTTCGGCGCCCCTGCACGACATCGGCAAGGTGGGCATTCCCGATCACATCCTGCTCAAGCCCGGCAAACTCTCACCGGACGAATGGAGCATCATGCAGGGCCATGCGGCGCTGGGGGCCCAGGCCATCGAACGCGCCGAGACGGATGTGGATCAGCCGGTGGAGTTCCTCGCCACCGCCAAGGAGATCGCCCACTGGCATCACGAGCGTTGGGACGGCAAAGGCTACCCGGACGGGCTGGCCGGTGAGGAGATCCCCCTGGCGGCCCGGCTGATGGCCATCGCCGATGTATTCGACGCCCTCATCTCGGCGCGCAGTTACAAGCAGGCCATGTCGTTCAGCGCCGCCAGAGAGATCATCGAGGCGGAAAAAGGGCATCAATTCGATCCGGATATCGCCCAGACCTTCCTCGTCAACTACAGCCAATTCGTTGAAATCGCGAACCGCTATCAGAGCTAGCGGCGCAGCTCGCCCCCAAGCTCCGCCCATCGTCCGGGGCGGCCGTCTCCTGGTGGCGACCCTCGCCGTCCTGATCTTCCTCTTCCTGCTCATCACGGGCCGCTTGATCCTCTACCTCGCCACCCCGGGACCCGCGCCGCCAGCGGGCGGCGATCTGCTCTGGCTCTCCCTGTGCGCCGGCCTCGGCCTGCTGGCCTTGATCGGCGCTGGCCTGCTGTGGCGGGTGCGCCGCCAGGTCGCCGTCAGGCTCTTACGCCAGGAACGACGCAGCCAGTCCCTGCTGAACCTCTCCCGAGCGACTGAGGAGATGGAAGACGAGACCCGTTTCCTGCAGCACTTCCTGGCGCAGGCCGAGGCGCTCACCGGCAGCAGGATCTCCTTCTGCCACTTCGTCGATGAAGACGCACAGACCATCGAACTGGTCACTTGGTCACGCCGCACCCTCAAGTATTGCCGAGCGATCTTCGATCGTCACTACCCGATCAGGCAGGCCGGTATCTGGGCCGACGCCCTGCAGCAACGCCGTCCGGTGGTCTTCAACGACTATGCCGGCGTAGCGGGGAAGAAGGGCCTGCCACCGGGGCACGCCGAGCTGATCCGCCTGATCAGTCTGCCGGTGCTCTACCGTGACCAGGTGGTGATGCTGGTTGGGGTTGGCAACAAGGAAGATGACTATGACGACTGGGACCTGGAGACCCTGCAACTGTTGAGCAACGAGGCCTGGCGTATCGCCCGGCTGCGGCGCGATTACGCCCAGCTCAAACACTCCCACCTGCTGATCGAGAACTCGCTCAACGAGATCTACATCTATCAGGCCGATACCCTGGGCCTGGTCGAGGTCAACCGCGGGGCGCGGGAAAACCTCGGCTACGACCAGGAGGAGCTGCAGTATAAGACGGCGCTCGATATCATGCCGGACTATACCCCAGAGGGTTTCGCCCAACTGCTGCAGCCACTGCGCGACGGGCTCGAGTAGCAGCTCGTGATCACCATCCGCCAGCGGCGCAAGGACGGCTCGCACTATCCGGTCGAGGTCCACCTGCAGCTGATGGATTCAGGGACACCGCTGTTTCTCGCAGTGGCGCTGGACATCAGCGAGCGCCAACAATCGGAAGCACACCGACGCCAGCTCGCCCTGGCGGTGGAGCAGAGCCCGGAGAGCATCGTCATCACCAATCTCGATGCCGAGATCGAGTATGTCAATCCGGCCTTCGAGCAGACCTCGGGCTACCGCGGCGAAGAGGTGCTGGGACAAAACCCACGCATCTTGCAGTCGGGCGAGACGCCCCTCGAGGTCTACGCGGAGATGTGGCGGCGCTTGACCCTGGGGGAGAACTGGAAGGGCGAGTTCAGCAACCGGCGCAAGGACGGTAGTATCTATATCGAGTTCGCCCGGGTTTCGCCCCTGCGCCAACCCGATGGGACTATCACCCACTTTATCGGCGTCAAGGAGGACATCACCGAGAAGAAACGCCTCGCCAGGGAACTCGACCAGCACCGTCACCACCTGGAGACCCTAGTGATGGAGCGCACCTACGAACTGGAGGCCGCGCGGGAGAAGGCGGAGGCCGCGAGCCAGGCGAAGAGCGCCTTCCTCGCCAATATGAGTCACGAGATCCGCACCCCCATGAATGCGATCATCGGCTTCACCCGCCTGATGCAGCGCGCCCATCCCACCACCGAACAGGCGAGACACCTAAACAGGATCGATTCCTCCGCCGGGCACCTGCTCTCCATCATCAACGACATCCTCGACCTGTCGAAGATCGAAGCCGGCAAACTGAACCTGGATCTGTCCAATTTCAACCTCAGCGCCATCTTCGACCACATCCGATCCCTGCTCAAGGATCAGGCCAGCGCCAAGGGCCTGACCATCGATGTGGAACAGGACGGCGTGCCCACCTGGCTGAGAGGCGACTCGACCCGACTACGTCAGGCACTACTCAACTTCGCCGCCAATGCGGTCAAGTTCACCGAACACAGCGCCATCCAGCTACGCGCCAAGCTCCTCGAGGAGCGGGAGGGACGCCTGCTGCTGCGTTTCGAGGTGGAAGACAGCGGTATCGGCATCCCCCCGGAGAAGCTACCCCTGCTGTTCGAGGATTTCCAGCAGGCCGACACCTCCAGCACCCGCCTCTACGGTGGCACTGGGCTCGGCCTGGCCATCAGCAAACGCCTGGCGCGGCTGATGGGGGGTGAAGTGGGTGTAGAGAGCGATCCGGGCCGGGGCAGCAGCTTCTGGTTTACCGCCTGGCTGGAGCGCGGGCATGGTATCCAGCCCGCCCTCAAGGAGAGCGAAACAGTGGATGCGGAGGCGCTGTTGCACAGACGCCATGCTGGCGCCCATCTCCTGCTGGTGGAGGACAACCAGATCAATCGCGAGGTGGCCGAGGCCCTCCTGGCCGCCGCCGGGCTCAGGGTCGATACCGCCAGCAACGGCCTTGAGGCGGTGGAGAGGGTGCGGACCGATAAATATGACCTGATCCTGATGGATGTGCAGATGCCGGAGATGGATGGTCTGGAGGCCTCCCGGCTGATCCGCGCCCAGACCAGTCCACAACAACTGCCCATCCTGGCGATGACCGCCAATGCCTTCAAAGAAGACCGGCTGAAGTGCCTTGCGGCGGGCATGAACGACTTCATCGCCAAGCCGGTGAACCCTGAACAGCTCTACGCCCTCCTGGCCAGATGGCTGCCGGAAAGGCTAGCGGGCAGTGCTTCTGCGGCCGGGCAGGTGGTAGAACAGGGCGCCGCCCCCATGGACAAGACCCGACTCCAGGCCCAGCTTGACGCCATCCAGGGCCTGGAGCGCCGTACCGGCGAGCGTAATCTGCGGGGCGACACCGAACACTACCTGCGCCTGCTCCAGCAGTTCGACGCTCAGCATGGGGCAGACGCCGACAGGCTCTCAGGGCTGCACCTGAGCGGCGCCGACGACCAAGGCCCTGCCCTGCGCCTGCTCCACGGCCTCAAGGGCAGCGCCGGCAATCTCGGGCTGAAGACGATCGAGCAGGCCGTCTCCCAACTCCACGCCCTGATCTCCCGGCGGGATGGGGTCGACCCGGAAGCGATCGCCCAGGGGCTGGCGCGGCTGGACGGTGCACTGCAGACGCTGCACACCGGGCTGGCGCAGATCACCGGAGAGAAGCCTCCGTCGCTGACCCACCAGGCGGATCCGGAGGCGGCGCTGAGGGTCATGCGGCGCCTGCACCAGCTGATGACCCAGGGCGACACGGCGGCCAGCCGGCTGCTGATCGAATCCCGGCCCCTGTTGTATTCCACCTTCGGCGAGCCTATCGACCAACTCAACCAGGCGGTGGAGCGCTTCGACTATCTGGCCGCCCTGCGCATCATCGAGGACTTGGCGCCCGACCTCAACGAACCCTGACGGAAATAATGCAACCAGCACAAAGTGTAGCGGGCAAAGCTGAATGAATCGGGTGTCGCCGTTTGCGACACCCTCGTCTGGCGGAGGGCGCGGCGCTCAACGGCAGAAGCGCCGGAGATAGTCTTCGTACCGCTCCTGTTTGCGGTGCAGGCCATTGTACTGGACGGGCCGGTAGCCACCACGCAGCTGCTGATCGACCTTCTCCAGGCGCTGCGACATCTTCCAGCAGGCCCGCTCGTCCGGGACCCTTTTCTCCCCCTTCGGGGCGGACCTGCTGGCGCGTCTCGGCTGAGACCTCCAGTGCAGGGCCGGCTTGGCCGGTGTCATGCCACCACTTCGGTCAATCACCTGGGTAGTGGACTGGCGGCCCTCCTCGCAGGGGGTCTGGCGAAACTCCACCTGGCCGTTCCGGTTGCAGCGGTAGAGAGAGACTGCCGAGACAGAAGCCGTAAGCAGCGGCAGAAGCAGTGACGCAACGGCCAGACTCAGGCACCGAGGAGTAATGGATAAGTGGTGCATTTGGCAACCTCCCTGTCGGTTTGATGGTAGAATTATTCCACCTCAAGTATAGGGTAGATTGGCCGCTGAGGTGTCCAGCAAGAGAGCGAGAAGATAGCGTGGATCACGAAACAGAGAACCGGAGGCTTCGCCAGCAGCTGCTCGAATTCAAGCGCGAGGCCCTGAACAACCAAGCGACCCTGGAGCGCTTCCAGGCCCGCGAACTGGAACTGCTGCTGGCCGACTCCCTGCCGGGCCTGCTCAACAGCCTGACCGACGGCATGCAGGCCTCGTTTCGAGTCAAGAGCATCCAGTTGATACTGCTCGACCCGGAATATGAGATCCGACGCCTGCTGGATAATACCGGCATCCCCCAGGACGCCTTTCCCCTGATCCGCTTCGTCGACGACCTGAACAGCGTCAATCCCCGCTATGCCAGCCTGCGCAGCAGCTGGCTGGGGCCCTTTCTGACACCGGAGTACAACGGCCTGTTCAGCGATTGCCAGGAGCTGCGCAGCATGGCCATCCTGCCGATCCATTGCCACGGCCAGCTGGTGGGAAGCCTCAATCTCGGCTGCAGCAACAGCCAGCGCTTCACCCGCCAGCACGCCTGCGACTTCCTCGACCGTCTGGCGACCATTGCCGGGGTCTGCCTGGAGAACGCCATCAATCGGGAGCGGCTACTGATCAGCGGTCTCACCGATCCCCTCACCGAGCTGCACAACCGCCGCTATCTCGACCGCCGGCTGGAGGAGGAGATGGCCCGCGCCAACCGCTACCGGCAGCCATTGAGCTGCCTGTTCGTGGACGCGGACCACTTCAAGCAGATCAATGATCGCCACGGTCACCAGGCCGGAGACCAGGTCCTCAAGGAGCTGGCCAGCCGCATCCGCTCACAGCTGCGAGCCAGTGACATCGCCACCCGCTACGGGGGAGAGGAGTTCGCCCTGCTGCTGCCCCAGACCTCCCTGGACGAGGCCCTGCTGTTGGCCGAACGCATCCGTTTGGAGGTGGTCGGCAGCCCCTTCGTCACCGACCAGGGCGAAGTCCTCACCCTGAGTGTCTCCATCGGTGTCAGCGAGACCCTGCCGATGCTCGGCAACAGCCCCCACCACGAACTGGGCCAACACCTGCTGGCGAGCGCCGATCAGGCGGTCTATCAGGCCAAGGCCAGCGGCAGGAACCGCATCATGCATCTCCAGCCAAGCGACTCCGCCCAGGCCAGCCTGGGACTCTGACCCTCACAAAAACAGACCGACACCTTGAGAACCGCATCCCGCTGCATCCACTTTACCGCTTCGCAGATGGCATTGGTTTCGCCGAGTATCCAACCTGGCAGTCTTCAACCAGGATCCACTCGATCAACTTTTTGCGAACGCCGGTAAAGCCCAACGTCATTTAGCTTCAGTATGTAAGCAAATGAAATACCAGATAGCAACAGAAGCACGAAGCGTAGATCCGCGTGAACCATTCTAGAGTCCGCCAGACTCCAAACCAGCACCGTCGTCCATGCGCCAATGAGATAGTAAAAAACGTCTTTCGGAATAGCACCAACCTTATTGGCCTCAAGAAGTCCCCGCAGCAACATGACAAAGGCGATAAAATACAGTGAGAATCCCACCAGACCCTGCTCTACTAATAGCTGAAGATAATTATCATGAAAGTGCGGATGGTCACCTGCCTTCAGAATCCTATCTCGCGCAAGCAATGTACGTGACGAGCCCACACCCCAGCCAAACAGCGGCTTTTGTCGCCAGAGTTGTGATCCATACAAGAGCATATGGGCACGCGCACCAACCGAGGTATATGGAATCTTTTTTCTGTCAAACGTCAATAGAGTGCCGTAGACCTGGCTTTCTGATGCCAACCTGGCAGATAGTCTTTTATGGTTTATAGCTAGGATGCCAGCAGCAAACAGTGAAATGATAAGGCCGAATATTATTACAGTGCGCGATTTTAATCTATGTCGTGAGTTTTTTTCTTTAACGTAAAATAGAGTTCCCACAACAATCATAGCCACCAGCATGGCCACCCATGCCGCGCGAGACCCCGCCAGCACAGATGCCTCCGCAAGAACAAGGATCCCTGCCATGCAGATAAAATTCGCAAGACATCTTACAACACAGCTTTCATTCCTCGATATCCCGGCGCCAAGTATGATAAACCCGAATATTCCTAAAACACTGTGCAACCCCGCACCCGTCCAAGAAAAACCGAAATCCTGACGCCTATCGAAAAAAACTGCGAGGTGATCCCAATCGACCTCCATTAGGACCTTTACAACAAGCCCTATGCTTGCGAGTCCAATGAGCCATCGCACCATTTCGAGCTGTTTATAGAGAGACCATCCGATAACCGAAAACAACCAAAGATAAACTAGCCCTTTAGAATATCTTACAGAGTAGATCGCTGTTTGTTGATCAAGTGGCTGAATAAACAACAAATGGAGTAATATGAATATAATTGAGACTATTGAAAGCCAGAATAGTGGTTGCTTTTTAACTTGGCCCAAATAATCAGGAAGCGTAAGGCCTGCACCAAACAACAGCAGAACCGCTCCCATATTGGAAGCTGCCGTGCTGAGCCAACCAAAAAATGAGTAGAGAGCGAGAGAAAAAGAATAGAATATCGGCAAGAAGCCATTTTCCACATGATTACGCATTCATCACCTACACAGATCTACGATTTCACGCCTGCCTGATGCTCAACAAACCATCGATAGGTATCGCTCAGTCCATCACGAAGGCTGATGCCTGCATTCCAACCCAGGTTATTGATTCTTGTTACATCGAGTAGTTTTCTTGGTGTGCCATCGGGCATCGACGCGTTGAATAAAAGATTACCCTTGAACCCCACTATTTCCGCCATCAACTCTGCCAATTCACGAATACTAACGTCTTTCCCAACACCGACGTTTACGATCCGCTCTTCACTATATTTTCCCATAAGAAACAACGCGGCATCGGCAAGATCATCAACATGTAGAAATTCACGTTTCGGGTTACCAGTACCCCAGATCTCCACACCCGGCGAAGCCAGCAGTTTTGCTTGATGTAATTTTCGCATCAAGGCAGGAACAACATGAGAGTTCTCCAAATTGAAATTATCACCAGGACCGTACAAGTTGGTTGGCATGAGTGATATGGTATCGAAGCCATATTGACGGCGATAGGCTTGACACATCTTGATTCCAGCAATCTTTGCGATGGCATACCATTCGTTTGTCGGCTTAAGCTCACCTGTCAGCAAGTATTCTTCCTTCATCGGCTGAGGGGCATACTTCGGGTAGATATATGATGAACCGCGAAACAGTAATTTTTGGACACCACTCTTGTATGCCGCGTCGAGTATATTTATCTGGATCAGCAGATTATCTCGAATAAACTCTGCTAGATAGGTGTCATTTGCGTGAATACCACCAACCCTGGCAGCTGCAAGAAAAACATAATCAGGCCGTTCAGCCGAAAAAAAGACCAATACCGCGGCTTGCAGGGTAAGATCCAGCTCTCGATGGGAGTGCATGATCAAGTTGTCGAAGCCAGCAGAAGTGAGTGTATCAACAATAGCAGAACCTACAAGCCCTTGGCGGCCTGCAATGTAAACTTATCTTCCTTATTCATGACAATCGAATGCCTTGAAAACATGTGCCTTAAATAAGGCGTCTCGTTTCGCTAATTTCAGGTCATTCCCCATCATCTCGTGGTCCATTTTCTTGAACGTAATATTTGACGCCCATGCCAACTGTATCAGCTGTATATTCTGGGCTTTCGAAGGAAACGTCTACATGGCTTTGTGCTCCCAGGTTATAAATCTCATCTGGCTGTATCTGCAGCACAATGCGAATCAAATTACTTGAGTCGCTCAAGTCTCCATAATGTAAAATAAATTTTCTGTCCGACTCATGCGGATCCTGATAAAAGGTGATCAGTATTGAAAGAAGAGGAACGACGCTTGATACCATGAACTTCATACCCCTTCTCCAGCAGAAACTCAGCCAGATAGGCTCCATCTTGTCCCGTTATACCGGTTATTAGGGCTTTCGTTTTCAAGTTAAACTCCTGGCAGTATGTCCTGACCCGGCATAGCCAGAACCATAATTCATTGTATCAGCTATCCCAGCCCTTTCAAGGCGTTCATTAATTCCTTGAGTAGCTTGGCCGTAGAAACATACAGCTGGTTTGAATTGCGGCTTCGTTTTGCTTCCCCTTAATTTTGTCGGAATAGCATAAATTTTATTTTTTGCTTTATTGACTTCGCTTAGGGGAGTAAAATCTCTTTTGAAACGTAACTACTCACTACATACCTTTTCGGAAGCGGTGCAAGCGCTTGCACCGCCGATATCAGAAGGGGCGAGTAGTTACTTTGAAACCATGTGGACTTGAGCGATTTTGAAAAAATATGTATAAGCATGGGCTATTAAAGGAATTTTCTCCTCTACTTTCATTTTTTATACGCGCATTGGATTTACTGATTGTCGTGATTGGCGGCATTTCCGCGCACTTTTATCGTTTTGATCATATCAATCTCAATACCCGCTATGAAACGGCCATCTTAGTAGGTGTTTTACTTGCAGCACTGATACTGCCGAGCTTTCGTCTTTATCACTCTTGGCGTGGTAAGGGCCTGCTCACACAACTCTGGTCGGCTACACTTGCCTGGTTTACAACAAGTATCATTCTCGTTCTACTTGCTTTTAGCGTAAAGTCCGGGGCTGATTATTCTCGAATCTGGGCGGGTTACTGGCTCTTGAATACCTGGTTACTACTTTTATCATCCCGAATTGTAATACGCCTAATATTCAATTACATTCGCAAAAGGGGCTGGAATCAACGACATGTAGTTATTGTAGGCGCTGGCGAACTAGGTGTTAAGACTTACAGGCAAATCTCTAATGCCGATTGGCTGGGATACAACATAACTGCATTTTGGGATGATAATGCTCATAGGGCCAGCTCAAATAACAACATCGACATCCCTGTACTCTCCATGGACGAAGGTGTAGATGACCTTTTGTCAGGAAAGATATTGATCGATGAGGTCTGGATTGCACTCCCCTTACGTGCAGAAAAAAGGATGCATGAAATTCTAAATATGCTGCGCCATAGCACGGTCAGAGTCAGGCTCATTCCTGATATATTTGCATTTCGACTACTCAACCACTCAGCTTCCGAAATTGCCGGCATTCCGGTATTGGATCTTAGCGCTTCTCCCATGGTTGGGATTAACCGTATAGTGAAGGAGATCGAGGATCGCATTCTGGGCTTATTTATTTTTATGCTGATCAGTCCCTTTGCCCTATTAATCGCGATTGGAGTTAAATTGAGTTCCCCTGGCCCCATAGTTTTTAAGCAATTACGGTATGGTTGGGATGGCAAACCTATAAAGGTTTATAAATTCAGAACCATGGTAGAACACACGGAGAATGATGGCGCTGTAACACAGGCGAGTAGAAATGATAAGCGCATTACTCCATTCGGCGCCTTTCTCAGACGAACCAGCCTCGATGAACTACCCCAATTCTATAATGTATTGCAGGGAAGAATGTCTATTGTTGGCCCTCGGCCCCATGCTGTCGCACATAACGAATTTTACAAGGACCAGATAGATAAATATATGCTAAGGCACTGTGTAAAACCTGGCATCACCGGATGGGCACAAGTGAATGGCTTGCGGGGAAAGACTGAAACGCTGGATAAGATGAGAAAACGAGTTGAGTATGACCTATTCTACATTGAAAACTGGTCACTCTGGCTTGACATAAAAATCATTTTAATGACATTTTTCAAGGGGTTTATTAACAAAAATGCATTTTAGGGATTGCCAATTGCTCAACCTGAAAGCAGATTTCTGATGAGCATATTGCTAATCCTCACCAAAACCATTGACTTGAACACCTGGCGCGGCGCAGTACATCAACCTGATAGTCATACTGCTCCATTTTCGGATGTACTTCTGTTATCTAACCTGCTATTGGTAGATATGTGTCACGGTTATTGACATAATCATCTCCGCTTTGCAGCTGAAGCATATCCTGCGAAAGCAACGCCCAACATCATTTTATATTTCATTCTGGATTGTTCGAACTTTGCTGCGAAACTCTGCCAGGAAGGTGCCAAACAGCCCCAGCATAATACCCAGAAAGACAGCGAGAACCAAGAGAAGTCTTTTCGATAAACTGACTGGAAGCTGTGAACGGGCAGGTTCGCCAACGGACTTGGTCTCAATAATCGTTGCTAAACGTTCTTGCATCTCGGATAGCTTCTGATTCTTGAGCTTTATCTCCTGCTCCCTCTCTGCCGGGATCTTGATCTGGTCTGCCTTTAGCTTTGCTATGATCGCCTGCTGCTTCTCCTGTTCCATTTTTATATCGATGCGATATTTATCCAGGGCCTTCTCCTTTGTATCGATTACCCCTAACTCGTGTAGCTGATCACGTTTGTTGTCGCCAATCTTTTTATCCAGGTCCGAGCGCTGATTTTCCAGATCGACGTAGAGGCGCTCCTCCAGCTTGTTCAACCTTTTCCTGTTTTGCTGGATTTCGTTTTCTATAAGCAGCATGGCCATGGCTTGACTGCCGTCCTTCACATCGGCCACTGCAGCCTCCTGTAACGAAAGGGCTTGCTTAATCTGTTTTTTCAGCTCTTCAATCTGTGTCGAGAGAAGATCGTCCATCTTTTCCAACCGCTCTTTCCGGTCATGAAGTACTGCCTCTTGGTCCTTCATCGAAGCAAGACGTTCCTTCTCCTTCGCCAGCGCCAACTCAAGTGATTTGATCCTTAAACCTTGAATCGTCGGATCTTCCAATTTTCTAAGTTTCGCATTTGCATCGAGTAACTTGGACTCCATCGACTTGACCTGTGGATCAAAAAAACGCTGATCCTTGAGCCTGTCAAGCCCAAGCTCCAAGCGATCTATTGTGGCCTTCAGATTGGAACGCGTGGGGGCGATCAGGCGTTGATGGTCTTTCAAAAGAGCAGCGACTACTCTTTTATGGATATCCTGTACCTGCTTGCTCTGGCCCTCCAATACCTTACTCTTCAAAACCACCAGCTCACTCTGCTTTGGAATACTGACTTCGACCTTCATTTTCCGAATGTCTACATCGGGACTCTTGTCGAGTAGATTGGGTATCAGTGAATTCTCCAGCTTGGCCTTGACCGTCTCGGGGCTCTCCAGCGGTACGGCCTTGCCATCAACGACCGTCTGTCCGATGTCGATCGCAGTCGTGATGTTGTATTTCCTTGGCAACAACAGGGCAAGCAGCAGCCCCGCAAGCACCACCAGGCCGAACGTCATCCAGAAAACCTTTCTATGCCTGACGATCACCAGCCATATATCAACCAGGCTGATCTCATCTTCTGGATAGACATACTGGGGAAGGTTTGCCGGTACGGGTTGTTGCGGGTTTTGCTGCCTTGCCTGCATTACTTTATCTCTATCATATGCGCATTGTCCGCGAGACTTTAGCACATTTTAGGTGAATATATTTGGTGTCTAGCCAGACTGTGTCCCTGGATTTTTCTATGCGTCAGCCAGGTTTCTATTTTGCCTGATTTGGGCTCCTGATGGCGTTGCGCTGTGTCGTATACACAGGGTGTGGGCCTCGGTACACGACCTGCCATCGGGCGTACAACGCCCTGGAGATGGGGTGACACCGGTCACCGCTGTCACCCGCCAGAGTTGCAGGCCTGCTCAACGCACCAGCCCGGCCTCCACCTCGACCCGTTTGGCCTTGCCGGCCAGGGTCTCGATCAGCTGTAGGGCGAAGTCCATGGCAGTGCCCGGGCCACGGGAGGTGATTACCCGGTCGTCCTGGACTACGGGCTCCAGCTTCAATTTGATTTCCGGTACGTCCAGGCCTTCCAACACCCCTGGGTAGCTGGTGGCGCTGCGGCCGGTCAACAGGCCGGCGTGGGCCAGGACCTTTGGGGCGGCGCAGATGGCGGCGGTGTACTTGCCCTGCTTAGCGAGGCGTTTCACCAGGGTCTGGATGCGGGGGTCCCGGTCCAGGTGGTCCGCACCGGGCAGGCCGCCGGGCAGGACGATCATGTCGAAATCATCGTCGACCACTTGCTCGAGGCTGGTATCCGGTAGCAGGGTCATGCCGCGGGAGGCCTTGACCGGCTTTTCGTCGAGGCCGGCGGTGATCACCTCGATGCCGGCGCGGGTCAGTAGATCGGTGACGGTGACTGCTTCGAGTTCTTCGCAGCCCTGGGCAAGGGGGACGAGGACGCGTGCCATAGGATGTTTCCTCTGTCGATCAGTTTGGAGACAGGAACCAATTCTATACCCTTCTCCGTGAGTCGGGGTATCTCCTGTTCCAAAACAGACAGGGTCTGGGGATAGGGGTGGCCGATGCCGATGGCCTTTCCCTGCTGGCGCGCCATCTCTATCAGTTTATCCAACTGGCTAAGGATCGCCCGTCGCTCGGGACGGTTGTCGAGGAAGACATTGCGGCTGGCCGTGGGGATCAGGTTTCTCTTCGCCACCTTGGCCGCCACGGTACGCCGGGTGGTTCGGCTGTCGATGAAGAACAGGCCTGTTTCGCGGATCGAGGCCATCAGCCAGCGCATGGCGGTGGGATCGCGGGTCAGCAGGCTGCCCATGTGGTTGTTGATACCCTCCACATAGGGCACGGAATCGAGGTCATCACCCAGGGTGTGCAGAAAGGCCTTACGGCCCATGGTCAGGGTCAAGGCCCCGGCGCCCAGTCGGTTGCCCTCGTCGGACTCCATCGGTAGGTGCAGCATGACTTGGCGCTTGATGGCGTGGGCCCGGCTGGCCTGCCGCCAGGCAAAGGGGGTATGGGGCAGGAAAGCATAGGTCACGGGGCCGGGCAGGGCTAGGGCCCGCTCACCCGCAGATTTCTGGTTGCCAAGATCATCGATGATCAGGGCGATGCGCGGGTGCACCCTTTGCCCTGGCGCGCCCCCGGCCCATGCCGGCAGGGAGAGCCAACCCCCGACGAGCCCCAGCAGGCAGACAGCAAACCCGAATGCCAAGCCTAACCGGCACATTGGCAGCGACCGCAGACAAGGAAATATGCGCCCGGGTTGACTGCCTTGCCCGGCATTACCACCCTCATTAATGACATCATTGGATTGCTAACATGGTCAAAGCGTAAAGTAACGGCGATCGGTAATTCCATGGGGTTCGTCCTGCCAAAAGAAGTGCTTGCGAAGCTTCACCTTAGTGTGGAACAACGCGAAG
>Ga0114931_10003923_pt1 | contig 18682 bp, 17 predicted proteins | sample 2SBtaG_FD_89579 | JGI IMG/M metagenome (GOLD analysis project Ga0114931, IMG submission 89579) | Deep subsurface microbial communities from Kolumbo volcano to uncover new lineages of life (NeLLi) - 2SBTROV14_V59a metaG | ecosystem: Environmental > Aquatic > Marine > Volcanic | place: Kolumbo...
CCAAAAAGCGCGGCATCGACAAGTCGCTACTGCGCCGCCTCGCCACCTGCGGCTGGATCGACGAACACGCACACGTGGTCATCACCGGCGCCACCGGTGTCGGCAATATCCAAATAGACCAAAGGAAGCCACAAATATTCGGTATTACTCTTGATATTCCAGGTCGTGATCTGGTTGACTCCGTACCATAGTCCGGGGTGAATAACATAGATGCACCATGTCTGACGAAACGTTACGTACCGGAGAGGTGGCCGCGAAGGCCGGAGTCAACGTTGAGACGCTGCGCTACTACGAGCGGCGCGGGCTGCTCAAAGAACCGCGACGACGGCCCAGCGGGTATCGCGAATACCCTGTCGAGGCCGTGGACGTCGTGCGCTTTATCAAGCGCGCGCAGGAGCTCGGATTTACCCTGAAGGAATGCGAAGAGCTGCTGCTGCTGCGCGATGACGATACGAGCGCGTGTGCAGATGTCCGCGCGGCCGCTTTGGCCAAGGTAGCTGCTGTAGAGAACAAGATCCGCGACCTGAAGAAGATCAAGAAGGCACTCAACACCCTGGTGAAGTCGTGCGACGCTAACGAGTCGACGCGTGAATGCCCGATCCTGGAATCGCTTGAAGGAGCCAGCAAAAACCGATGATCCCAATCAACCAATTCAGTGGAACACGACCACGAGGGCGGGTCCCATTGGTAGCGCTGGGGGCCGCGGCGCTGCTGCTCGGCGCGGCGTGTAGCAAGGCGGATACGAGCAAGAATCGGCCGGCGGCAAAGGCAAAACCACCTGTCGATAAGCCCACGGCCAAGACCCCCGCGAGCCAGACGGCGCTCATGTCGTTTCGGGTGAAAGGAATGCGCCGTGTAAACGGCGCGCTTTGAATGGGTTGACCCAATGGGGTCACGAAAGCCCTGGATGGGCTTCCCGAGATTGCAAAAGCGAGCTTCGATGCGAAGACCGAGCGGTTCACGCTGACGTTGCGCGCGGGCGCGACGTTGTCCCGTGGCAAGGTCGAGCAGCTGATCGCGGCTCGAGCCAAGAAGATGGAACGGCCGTACAGGGTCGATTGGGGCGGCGCGGGCGAGCGTACGCAGATGTTTGCGAAGCGGGGCCACGCGTTCAAAGCACCGCTGCTCTCGGGTGGCGTGTTCGACTTCGGCAAGGTGCTCGAGCGCAAGCCCGCCGTTTTGGTGTTCTGGGCGAGTTGGTGCAAGCCGTGCCTGGCGGAAGCGCCGCACCTGGTAGCTTTGCACCGCAAGTACGCCGCGAAGAGCGTTGCGTTCGCGGCTGTGAGCATCGACGAAAAGGACGCATTGCCGGAGCTGCGCGCGGTGGTGAAGAAGTTGAAGCTGCCATACCCCATCCCGCTCGATCCAAAGGGGGAGGTGCTGGCCAAGTACGCCAAGGGCGCAAGCATTCCGCTGGTGTTTGTCGTGGATCGCACGGGGACCGTCGTTTACACCCATCGCAACTTCAAGCCAGGCGACGAAGTCGGGCTGGAGACCGCGATTTTCGCGACGCTGGAGTAGCGCGGAACCCCGCGCTACAGATTGGAGAACGCAATGACGAACACCGAGCAGTTCGATCTGATCGTAATCGGTGGCGGTACCGGTGCAAACGGGTTGGCCCGTGCCTGCAGAGCGGCTGGATGGAGCGTGGCGAGCATCGAGGCGCTGCCGTACGGCGGTACGTGCGCGTTGCGCGGATGCGATCCCAAGAAGATGCTCGTCGGCGTCACCGAAGCCCTGGACTGGTCGGGCCGTTTGGTAGGCAAGGGACTCGGCTCGCCGCCGACGATCGACTGGGCGCAGATGATGGCGTTCAAGCGCACGTTTACCGACGCGATGCCTGACAAAGTGGAAGGCGGACTGAGTAAAGCCGGTGTAGCGACCACTCACGGAACGGCCGAGTTCATCTCTCCGGAGGAAGTGCGAGTCGGCGACAGGGTGCTGCGGGCGAAGCATTTTCACCTTGCGACGGGCGCCCGGCCGCGCACCCTCGACATTCCGGGCGAGGAGCTGTTGACGACGAGCACCCAGTTCCTGGAGCTCGAACGGCTGCCTGAGCGCATCGCCTTTGTCGGCGGAGGATTCATCTCGTTCGAGTTCGCGCACATCGCCAAGCGCGCGGGCGCAGCCGAGGTCACGATTCTTCATCAAGGAAAGCGCGCGCTCAACGGGTTCGATCCGGACCTGGTGGAGCTTCAGGTAGCTCGCACGCGCGAGCTGGGGATCGACGTACGTCTCGAGGCATGCGTGTGCGGGGTTGCAGAGCACGAGGGTGCGTTGCGGGTGGACGTCACGACCGCGGAAGGGCCCGCTAGCGTTATGTGCGATGCGGTCATCCACGGTGCGGGACGTGTGCCCAATGTGGATGCCCTCGGGCTCGACCGAGCCAACGTCGAGTACGGGCCATGTGGCGTCAAAGTCAACGAGTACATGCGCAGCGTGTCCAATCCAAACGTGTTTGCCGCGGGGGATTGCGCGGACACGCCGGCGCCCAACCTCACACCGGTGTCCGCATACCAAGCGCGCATTGCGTCGAAGAATCTCCTGGCCGGTTCGGATACGCGCCTGGTGGAGTATCCGCCGATCCCGAGCGTCGTGTTCACGCTACCCCCCGTGGGCCGCGTCGGATTGTTGGAGTCCGAGGCGCGCGCGCAGTCGCTCGACTTCGACGTTCACTTTGCCAAGACGAGCCATTGGTACTCTTCGGTTCGCGTCGCCGAGCCGTTCACGGCGTACAAGACGTTGGTCGACAAGGGCACCGGCAAGATTTTGGGCGCCCATGTCATCGGCCCAGGCGCCGAAGAGCAACTGAATCTGTTCACTCTCGCCATGAAGGCCGGCGTTACCGCGAACCAGCTCAAGGCGACCATGTTTGCGTACCCGAGCTACGCCTCCGACGTGGGGTACATGGTCTAGCACTACTGTGTTGCGTAAACACAGTAGTGCTAGAGCGCTCCAGGCGTTTGCTTGACTCCGTACCATGGTACGGAGCGTATGGTTTTTGTATGGCACATTGGAACAAGTGCTGTGAGTGACGCGATTTGCCCGAGGTGCGGGCAGAAGGGCCGCAAGGTCCACTCTGTGACCCCGCGCTCGCTGCTCGTAGACGGTGCGCGAGCGCGCCTGGGCGATGACGACGAGGTGCGTTTCTGCCGGAACGGTGACTGCTCAGTCGTCTATTTCGGTGACGGCATTGAGCCGTTTTCCACCGACGACGTTGGTGTGCTGGTATTTCAGAAGTCGTCGGATCCGGGTCGCCTCGTATGCTACTGCTTCGACCACACGGTGGAGGCCATCGAAACCGAGGTGCAACAGACAGGTACGTCCGCTGTGCCCGACTCGATCACCGCGAAGTGCAAAGAAGGCCTCGACCGGTGCGAGGAGACGAACCCGCAGGGCAGCTGCTGCCTCGGCAATGTCCGGCAGGTGGTCAAGCAAGCGAGCGCCTGTGCTGGCGCCGAAGTGACCGTTGATTCGGAGGACAGCCACGCCTGCTGTTCGTCAAAGGCAGCAGAGCCGACCAAGCGCCCCGGCTGACCAACGACCAGTCACCCAACCACGCCATGGCCACCGGCGATCCAGCTGACGAAGACCTGATGCACGCATACGTCGCGGGCGACGTGGGTGCGTTCGAAACCCTGTACGATCGATACGAGCGCAAGCTGTTCGGCTTCTTCCTCCGCGGTCTCGGTGATAGAGGCCGTGCCGAAGATCTGCTCCAACGAACGTTCATGAATGTGCACCGGGCCCGCCAGCGGTACCGCGGTGGTGGTTTCGCTGCGTGGATTCGCTCGATCGCCTACAACCTGTACCGGGAAGAGCTCCGCCGGCGTGGGCGCAAGCCCGAAGCCGAGCTTGTCGTCGAACCAGCTGCGGCGTCGCCCACGGCCGCTGACCGGCTCGACGCCGCAGGGGAGCTCGGTCGCGTGCGGGAGGTACTGGACACCCTGTCGCCGCCTCAGCGAGAGGCGGTCGTACTGTGTCGCTTCTTGGAGCTCGACTACACCGATGCCGCTGCCCTCGCAGGCTGCTCCCCCGAAGCGATGAAGCTACGCGCGTTCCGCGGGCTGCGAGCGCTGCGTTCGGCGCTGGACGTCGCTATAACGAGTGAGAATAAAACGGCTTCGTCAAATGGTGGTCGGTCGTCGTAACGATCGGCGGGCGCCGGCATATCTACCTTTGCACCATGCCCGCGCCTACCCATACCTGCGAAGCCATCGAACCGCTCCTGGCGGCAGTCGCTTTTGGTGACGCGACCACCGAAACCCTCGCGCGCGTCGACGAACACTGCGCTGGTTGTGCGGCGTGCACGTCAGCCCTCGACGACGTGCGCGAGATGGATGGTGTGATGACCATGCCATTCGTGGCCCGACCATCCGCGTCGGTTCGCAGCCAGGTAATCACGCGCGTGCGTCGCGATCTGGCGACCGCGGAGCCAGGTCGCGTGATCGGCGCCGTCCTGGGCGGAGCTGCCCTGGCGATTGTCGCCCTCATCGCCGCCGACGCAGCATCGCCGCTGGCGTCTGGAATTCCGCTGCTGGTCTGCGGCGCTGCCTGGACCGCGACGATCAGCCTGGGCGTGTACCTGGCGCTACAGAAGCGCGGCAGAGCTCGTTGGCCGATGGCGTCGCTCATGGGAGTATGCGCCGCCTTGCTGATGAGCTTCGTCTGTCCACCGCCCATGCTCGTGGCCAGCGGCCGCGCTGCCGGTTGGTTCAGTAGCCATACCGTCGCCGCCGAGCTCCTTGTCGGCCTTGGCTTTGGCATCGTCCCCATCGTCATCGCGCTGATGATTTCGCGCGACGCCCGCGCCTCGACGATAACGACCGCGGCACTCGGCGCCGTGTTGCTCGCGGCTGAGTTGCCGCTGCTCTTCGCCCAGTGTTGCAACAACCCGGCAGTCAGCGCCTGGCCGGTGCTTTCCGGCGCGCTCGCCGGCGCCTTATTGGCCGCCTTTACCGTGCTGGCGCTCGCGCGCTTCGCACGCAATCGTGACAGGAGTAGCCATGTCTGATAGCAAGAAACTCGAGAAACAAGTCGACCCTCACGGCAAGGGTGATCGCACCGCAAAAGCCACCATAGTAGGAGCGGCCATCGCCGCCCTCGCGGCGTCCGCCTGCTGCATCTTGCCCGCCGTGTTCGCCATCGTCGGCGCATCGTCGGTTGGTCTCGCCGCTGCGTTCGCGCCCTACCGGCCGTTGTTGCTTGCAGTCACCGTAGCCATGCTCGGCGCCGGGTTCTATTTCGTCTATCGCAGGCCGCGCGCAGCGACGACCGACGCCGCCGCGGATGGCGCGACCGACGCGTGTGGCTGCGCGGCTCCCCGGACCCGGCGCTCCGGCAAGCTCATGTTGTGGATGGCCAGCGCATTCGTGGTGTTACTCGCGGCGTTCCCGTACATCTCAGCGGCGACGGCGACCACGTCGAAGAACGGCAGCGCTGTCGAGACCAGTGCGTCGAAACAGGTCACGTTGCGAGTGAGCGGCATGAGCTGCGCGGGTTGCGCGTCGACCATCACCAAAAAGCTAGCAGCGACGCCGGGTGTCGTTCGCGCGAGCGTATCGTTCCCCGACAGCACCGCCACGGCGGTGTATAACCCCAATGAAGTCTCTCCCGCGCAACTAGCCGCCGCCGTCGCTACGCTCGATGGCTACAAGGCCGAGGTGCTCCAGTGAGAACGGTGGCCGTGGCCGCGATGGTAGCTGCTGCAGTGGCCATGCCGCGAGCGGCATGGGCGTGCGGCCAGTGCGTGGGCGAAGGAAGCTCCAGTGGCCTGGGCTGGCTCGTTATTGGCGGTGCGTTCATCCTCGGCTTCCGCATCCTGACGAAAAAGAAGTGACCACGTCCGATGGCTGACAAGAAACCACCGGGTGTAGGAATCGTCGGCACAGTCACCGCCGCGATCTGCTGTTTTACCCCGGCGCTGGTGCTGCTGTTCACCGCGGTGGGGCTGTCCGCGGTGCTCGCGTGGCTTGACTACCTGCTGCTGCCGATGCTGGTGCTGTTCTTTGGCATCACGTTGTATGCGTTGGAACGGCGCAAGAGAAGGGCTGCGACGTGCGACTAGTCAAACTGCTGGCAGGCGCATCCGGGTTCTTGTTCCTCGAGCGTACCGCGTTCGCTTGAGGCGAGTGCGCGAGCTCAGGCTGCTCGGGTAGCGGCCTATTCATTGTTCCCGTGGCGCTTGGTCTTGGCTGGCTCGTTTGGCGGCTCGTCACTTCCGGTGTCAACAAGGATAGGTAGCACTCGTTGAGGTAGATGATGCATCGTTGGATCACCATAGGCGTAGTGGCCTGCATCGTTTTGAGCGGCGCACAGACGCGCTGGGCTCAGGCCGAGAGCTACGCACCGGCATCGTGCACGGAATGCCACGTCAAGGCCCAGCCTCAGCTTGCCGCCAGCGTGCACGGTGGCGACAAGGCCATCACGTGCATGTCGTGTCACGCCACTCACGGAAAACTCAATCCCAAGGCGGCGAACGTGCCCCTTCGCCGCGCAAACGACCTGCGCACCTGCGGCGGATGCCATGGCTCTGCGCTCGAGAACTACCGCAGCACTTACCACGGAAAACACCAGGCGTTGGGCAAGAAGAATGTGCCGACCTGCACGTTCTGTCACGCCGGCCACGAGCTGCCGCGCGCCAATCCACTGTCCCCTCTGTACATGGCGAATGTCGCGAAAGTTTGTGCGAGTTGTCACGCCAATGGCAAGACCGACAAGGCCACCATGGCCGCGACGCTCAACAGCCGCGGCACCGGGACCTACCTGTATCGCAAGAATCACGTCGGCGCGGTCCTGCTCAAGCTACTGCTCATCTTGTTCACCCTGGCGGTCGTCAGCCTGGGCGTGTTGTTTCTGCTCCAGTGGATACGTGTGCTCCGTGGCGAACCCGCGCCTGAAGCGACCGCGTGGCCACGCTGGTTCTGGGTTCAGCTAGCCCTGTTCGGACTGGTCTTCGCCGTCCTTGACCAGAGCGGCCTGCTCCTGCTGTACGCGTCCCCATCGGGTGGCGTTGTCGACCGAATGATGCATACGATGACTCGACCGCTCATGGCCGTTTTCGGCAGTGACGACGGTCGCAGCCTGGCTCATCGGCTCGCCGCGATCGGGCTTATCGTGGTCGTCGTAGCCCACGTCGCCAGCTACGCCTCGAGCCGGCGGTTTCGCACGCTGGTGCGCCTGCCCAAGCGATGGTGGAGCACCCTCTGGGCTGAGGCACGCCGCGGCGTTGCACCAAGCGAACAGCCCGCGCTCGCCAAGGGCCCGTTGCTGTACTGGATCTTGCTCATAGGAGTCCTACTCATGGCGGCCAGCGGATTGGCGCAGTGGAACGCATTCCGGTTGATGAAGAGCGTCGGGTTCGGAGCGGTGCGCTACACCAACATCGTTCACGAATGGCTTGGCCGCGCGCTGGCTATCGGCTTCTACGGCATCGTGCTTGGCTATGGCGTTGGGCTGCGGACATTCGGGAGGATCATCATGAAGCGTCAGGCACGCGCGACGGCAGCGGCGGCGGCCGTGCTCGCGCTGATCGTGATGATGAGCGCATCGGCTTGCAACTCAGGACACCAGGCCGAAGACATCGGACCGCTCGACGTAACGGACATACCGCGCCACGGCAGTCGGGTCGCGCCACCGATGCCGGGCGTGACGGCTCGGGTGTTCCCGTCGGCAGAGACGTGTCGAGGCTGTCACGAGCGTGAGTACAACGAGTGGAAAAAGTCGTATCACAGCAAATCGATCAGCGGGAAGACGTTCCACGCGATGTACACGATCTTCAATTTCGGTAGTAAGGGGAAACGCCCCGAGTACTGCTTCTACTGTCACGCGCCCGAAAGCAAGCTGCTCGGCAAGCCCTACATTGCCAAGCTGTCGTCTGCCGTGTTGGCTGGGAACCCGCTGCCAGGTGAGGGCGTCACCTGCGCGGCGTGTCACATGATCACCAAGATCGACCCGAAGATTCACTTGTGGACGGCGGCGGCCCAGTACGACGTTCGCTCGGCTCCTCCATACCATGCGCTGTTCAAGACCCAGCTCACTCAAAGCTCCGCGCTTTGCTCGGGCTGCCACGACTACGACAACCTCAACCTGAAGCACCCGGAAAAAGCGACGAGCCGTTGCTGCACAGTGTACCGCGGCTGGGAAACGACCGAGGCGGCGAAAAAAGGCGTGACCTGCCAGGCGTGCCATATGGGCAACCATATGGACGTCATGGCCAAGGGAAGCTCGCCGAACCCAATGTTTGCGCTGACCGGGCTCAAACGCTACCTGGACGATCGAAGGCACGTCAGTCACATCATGCCCGGTTCGCGGGACCCGGCCATGCTCAAGAAGGCGATCGGTCTCGAGTTCTCAACGGCAAGCGTGAAGGGCAAACGAATCACGGCCGTACTCCAGATTGAAAACCGCGCGGGTCACAATATCCCAGATGGTTGACCGCCGCGCTCGCGCGCACTGCTCAGGGTCTGGGCAGAAGACAGTGAAGGAAACGATGTAGCGTCGAAAACCGAGGAGTACGGCTGGGACATCGTCGGCAACGACGGGTTTCAGGGAAGCATGGTCGGCGATGCCGCGGGTCGCGTCGACTTCATGATGCCCGCCATGACCACGTTCAGCGTGAAGCTGGACGCGCTACTGGACGAAGACGGCAAGAAGCCCGTGATCGTCAAAGCATCGATGACCTACATCTGGTTCAAGCCACCATCCGCCGCGGCGCAGAACCGGATGCAGAAGGGGATCATTCGCCGTATCGAGTCCGCCACGAAAGCGGGCAAGAAGAAGATCCTGGAACAAGACATTCCCAACATGATGGCGGGCCGAAACCTCCTCGAATCGGCGTATCCCCCGGTGGTGATGGCCACCACCGAGATGCGCCTCAGACCGTAACCAACGGCAGCACGGAAAAGGAAAAGGACGAGACGATGAAAACCACGGCACTGTGCATCGCGCTGGTGTTTGCAGCGGTAGGCTGCAGCAAAGACAAAGCTGAAGATTCGAAGAAGCAACTCAAGAAGAAGCAAACGCCCAGCAAGGTCGTGACCAAGAAGCCGGGCATGAACGTCGAGCACAAGATGGCGATGCCTGACGTCGAGCCCGGGCCGAAGGGCGACGCGACGGGACTCACCGTTGTTACTTCGACAAAGTCATTCGACGACACAGTCAAGGCACTCAAGGACGCGATCAAGGGCCACAAGCTCGCCATCGTGTTCGAGGCCAACCACCAGAACATGATGAAGATAGTGGGCATCGAGTCAAAAAAGAGCGTCACCCTCGGTTTTGGCAACGCGAAGATGGGCAACATGTTCATGACTAAAGAGCCTCGCCTCGCGTTGGAGATGCCACCGCGCATCACGGTCCGTGAGCTCGATGACGGTAAGGTGGTCGTGCTGTTCTACAAGCCGTCCTATTTGTTTTCGTCGTACGGAAAACCAGCGCTGGTAGCAATGGCGAGGAAAAAGCCCGACATGATGCTCGCCAAGCTCGCCAGCGCCGCCACGGGCACAAAGGTGAAGCCGGAGCCGGGGCCGAGCGTTCCCGACGGTGCCCTGATCACGGTGGTGTCCAAGAACAGCTTTGGTGACACGGTCAGCAAGTTCAAGGCCGCGGTCAAAGGACACAAGATGGCCATCGTGTTCGAGGCAAACCACCAAAACATGATGAAGATGATCGGAGTGAAGTCAAAGAGCAGCGTCGCCATCGGCTTCGCGAAACCGCAAATGGCCGCCAAGATTCTGAAGATCGATGCGCGGGCAGCGTTAGAAATGCCCCTGCGCGTCGCGGTACGTGAGCTCGACGATGGCAAGGTCGTCGTCCTGTACTATGCGCCGAGCTTCCTGTTCAGCCATTACAACAAGCCGAAACTCCGAATGATGGCCGCAAAGAAAATCGACAAGATGGTTGCCATGCTGGTCACAATGGCCACAAAGTAGGCTGAGCTTCAGGAGATGTATTGATGCATAGAAAGAAAATGTTCACCGCCGCCGCCCTGGGCGCACTCATGTCGCTGGCAACGTTTGGGGCCGGCTGCAGCAAGAGCGGCTCGTCGCAAGAGAAGTCGTCGCAGCCGGTTGCGACCAACACCCGCACGTCGCCCACCAAAACGACGCAACCGCCTGCCGGTGACCTCAAGGACATAACGTTGGCCGTTACCGGTATGACTTGACCCAATGCTTGCCCCCCACAAGTGCGGTCCGCACTTGAATCCGTGCCGGGTGTACGGAATGTAAAAGTAGACTTCAACGGCAAGCAGGCGACGTTGACGTTTGACCCCAAACGGGCGACCGTGGCCGCCATGACCACGGCGCTCAAGAAGTCCGGATATGGTGGATCTCTAAAAGCGACCGGAAAACCGTAACGAATCTCCTTGGGAGGAAGGCGCCGGGGGCAGGCGCCTTCCCCTATTGTGGCGGCGTTCACCTGGTCCTGGCCGCCGGCGTTCACCTGGTCCTGGCCGCCGGCGTTCACCTGGTCCTGGCCGCCGGCGTTCACCTGGTCCTGGCCGCCGGCAGCAGGCTCGCGACCCGCTTGGCGAATTTCGCTGGGTCGAGGAACGGGCCGTCGACGCGGCGCCTCAGGCGCGCCGAGCTGGTGCATCCAGTAGTCGGGCTTCGGCGGATGCTTCCCGAGCCAACGAGCGTTCGGGCGGTAACGCGGACTCAGTCGTCCAAGAACTCGAGAAACCGCGCCTGGACGATCTTCATGCCGATGTTGGGAAACGCCACCTGGACCTTGCGGGTGGGGCCGGTACCATCCTCTTTGAGGATGCGCCCTTCGCCGAATGTTTTGTGGCGCGCGCGGCGACCGGAGGGCGTTCCGGGCATCTCCCGGTGCAGCTTGGGCGCGAACTCTTCGTCCACCGGTCCGCCGGGCGCGCGCTCTTGCAGCCACTCCAGCAACGCCACGCGGGTCGTCGACCGATCGTCCGGGTCGAACAGGACCAGCGTCGTGGTCTCGGCGGTCGACTTGGTGACGCAGACGAACTCTTCGGCGCGCTCGTCGTAGCCAACGCCCACCAGATCACCGCGAGCACCGCGGCGCTGCAGCTCTCCGGTATGGGCGATCACCATGGACAGCTTCATCCGGTAGCGTTGCAACAGTGACGGCACGCCCGCGGCGAAGACGGCCAGCAGGTCATCGGCAAACCGGATGGCGAACGCTTCCTCCACGCTGTGCAGCTCGTCGAGATCGACCTCGGCGCGTCCGCTCACGCCTGCACCGCCGCGCAGACGCGCCAGGGCTTGCTGCAACTCGCCGCTGACCGAAAGGTCGCGCGGACTGCGGCCGCCGCCGCTCATCGCTTCGGCATTTCCTTGATGCGCATGTCCACCTGTTGAAACGGAATCTCGATGTCGGCTTTGGCGAACGCCTTGTAGACACGCACGTGCATCTGGTCGACGACGGCTTCGCGCGTGCCCGGCTCGGCGATCCAAAACTGCAGCTCGACGTCCAGGGACGACGCGCCGAACGACTTGAAGCGTACCTGCGGTTTTGGGTAGTCGCAGATCTGGTCCACACCCTCCGGGCACTCGAGCAACACTTTGCGCACTTTGTCGACGTCAGAGCCGTAGGCCACGCCCACCGGGACTTTGACGCGCTGCTTGGTGTTCGGTCCGCCGGCCTCGTTGATGATCTTGCTGCTGCCGATGACCGCGTTGGGGATCGTTATCTCGACGTCGTCTTTGGTCAGGATACGCGTAGAGCGCAAGCCGATCTTGGTGACCATGCCGCGCAGCTGGGTGTTTTCGTCGAGCACGATGAAGTCACCCACCTTGTACGGCGCGTCGGCCACGATGAAGATGCCGGCAAACAGGTTGGCCAGGGTGTCTTTGGCGGCAAAACCGATGGCCAAACCGAGAATACCGGCTGACGCCATCCACGCGGTCAAGTTGATGTTCCAGGCCAGGAACGCGAAGTACACCGCCAGGGCAAACACGGTGATCTTGACCAGCATGTGAAACACGGGCAGCGTGCGCGGCTGCACGATCGACTTGCCGGCCCGGCGAATGCTCAGCGCCTCGAGCCCGAATTGGCCGATGTCGAAGGCGGCGCGGGCCCAGACCAAAATCGCCAGGGTCTCGAGCGCCGCTCGTGCCCAGCGTTGGGATCCCGGTGGTCCTTCCAGCTGTATTGCCCAGGCGGCGCCGATGAAGATCACGCTCAAGAAGATCGGCCGGCGCATGGCCTCGACGATCTTGTCGTCGATCTCGGTCTTGGTCTTGCGGGTGAAGCCGAGCAGGATCTTGCGGACGATGAACTCGGATATGTACGCCACCAGCAGCGAGCCCAGCAGAATGAGCCCGGCACGAACGCCGGGGATGACTAGCACTTCCTGGACGGTGGACAGCGATTCGAACATGGTGGTTGCCTCTACCGGAGCCGTTTCTCGTCGGCGCAGCCTTCGGCAAATCCGGCGATTCGCCCGACTTTACAGGACTCGGCGAACAACGCCACCGCATCGCGCTTGGTCTTTCCCTCGATGTATCCGGTCGCGACGATGGCGGCCGCGTTGCTCCACGCCATGGCGGCGGCCCTTTTGGCTCGGTCCTGCAGCCGCTTCCACGAGATGCGGTGGGACAGAATCACGAAGCGCTTGGCCGCGGCTTGCCACAGGGCGAAGGCGCGTTCTGGGTCTTTCTCCATCTCCGCCCGCCGCCACACCATCTCGGCGTAGCTCGCATGGACTTGCGGCGCCGGTGCGAACGTGTCGAGGTACAACTGGTAGAGCTTCTCGGCGGCGGTCCATGCTTTCGGCGAGGGGTTCTTGCGCGCCCTACGGTGCAGGCGACGAGCGATGTTGGCGCTCATGAATTTGATTTCGCGCTCGCAATTGCGCTGGCCTTCGCTCGGCAGCAACCGCGCGGCGCTGGCCTTTTTGTACATGGCGATCACCTGTTCGAGAGACTTGATGGTCTCGGCCGTCGGATCGCCGGCGAGCTTCTGGGCGACCGTGTGAAAGCGCCACAAACACACGTCCGGGTCCTGCGGCAGCCGGGTCAACAGCAGCTTGTAGACCGCGATCGCTTGAGCGCGCTGGCGCTGCGCCGCGTAGATGGCGGCGAGCTCGCGGACCAGCGCCCACGGTTTGCGGTAGTCGATCTTCTTCATCGCCTGCACCGCGCCGCTCGGCTCGCCCGCGCTGGCGTAGACCCAGGGCGCGATGCGCCGCACCGTCGTTGCGAACAACGTCGCCTGGGCGCGGCTCATGCCGCGGATGAAACGGCCTCGCGGCAGCTTGAGCAGTGCGGTCCACGCATTCTTGCCGTCGCGGGTGCGCGCGAGGGTCCAGGCATGACGCAGCTCGCGCCACCAGTCGCGCGGTAGCTTGACCCCGGACGCGACGGCGCCGTCGTAGCTGCGGCGGGCGGCGCCGTAGGCACCGCGCTCGAAGTAGAGCCGGGCCATCGCGACCTGGGCGGCGGCCGCTGCGTCGCTCTTGGGATGTTTCGCGACCAGCTGTTTCCACGGTTTGTCCGCCGGAGCGTTGCGAGCAGCCAGCTGGTAGAGCAGACCGAGCTGATATTCGGCGCGCGGCAACTCCGGATACGCCGTCGCCGCTTTGTCGGCGACCAGCTGTTCGTACTTGGTCCTGGCCTCGCCAAACTGGGTGTTCAGCGTTTTGCCAAGGCTGTGCAGTTGTCGGCGCAGCTGGTAGCGCGTGCGCCAGGACTTGGTGGCCGCCATGCGCTTGCGCAGTAGGTCGCGTCGGGCATAGCCCGCGGCGACCCGCTGATAGGCGTGGTACGCCACCATCGACTCCAGGGCGAAGCGCTCCGGGGTGTTTGGCCTGGCCTTTTTGAGGGCCTTGCGCACGGCCGCGTCGGCGAGCAGTTTGTGTGGCGGCAACTCGAAGGGCTTGTGCGGTAGACCGCGCAGGCGGGGCATGCGCCGCCTGCTGCGAAACCACGGTACGCCGCGGCCTGTGTAAAGGTGTGCGGGCGGTCTGGTGTATTTGGGCTTGTACGCCGGCAGCGGCGGCTTTTTCGCCACGGGCGTTCCGGCATCTATTTGCGGCGCGGGCTTGTGGGTGGTGATGGGCTGCGGGTCTTTCGGCGCAGTCGAGCCGCCCTTGGGGCAGCCGCCGCTCAACGCGAGCAGCGCGACGACGGCGGCAAATTTTGCTTTCATGACCGGTAGCTCCTCGCGTATGTGTGCGCCGACCACCATATCGTTGCGTCACTCGGGAAACAACCGTGTGTGCACGGTGACACGGCTGCTCTCAAGTGCACGAAATGGAAGGTCTTTGCCGATGGCAAAGCGCTTGCAGTACCGCCGGCCATGGCGAACCAAAAACTCCTTTATGCCGCCGGTGCTCTGGTCGCACTCGGACTCGGCTTTGCGGGAACAAACAGCTACGGCAAAACGTTGAACCAACGCGATCGACTGTCGCTCGTCGCGATGGAAAGACAGCCCGCCCAGGGACGCAAGGCGCCGACTGCCGAGCAGCTCGAGGCGATGCGCAAGGCGGTCTCGGCGCACGCCACCGATCGCATGAAGCGCTTCGAGCTGGTGGCCGGGCTGATGCGCGCGGGCAAGCTGAACCAGGCGCTGGTCGCGGCCAAGGCGTGGCGCGCCGAGGACGCGTACAACCTGATCGTCGTTCGCATGCTCGGCGACATCTACACCGAGATGCGCAAACCGACCCAGGCGCTGCGAGCGTATTCGGCGGTGGTGGAGCTTCTGCCCAAAGACGTGCGAGCCCAGCGTGCCCTCGCGGCGGTGCTCGAGCAGAGTGGCCGGCTCGATGCCGCATACCAGCGCCTCAAAGTGGCCACGGCGCTGCGACCAAAGGACGTGCGCATCACGTTCGAGCTCGCCGACGTCGCCCAGCGTCTCGGTAAGCACGCCGAGGCGCAAAAGCTGTTCGAGCAGATCATCGCCGATCCCAACGCGTCGCCGGCGGTCAGCTACCCGGCCAAGCAGCGTGTCGCCCAGATCTACTCTCAACAGCGCCGGTCGGCCGCAGCGGCGCACAAAAGCGCCGAGGGCAAACGTCTGGATGCAGCCATCAACGCGCTTCACATCGCCGGCGGCGCCAGAAACGACATCAAGATCTACCTGACCTGGGACACGGACCGCTCGGATGTCGATCTGTGGGTGGTCAATCCCGCCAAGGAGAAGGTGTTTTACAGCCACAAGCGCGGCCGCTTCGGCGGTGCTTTGTACGGCGACGTGACCACCGGCTACGGCCCGGAGAGCTTCACCGCGTCGCGCGCGCGCCATGGCACGTACCTGGTCAAGGTCAACTACTACAACGTCGGCCGCAGCAACTTTCCGGAGGCGCGCGGCGAAGTGATCGTCGTGCTCAACGAAGGCCGCGCGAGTGAAAAACGCTACGTGTTGCCGTATCGCCTGTTTCGCAAGAGCCAGACCGTCACCGTCGCCCGCATCCACGTGAAGTAATCGGGGGAGCCATCATGAATCGAATGACAAATATCATCGCCCTCGCCGGCGCGGCCGCGCTGGCCGCGTGCGGCGGTACCACCCAGTCCGCGAACGACGCTGCGTCGACGGAGTCAGCGCACAACGCCTCCGGCGCGGTCGTCACCATGCCGGTGCGGGTGCGCGCCGTGTCGATCAAGGGCGCGCTGTCAGTCACCAACGATCGTGGCCAGCGCCGGCTCGCGGCGGCGGCGGCGACCACAGCCACGGCGCTGGCCACGACCGGGCAGGGCGCCATCGTCGACATCGGCAGCGCAGGCCGCCTGTGGTTGCGCGGCGGCACCGCTGTAAAGCTGGGCCGGGACAGCCGCGGCGTGCTTCAGCTCACGATGCAGCAAGGTGAGGCCCGGTTTTTGCCCGCGGACAACGCGCCCACGGCGTACGTGCACACCCGCGGCGAGCCCATCGCGGTCGGCCGCGATGTGGTGTTGCGCGCCAGCGGCGCCGGCGGCGTCATCGCTACCGCCACCGAGCACGAACCCAGCCGCGCGGTGTGGTCGCTCGCCCTCGAGCAGGGCAACGCGCGCGAGCCGGTGGGCATTGGCAGCCTCGAGGCGCGCGGCGCCGGCAAGACCAAGGTCCATCTCGAGCTGAACAAGCTCACGGTGCGGGTCAAGACGGCCGGCGACCTGGCCATCACCGAAGTGGAGCACGAATTCTACAACTCTTCGAATGACCAGCTCGAGGGCACGTTTCGCTTCCCCATGCCCGACGGCGCGATGTTGCTGGGGCTGGCCATGGAGATCCACGGCGAGATGATGCAGGGCGAGCTGGTCGAGCGCAAAAAGGCGCGGCAAGCGTACCAGACTATCGTCGACCGGATGCAGGATCCGGCGCTGCTCGAGTGGCAGCAGGGCCGCTGGTTCGAGCTGCGCGTGTTTCCCATCGAGGCGAAGAAGACCAAACGTGTGGTGTTGCGCTACGCGTCGCCGCTGCGCCGCAACCGCGGTGGTTTCGAGTATGTGTACGCCACTGCGGGAACGGCGATGCAAACCACGCTGCCGATGTTCAGCTTGCAGCTCAACGGCGCCAAGGTCATCGACAACGAGAAATTCCCGGTGGGCCAGGACGTGGTCGTGCCGGTTACCAACAAGGTGCCGCGGGTCACGCGCGAGGTGCGCAAGGACGGTACCTACACGTTCGCCCGCGTGTCGTTTCCGTGGACCAAGCTGCGCCGCAGCTTCAAGTCTGGCCCGACGGGTGTGCGCCGCACGGTCATCGTATTCGATACGTCGCGCAGCAGCCTCGAAAGCCGCAACCTGGCCCTCGAGATCCTGGCGACCACCCTCGCTCAGCTGTCGCCCCAGCAAGAGTTCGTGTTGCTGGCCGCGGATGTGACCGTGCGCCGGTTCCGCAAGGCGCCCGTGCGCGCGTCCACGGCCAACATCGCCAAAGCCATGGCGTTCATCAAAGGCATCGAGCCCGACGGCGCCAGCGATCTTGCCACCGCTCTGCGTCTGGCCGGCGGTGCTGCCCGCAATCCCAGGGGCGACGCCGACATCATCTATATTGGCGACGGCACCCCGACCTGGGGCAAGACCGGCGATGCCGACGTGGCCGCCGCGGCGGCCAGCTCGATGGGCGGTGCCCGCCTGCACGCCGCGCTGCTCGGTCGTGGCGCGAGCAGTGATCTGTGGCGCGGGCTGGTGGCGCGCTTCGGCGGCCGCCTGGCCCAACCGCGCTCGTTGCTCGAAGCCAAACAGTTTGCGTTCGTGGCAGCGCGCACGGCGACGACCCCGCGCCTGGACAATGTGGTCGTCCAAGGACCCAAAGGGGCGGTGCTCTACCCGCAGGGAGCGCGCGCGGTGTTCGCCGGCGACGACCTGGGGGTGGTGCTCAAGACCACCGGCAAGTTGCCGCCGAAATCGCTGACAGTCAACGCGCGGCTCAACGGCAAGCCGGTGCGCTATCACGTGTCGTTGGCCGCCGCGAAGTCGGTCCCCCACGTGAGCCAGCGCTGGGCGATCCGCCACATGCACGCGCTCATGGCCGCCGATGCCAAACGCGAAGACATCGTCAAGCTCAGCCTGGCGCACCAGGTGATGAGCCGCTACACGTCGTTCCTCGTGCTCGAGAGCGAGGAGGCGTACAAGCGCTTCAAAATCAAGCGCCACAAACAGCAGTTGGCGGCCAAGTCCAAGCCGACCGTCACCGGTGGTGACCTCGACAGCGTCGCCGGCAATCGCGCCAGCCTCAGTCCCAACGAGTTCCAGCCAGGCGATCCGGAAATTCGCATTCCGGCGCCGGCGGACGCGCGCGCGGTGGTCGTGGTGTTTCCGTTCGGCGACACCAAGATCGCCCACTACGACGCGGACCAACGGGTGTGGCTGGTGCGTTTCCTCATCGACAAGGCCACCGCCGACGGCACCTACTTCGTGCTCGTCAAGATCAGCCACGCCGACGGCCGGGTCCAGAGCATCGAGTTGCCGTATGTCGTGGACACCCGGCCGCCCACGGTGAACGTCACGGTCAAGCGCCTGCGCGCGGGTCGCTACCTGATTACAGTCGAACAGAAGGCCAACGCGATCGAGATGAGCCGCGTGGCGCCCAACTGGCGCAGCGCCTCGGTCCAGGTGCAAAAGCGCGTGGCCAAGCTCGCCCGCGATGTTGGTCGGGTCGAGGTGGCGCTGCCCAACGGTCGGATTCTGCGCCTGCGTGACAAGGGCGCGGGGGTGTTCCGCCGGGTGTGGCGGCTGCGCAGGCCTTTGCGGCGCGCGGTGAAGCTGCGCGTGGTCGCCACCGATCGGGCGCAAAACCACACCACGGTCGAAGTCGAAGTGCAGCCCAGGGGGGCCAACTAGTGTTTACGCGCGTCATTCTGCCCGCCCTCGCAGCCACTACCCTGTTGGCATCCACCAGGACAGCGAGTGCCCGGTCACATACCAGCCTCTCGGACGTGGTCTCCTGTGTCCCCACGGCACAGGGCGTCTGGGTCGGTTCCGGTGGTGGACTGGCGCGCGTGAGTTATACCGGCAGCGTCGCCGGGCGCTGGACCGCCCACGACGGGCTGCCCGGAACTCGTGTCAACGCGGTGGTGCCGCGGGGCAGCAAGCTGATCGTCGGCGCGGAAGCCGGCGTCGCGGTGGTCGAGCCGCGAGGTGCCAGGTTGGTGGTGCGCCAGCGCATCACCGGCGCCAACGTGCGCGCGCTGGTTGTTCACAAACGCGCCATCTACGCCGGCACCTGGGGCCGCGGCGTCGTTCGCGTGGATCTGGCGGCGGGCAAGCTCGTGCCCGTACCGTTC
>Ga0114931_10003924_pt1 | contig 18680 bp, 10 predicted proteins | sample 2SBtaG_FD_89579 | JGI IMG/M metagenome (GOLD analysis project Ga0114931, IMG submission 89579) | Deep subsurface microbial communities from Kolumbo volcano to uncover new lineages of life (NeLLi) - 2SBTROV14_V59a metaG | ecosystem: Environmental > Aquatic > Marine > Volcanic | place: Kolumbo...
GTCGATGTTCTCGAAAACGATTTCCACCGGCTTGCCCGCTTCGACGGCGATTTCCGAACGGTCGTAGCGCATCATTCGCGGCACAGGCCGAATCGAAATCATCTCGACGCCCAAATCGCGGAGCACCTTGCGAATCGGCTTCGCCTGCTCCGGTGGCAACAGCCGGGCCAGGTTCTTGCCAAGCTGAATGGTTGCCAACATGACGGGCGTTGTGCGCTGGGCAGCGGGAACCTCCTGGACATGCGCAACCATGCTCTGGGCCAATCGAAGCAGTTCCTCCGGAGCAAGCCGGTCCTTGCGCAGACGGGCCAGGGCAGCCACGGCAGCGGCGCGCTCGATACCTTTCTGATAAAAACTGGCCAACTTGCGAAACGTCTCGGCGTCGTGGCCCGGCAAATAGGTCAGCGCGTTGATCACCGCGCGGCGAATGTTCGCCGCGGCTTGCGCGTCTGCCGTCAGCCCGGCCGGTAAACCGTCCAACAGCGGTGCGACGCGCTGGTACAACGGTTCTCGCAACTGGTTATCGGCCACCAGCGGCGCCGCGCGGAGAAAATCGAGCAACTGCGCAGACGATCGGACGGCCAGCTTCCAGGCCGCATCGACCGCGCCATCGGCCGCCCAAAGAGCCACAAAACCGACCTGACGCACGATCGGCCTCCGGGCAGATGTCGCCAGCCGCACCAGGGCGGCGCGCTTGGCCGACAACGTTGCCGCGTCGCGATTGGTGAGCAAACGCGCCAGATCGCTCAGCACCCCCTCCATGTCCGCTTGGTCGGAGCCATCCGCCAGGTCGATCACCGCCAGCAGTTCGGTTAATTCGTCCGTCTGCTTTTGTTCGGCCAGGGCGCGCAGCGCCGCGCGTCGATCCGTCTCGGCGACGTTGGCTCGCAGCAGAATCGCCACGCAGACCGGCTCCGTCTTGGCCAGCTTGACCAGTGTTGCTGCGTCGAACTCATCCAGCAGCCGCTCCAGGCCGGCCGGGTTGTCGCCGGCCAGCGGTTGGCCCGCCATCAGCACCGGCAGATAAAAGTGTTCTAACTGGCGCAGCGTCTCTCCGAGGGTGTATTTCAGGTACTTATCCATAGGATGCCGCAAGCTCTCGACCGCGACCTCCGCGGCCTGGGCGTTGCGAATGAAGCTGCACGCGCGAACCGCTTCCAAGCGGACGCGCGGATGCGCGTCGTTGGCCGATGCGCGCAGCAACGCCAGCGGCTGGTCCAGCCGATCTTGCCAATAGCCCAGCACGCGCGTCGCCGCGGCCCGCGCATGAAAATCCTCGCTGCGCAGCACGCGACCGAGCAGCTGCGCATCGACGACGTTGTGATATTGATGGACCCAGAGCGCCTCGAGCAGATGATGCGCGAAGTTCGGATCGTTTTTGTCCAGTTGGTCGACCCACTTGTCCAGCGCCGCCATCACGTCGCGCGTGTTGCGGGCGCTCAGCTCGATTTTGGCCCGATAACGCACGCGGTCTTCGGGTTGTTTCAACAGTTCGAGCAGCGTCTCGATCGGTTGACCGGCGATTTGCTTCACTTGGAGCAAGGGGCGCGCCGGATACGTGATGCGGTAGATACGGCCATGCGTGATATCGCGGTTGGGATCGCGGATATGGTGCTGCATGTGACCGATGATTTGGTTGTGCCAATCGAGAAAATAGATCGCGCCGTCAGGCCCCATTTCGATATCGGAGGGGCGAAAATTGAGGTCGCTCGACTGGACGATCGGCTCGACTTCGATCCCCTTCAGGCTCGAGTCGCTGTCTTCCAGGCGATACTGCAAAATGCCGCGAAAACCAATCACGTTGGCCACCAGGAGATTTCCTTGGTTCGCCGCCGGAAAATGGCGGCTGGAGAGAATCTCGGTGCCGGGGCAGGGACGCGTCCGTTGCTGGTAGAGCTGCGGCGGTCGCAAATGTTTCCAAGGGTAATCCAGATGACCGGAGAAAAGAGTCCCATGATACGGCTGAGCGCCGGTGCCGTCGGTGATAATATCCTGTCCCCAACGATCGAAAACGTGGCCATGAGGATTGGCAAAATTGAAGGGGATGTAGCGTTCGAAACGCCAGGTGCGCGGTTCGAATCGCCAGGCACAGGCGTCGACGTTGCGCACCGGGCCATACGGCGTTTCCGTCTGCGTGCGATGGAAGGTGCCTTCCTGGAAAAAGAGTGCGCCGCCGGGGCTCAACACAAAACTGTTGGCCGAGTGATGCGTGTCGGCCGAACCGATGCCATGCAACACGCGGCGCCGCACATCCGCCCGATCGTCGCCGTCGGTATCATGAAGAAAGTCGATATCGGGAACCTGCGCGATCATCACGCCGTCGCCGTAGAACTCAAAACCGGTCGGGTTGCTCAAGCCGTCGGCAAACACGGTGCAGCGGTCGGCCCGGTTGTCGCCATCGGTATCCTCTAAGATGAGCAGTTTGTCGTTCATGGGCTCGCGAGGGTTCCAATGCGGGTAAGTGGGCCAAACGGCCACCCAGAGCCGGCCCTTCGTGTCCCAAGCCATTTGCACGGGATTGGCCAATTCAGGAAACATCTCCTCGGAGGCAAAAAGATTGATTTTCATGCCCTGGCCGAGGGTCATTTTTTCGATGGCCCCTTCGCCGGTCAGAAAGGTGTACTCTCCGTGCGGCCCCGGGCCGGGAATGTTTGTGGGAACCGGGATGACCTCCGGGAGATTACTGTCGTCGACCTGCAGATCGCCGCCGCGGGCAACGGCCCAAATCCGCTGGTCGCGATTGGCGGTCATCACGTCGAGCATCGCCATCTCGCGTTGCATTACCACGCGGTTGGTAATGCCCGGCTTGAACTTCAGATGCGAGCGGCCGCCAAACACGTTGTAGCCGTCGGTCGTGCGGTAGCGATGGAACCAATAGAAGTTTTTGTCCAGCACCGCTTCGCGCAGTTTTTCCAGTTGGGTCCAATCGATGGCCTCGGCCCGTTTGTCCGAGAGGGCCTCATCCATCGCAACCGCCAGTTGCCGATTGCCCTCGGAAGTGAGATGGATGCCGTTGATCGTCAGCGGCTTCTCCGATGTTTCATAGAAGCGACCGCTGGGCTCGAACAGATTGACGAAGCGCACGTGGCACTGCGCGGCCACTTCGGCCATCGCTTCTGTGTAGAGCTTCAAGCGACGATTATTCTCTTGGCCGTCGGGCAGATTCCGATCGTGCAAATTCTCGTGGGCGATGGGCGAAAACAACACCAGTTGCGGATTTCGCTTCTCATGATACTGCTGACTCAGCGTGTGTTTGACAAACCGCGTCAAAGCCTTTTTGAACTGCTCGATCCCCTTCTCACCGGCGAACGATTCGTTGAACCCGAAGAAGGCGAACACGACGTCTGCCTGTTGCGAGTGCAGCCATTGGTCCGAACTGCCAAAGTCCGCGCTGCGCAGCCGCGTGGTGACGCCTTCGGACACCTGATCCTCAGCATTATGCAATCGGGCAGGAGGCTCGTCGCCAAACCAGCGGGTGACCGCGTCTGCGGAAAAGCACAGATTGCGAACGACCAGCTCGTGCTTCGGAAAACGGCGGTGCAACAGCGTCTCGAACCAGCCGTCGTGCTGCATCCGCTCGCCCAAGGTGTTGCCGATCAGCACAAGATGATCGCCCCTCTGGAATTCGATCGGCCCCAGCGCCGACGATTCGGCCGCCGGGGCAGCATCGGCGAAAAACCGCATTCCGACCATGGCCAGAAGAATACACGAATAACACGAATAAATGAAAAACCGTTTCGTCATCATGCTACCTTAGTGGGCTGGATCGCCACGCGCAGGCCGCAGCGAGGCAGTAGGGGAGGGGAGGAACGGGAGGTGGGAGCACACACAAAAACAGCATTATAGTCCGAGCAGAATGCAGTTGGTAGGGCGGGAAGTTTTCCTGTTTTTTTGGTGGCGAAACATCTCGCAATCCTAAGAAGCATTGCCAAGTTGCAAAAAACACCTGCTAGCCGCAGGCGGAAGCCGGCGGTTGTGCCAGAAAGACCGCTGGCTTCCGCCGGCGGCTAACATTGGGAATTCGACTTGGCAAGTCTGTCGTCTCGTTCCCGACGTACTACTATTCGGTGGCATTTTTTATTAGACTAGGGCGCTGTTTCCAACCGTGCTGGGGACCCTACTTGCCGATCTTTTTTTCTTAGCCAGGGAGCAACCATGCTGAAGCGAATCGTGCTGTTGATCGCCCCACTGATAGTGATGACCCATGCGCACCACGTCTCCCAGGGCGCGGCCGCCGACAAGCAACCAACGGCAAACAACCCCTGGATCTCGCTCTTCGACGGACAGTCGCTCGGCGATTGGAAACCGAATGAAAACCCGCAAAGCTGGTCGGTCAAGGACGGTTACCTCATCGCCAACGGCCCGCGCAGCCACCTGTTCTATATGGGTCCGGAAAACGATTTCAAGAACTTCCACTTCCGCGCGGAAATCAAAACCGAGCCCAACAGCAACTCAGGCATCTATTTTCACACCCAGTGGCAAGACCAAGGCTGGCCGGCGCACGGCTACGAATCGCAGGTGAACGTCTCGCACGCCGATCCGGTCAAGTCAGGCAGCCTCTACAACACCGTCAAGCTCAGCAAAGAAGACATCGAAAAGGCCGGTCTGAAGAACAACACTTGGTGGACCCAGGAGATCATCGTCCGCGGCAAACGCGTGATCGTGAAACTCAACGGTCACACGGTCGTCGACTACACGGAGCCGGCCGACAAAGAAGGCCCGGTCAAACTCAGCCACGGCACTTTCGCGCTGCAGGCCCACGACCCCGGCAGCACGGTCTATTATCGAAAGCTCGAAGTGCGACGTCTGCCGGACGACGCCAAGTAGGCCAGGCTTGTAGGCTGGAACGAGCCCAGCGCTGTTCCGGCGACCCGTGGTCGGAGAAAGCTTTGCCGGAACACCACGATGCTCGTTCCGGTCTAACTATTCGGTTCACGGAGTTGAGTCGTGTAGCGACAAAAAACTTGCGCTGTTTGGCTAAACTCAGTGGTTCCCAATGGAGCGTTTTATGGGGGGTTCTTCGCCGCCGGTGAACTCAGCGCTGGTAGCTCTCAGCGGTCAGCAATCAGCTTTCAGCCTTTGAAAACGCGCAGCTGCTGATAGCGGACCGCCGAATGCTGCATGTGAGTGATGCAGCGAAAAAATGACAAAACCTCCAGGAAAACGATGTTTCTGAAACTACTGAGGTTGACTTTTTTACCCTATCCACAGAACAGACCGACTCGTATTGCTCCCTTTGGTAGACGGTCGTGGATCCCCCCTGCGATCACTTCCATGGAACGGTTTCGATCTCTCGAATGGGATTGCCTGCGGTGTTGGTAATCCGAAAATAAAATCCCCATTGAAAAGAAGCGGTGGGCTGCGCCGTTTGGCAGTCCTTGATCAAGATCGTGCTTTCGCCGACAGGCAGCGCGACGGGAAACGTCCTCTTATCGGGCACGTCGGCGTCGAGTCCTGGCCGCTTGTAGACCTCTTTGCCGTTGAGGTAGACGCGAAAGGCGTTGAAACTGTCCATTCGGAATTGAACATCCATCGCCTTGGGAGAACGGATGCGGATCGCCGCATAGGCGTAACTCATCGTCCATGGCGTTTGTACTTTCTTGAAAGCGGTGGAGAGATTTACAAAACCTTCTCTGCTCGTGTACTGACGCCAAGTCGCTACGTCCTCGGGAAGCTTGGCCGCGGATTTCGATAGCAACCGCGTCTGCGTCTCGATTGCCTCGGGTCGGTAAAAGGCATCTCGGTGGTCATTGTTCAGCGGTCCAAGAACGTGCCAAGTTCTGAAAAATTCTAGCTGATCGGGAAAATACTTGGCAATCGTTTTGAGCTTGGCCGTGTTCAAACGTCGATGGGCGTCGACCACATCGGGCATGTGGCCGATCTGATCCAACTCGTCAATTTTCGCATGGGCCCGATCAAACCCGGCGATCGAAGAATCATGCCTTCCGGCTTGAGCGGACCAGACGCCTTCGAGATAGGCCTCGAGATATTCCAGGCTAAGATTGACCATTTCAACACGCCGCTGGAAGAGATTTTTCTGTTTGACTTGGCTTTGTGCATCGTTCATGGCGGCTCGTGCCGAGCGAACCATCTCTGGTGAAAATATTCGGTCGTAACCTCCCATTCCTCCGCCAAAGGGCGTCTGCCGCAACGAGTCGAATTCGGCCACCTTGGACAAGGCGAGGTAATAACGCGTCATCGCTTCGCCGGCCGGTCCGAAAAAAGCACGGCACATCGATTCCAGTTCCTGCTCCGGAGTCAAGTCCGGATGGGATCGAAATCGAACATCGAGATATTGGTTGACAAAGTTCGAGGCGCTATCGGGCCAGGCGAGGTCGATTTGTCTGGCACGAACTCCCAGAGCAATCTGTCTTTGGACCGAACCAGCCACTTCGAGATAGATCGGACAGGGCAAATGCCCCGTCCAAAAAATCGGATCGTATTCATAGACGCCCACCAACGAGCAAACAGAGCACCACTGCTGAACGACTTTTTCGAATGCGGCGGGACCGAATGGGCCCTCGCAATGTGGGGAAGGCGTTAGATGGAGGTAGCAATAACCAGACCGCGTGACAAGGACGACCACATTGTCGCGAGGTTGGATACGGACGGGCGGTTGCAGGTGGTTGCCGTAAGCACAAAGGGCCACGTATCGGTCGGGGAAATCCTTTTCGATCGCTTCGGCCACGATATTCGCAAACTGAATAACGCGATCGGTCAGCAAGGGCTGGCCTTTCCACGAACCAGGAGGATCTAGCGCCCGACACCGATCACACTGACAAAGTTCGTTGTTGTCGGCCGGATCCATCGGAAAACTTACATAAGCCGGATTGTCCTTGAAAAACTGCCTGGCCTTTTGGATCATCAACTCGATCACCTGGGGATGGGTCGTGCAGAGCTGCGTGGGCCGGCGCTGACCATCAATTAAAGCGAAATATTCCGGATGTTTCTCGAAATACTCGGCCGGCGAAATAGCATAGAGCCAATAGTGCTGGCCGCTGAGCAGCTGACCATAAGCTGCCTGATTGCGTTGCAGCCAGAGACGTATCCAAGATGCGTTGGGGCCTTTGAAAGTGTAATTCGTTCGGCTATCCAGGGGAAAATGGATGGTGCGCACGCCCAGTTTCAACGAAAGTCGGTCTCGCTGGGGAATGACCTCGCCGAAGGCGTTGGGCATGACCCAACGGCATCCCCAGCCATCCAGCAATCCGTAGACGCCGTTGAGCAATCCTAGTCGCGAAGGAGCGGTGATGAGGATTTCTTCCTGGCGGACGGCAATTTGATAGTCCTGATGGTCCATTGGGCCGGCCATGGCCGGGTCGCGATGGAGCCGTAGCGGAACGAGACCTGCGGCCGCTGTTTGCGACAATTCAGCGCCGGTCATCTCATGGAAGCAACGCCGCAGATCCTCTAAAGCAGCGGGCAGCGCTGCTCCTCCCTGGCCTTTCAGCACCGGCGATTCGATTTGCTCCCACTTGGATAAGGTTTGCTTGTCCACATCGAGATAGATGTGGGATTTTCCATTTTCAAAGACGGCCACCGATCCTTGCGCCATAACAGAGCATGGAAGGCAGGCGATTCCCGCAGCACACATTGCGAGGATGATTTTCAATGGATTCTCCTTCTTTCCCAGGGAGGATTGTAGGCTGGCATGTGCAACACGCTGTTGCGGCAAAGTGGATCGTCGGCAAGCGATTCTTCTAGCCAGGGAAAATGCGACTCGGGTTGGGGATCATTTTTTTTCTAGGGATACATTTTGTGGCGGGGCGGCAACGGATGCGTTGAAGCCGGAACGCTTGTAATGGTCTGCTATTTCCTGCGGAGATAGAGTCCGATCATAGAGCGCAACTTCATCGATTTTGCCTTCAAAAAGCGCGAACTTATCGTTTCGGCCACCGATAAATATTTCTGTCGCACTGGAAGGATAAGGGATCTCCGCCTCGCCAGATATTTCCGGCGTCTCTTGTCCGTTGAGATAAACGGCCACTCGCTTGCCTTCCCGTACCAAGACCACATGATTCCAGGTCTTTCGTTTGAGTTCGGTCTTGCCAACGAGCAGTTGATTGGATTCCTTACCATTAAAGAAGATCAGTTTTCCTTCGCTCGCACTCGGATAGGTTCCACCAATCCCCAAATGATCGCCAGCGGCAGCCGCATCGCCATCTTTGCCACGAGAGAAAAAGTAGCCCGTCACGGTGCGTACATCATCAGGCAGGCCATTCCAAAACCAGCATTCGACAGAATAGGCATCGCCCAGATCCTGGCCTTCTGATTTCATCCGGCCACCCGTGAAGTGGGCGGCACGGTTCCCTCGCAGCCCCGTTGAAATTCCTGTCCCTTGCGGACCAGGAAGGTAGCGAGCGACGCCCGGCTCATAGATGCCCTGTTGATTCTGCAGTTGATCGATCGCACTGAAACCAGCCATCTCCTCAAACTTCCAATAAGCCGTCGGCTTCGATTCCAGGACTGCTTTGGAGTAGGGACTGTCTGGAATTTCGATTTTGCGCCGCGACTTGCCAGCAACCTGTTCCAATAAGCTGAGAAGCGTTTCCACGATGCGAGGCTCCGCCTGAACTTCCAGTCCAGCGGTTCTGGCAGGCCAGGTTGTGTAACCGCCGAGCTGATGTTGTTCTGGGGGTGGAATATATCCCTGGGCTCCATTGGCCAATTCGATATTGAACGTCGTATCCAGCGGGCTTTGAGCTTTCAGTTTTAAGCCGGTGATACCATAGACTTCGTTGGGGATGGCGGTGATCCCCAGATCGCCGATTCTAATGGCCTGAAGTTTGATTTCCACTTCTGGTTCATTCTGAAGGCAAATCTGCTCGTGGGCATAGATATCAGGTATTGACTGCAACTTATTATCCCCCAGTGCTTCCATCCGGGCTCTCGCCCATTTCAGCCGATTTTCATCGGGGGTTCGTCTGCGGAGTTTCAAGGTTTGTTCAGTCATTGCCAGTGGAACCCAGTCGTGATATTGGATGGCTTGAAAACCAGAAAAGGCAACTTTGGCAAGCGCTTCCGCGTACTGATCAAGGCTCATGCGGATTTGAGGTTTGCTGTAATCCATCCACGCGATATCGCCGCTAGTTCCCTGTGAGAGAATGCCAACGAAACTTGGATGCACTTCCCGAGCCTCCAACAACGCGGCAAACTTCTCTCCAAAACGCCCACAGACATCGGCAGATATTTCAGTAGAACCAAAGAAGTGCATGGCGTAGTTGCCCAACACCGACAGCACCCTTCCGTCGGTGGTTTTAACCGCAATGAGCGAAAGATCAGGATCCGTTGGCCCAGCGGGTCCGATATGCTTTGGACTCCGATAGCCTGGATGCATCTGAGCACGGACGTTTTTATTTCCAAACGGATCTTCCTGGATGTAATCGGAACGGAAGATCCAGCGTCGGCAACCGTTATGCTCGTGATCCTGAACGACAGTCCAGCCAATCTTCGCGGGCGTAAGATTTTTGTTTGCCAGTACGATGCTTTTGGCAATTTGCCCCGGCAGAAATTGCGTATATTTCCCATCCGCTCGGCTGCCCAAACAAGCCATTGCTGAAGGTGCGGTGTGCGTATGCGTGGCAGAAATTAGAATTCGATTTTCCGGAATGCCCGTGGCTTTTGTCACCTTCTGCTTGACTTCGTCGAGCAAGTCCCTTTTGATCATAAGACTATCGACGACAGCAATCGCCAACCGGGTTTTCCCGTCATCCAAAACCAACGCGCGGGACATCAACCGGTCAATGGCCCGCTGCACCGTCCGTTGCGTGAAATAGCCATTGACAATCACCGGGAATTCCGTCGGAGTAATATCCACCTCGAAGGCTCCCGCCTGGAATATCTTCGCCGGCGCATCATCCGCCAAAAGCCGAGACGAGAGATTGCTGAACATCAAAAGGCAGAACATACATCTAGCCAGATATTTTGGACGACCCTTCATGCTGCTTCTTTCTGTCGGAGATCGCGACATAAATTTCATGACGTTTTGAAATTCCTTTACCTGTCGAACCATGCGAGCTTACTCCGATCCCGGCAGTTCTTTAATCTCGATGTTGCGGTAAAGCACTTCCGCCCCTTCCACTTGAAAGAGTATTTTTCCTTTTTCCAAGGGCGTCCAGGTCTTTCCGTCCTCATCCAACTGTCGAATGTCCGTTCCCCGGTTGTTCATAACGCCATTGACAATATGCACAAAGCTTTTAGAGCCGCGGACAATAATTTCAACTTGGTTCCAACCTTCTTTTTCTAGTGTTTTACTTTTGATGAGGCGTGCTACGTTCTCGGATCCCCGCGTATGGTGAACTCCGCCCTCTTCCGGACTTAAGAATTGAAAAATGGGGTCCGGCTCTGAAGTCAATAATTTCGGATCGACGGTTGTAGTGATTCTTGTCCCCATGACGGTGTACATGTCGCCTGTATCATGCTCTTGAATCTGACACTCCACGCCTCGCGGCCAGACGACGTGGGGACCGACCGTGTGGTAAATAACGCCCGAGTCGCGCACGACTTCCGTTCGAGGGGCAAACTTCTTCTCGCCCCACTTGTACTCAAATCGAAGATGGTAATGGGAGTACTCTTTTTTGGTCGAGAAGTAACCAAAGGGCACTGTGGCTCCTTGAGGAACGTCTCGATAGATGTGGATTATGCCATCGTGTACGGTGATAATATTCTCGGGATCTTTATTCAGTCGGTCTTCTACATATTTCCCCAGGAAGGTATCGAAGCCGTCCAGGTTTTTCCCATTAAACAAAGGCACCCAACCTGAATCTGTTTTCGACTCTCGAGCATTACAAGCAGTAGCGTTCGCAAAGAGGATTGTGAGCAACACAAAACAGATTGTTACGGATTTCATGAGACGTGCTTCCTTGTTCAATTCATGGGCGTACTTTTTAACGCCGCTGAATTCCCTCGCGCGCTTTTTCTAAAAGATCAAGCAATTGGCGGCATTCTTTTTTATTCAGATGTCCTACTAGTTTGGAATGCATCTCCAAATTCGGTCGATCCATCTTCTCAATAAGTTTTTTTCCTTGACTTGTTAGTTCGACATACCACACACGTCGATCTTTGGTGCAGCGTCTGCGTTTCACAAGCTCTCGTTTCTCCAGCGTGTCTATCAAGCTCGTGATGGCTGGCGCGACGGTGATCATGCGGCTGGCAATTTCGAGCGATGGCAAAGGCGCTCCTTCGCCACGGAGAATCCGCAGGATGTTGTACTGAGGGCGGGTTAGCTTGAATTCCTTGAATAGCTGGGCAAACCGGTATTGGAATTGGTCGTTGGTGCGCAAAAGGCTAATGACCACCTCTTGTTGGATCGATTCAAACGGCCCGCGTTTTTTCAACTCGCGCTGTAGTTTCCCCGTGACCATTTTCATGCAAGCTCTCCTATTTATTTACTGTATAAATAGATTATACATAAACTATCTATTAAGCAAGCGTCTCTCCGATTCCTGGGATTGGACCGGGCTTTTTGTGACGACCGCTGGCGGCGGCGGCGAGCATCCCGCGCCCCTTGAATACTGGGCAGGGCGATTCCCACCGTCAAAAACTGCCCTTAAATTCAGCAGCACTAAATTCGCAATTTTTCCGCAAGTTTAGTCGTTTTTCGATGCAGCGTTAGCATTCAGCGGTCAGCTAACCTCCGCTGCGAATTTCAAAGGCTGAAAGCTGATTGCTGGCCGCTGAGAGCTTCTAGCGCTGAGTTCACCGGCGGCGAAAAGCTCCGAATAAAACGCTCCATTTGGAACTACAGAAATTCTCACAAAGCCATTCCCGGCATGCGCATTATGGGCAGCCGCTAGGGAGCCAGGAGCTTCGCCATCAGAAAATCGTTGGCGGTGGCGTACTGCTCGGATTTGGAAACGCCTTGGATCAGCAGATGGCATTCCTGCCCCAGTCGATCGGCCTTTTCTTTGAGTTTGATTCCGTAGACGGGGTGGTGAATTCCATGGCCGGCGCTCACCGACGGTAGCTTCATGTTGTTGCTGTAGGTCATCAGCAGCGGCGGATCCTTGCCGTCGAGGTGATTATAGGGCGAAAACTCTTTGTACATCGCTTCGTGTTTCTGGTAATTTTTCAGCGCGTCTTCGATGTTTTTCTCGCCGACGGACAAGTAGATCATGGGGTGTTTCAGCACGTTTGGCCCCAGCCAACCCTCGATCACCTTGGGATCGATCGATGTTTGTCCTGAGTTGACCGCCGCGGCAGTGACTCGCGTCGATTCTCGCAACACGGGGTCTTTCGCGTTCGGGTCCGCCAGGTCGTCATGCAGTAGGATCCACATGGACGTACAGGCGCCCGCGCTGCCACCGGTCAGCGCGATGCGTTGGGGGTTGATGTTCCACTCATGAGCTTTGAAACGCAGGAACTGAATGGCTCGCGCGGCGTCGCGGACCGGAGCCGGCAGCGGGGCCTCGGACGTCAAACGATAGTTGATCGCGGCACAGGAAATCCCCTTTTTCAGAAAGGGCCGTAACCTTGCCGAGCCTATCTTTTTGTCACCCTCATACCAGCCGCCCCCGTGGATATAAACTAATAGCGGACGCGGGCCGTCCCCTTCGGCTTTCCAGAAATCCAGCACGTCCATGGCATACGGCCCATAGGACACATCGGCGAAAGTCGGGGCCGGTAGCTGGGGCCCATCGGCCGCAAGCAACGTGGACGCAGTGGTCAACAGAATAAACAGCGCGGTTTTCGCGATTCTCATGGGGTTCTCCGTGGTTGCGACCTGGCAATCAAAATTTCAGTAGTTCCAAATTCGCCTTTCCTGGCGGCGGTCTTCCTGAGGTCCGCCGAAGGATCTCCGCAGAGCTAGGGAAGATTCTTCGGCGGACCTCAGAATGACAGAGCTAGAAATCAGCCCTATTTGGAACTACTGAATTTTCCCTTGGATGTAATACGCATGTAAAAAATTCGCCTTTGTCAATGGCGGCCGGAGTGAAATCCGTGGTTTCCCCAACTCAGCGAGGGATGAACACTTGCTACCCCTCGGGTTATATTCTAGTGGATAAACCATCACCCAGAATAGGAGCAACGCTCAGGTCTAGTATAACAACTTTCAGCAGTTGCAAATTCGCTATTTCGCGGGGTGCTTCGCATGATTTCTAAACCAACGGCTGCCATTACCGGCGCGGGCAGTGGGGTGGGCCGCGGCTTGTGCCTGGAGCTGGTTCGCACAGGTTTCAAGATTCTGGCCCTGGACAAAAATTTTGACGCCGTGAATCAAACCGTTGCGATGCTGGCTGATCCCGCGTTGGGACAAGCCCATGAGTTGGATGTCACTTCCGATTCGCAAGTCAACCAGTTTGCCCGGCAAGCGGCTGAAGAGCCGGTAGGCGTGTTGATCAACAATGCCGGCTTGCAGCGTGTTGCCCCGCTGGAAGAGTTCCCCCAGGAACAATGGGATCGGTTGATTGACGTCATGTTGCAGGGCGCCTGCCGGATGACGCGCGCTGTGCTGCCAGGGATGCGCCGGCGCGGGTTTGGTCGAATTATCAACATCGGGTCGATCCATTCGCTGGTGGCTTCGCCGTATAAGACGGCTTATGTGGCCGCAAAGCATGGACTGCTAGGATTTGCCAAGGCGGTTGCCCTGGAAACAGCGGACGCCGATATCACGATCAACACGATCTGTCCTTCGTATATTCGCACTCCATTGGTCGACGCTCAGATTGCCGATCAAGCCGCCGCCCACGGCATGAACGAGCAGGAGGTGATCGAGAAGATCATGTTGGCTCCGATGCCCAAGAAGGCATTCATTACGATGGAAGAGATTGCCGGCACGGTCCGCTTTCTTATGAGTCCTGAGTCGCGTAATATGACAGGACAAACCCTTGTGCTCGACGGTGGGTGGACTGCCCAGTGAAGTCTGGCGCCCATTTGCAAGCAGTGAATCCGCTGCCTTGCCAAAGTAAAATTAGTCGACCGTCGCCCGCGTTCGCGTCATGCCGTGTAGCGGACGACGGTCGTCCCAACAGCCGATCAATTCCCACGTGGCGGGGCGATCTTGGCTAGATATTTTTGGGGATCTTTCTTGACTTTGTTGATGCAGCCTTTGCAGCACAAATACATCGGTTGGTTGCCGACCATCAATTTAATCGGGGGGCCGTGCTTGCCAAGTGGCGTTCCCATCACAGGACAAATCCCCTGACGCGTGATGCCGGCCTGGTCGGCGGCGGTCAATGCCGCCAGCGTTACCTGCGGCAAAGAAAGCGCAAACGTCTGCGTGAAGCGGGTCGTTGGTTCTCCGGGATTGGGCAGATTTCCTAGATCGAAGGTCACGGTCATGTCGCCGTTACGAACTTTGCTGACATCGGCGTACATGGCCAGGTAGCCATGATCGTTTTCTGCCGTGGAGGCCACGTATTCGATCGGAAATCGATAAACCTTATTGTTGCCTCGCATTTGCATGGCGGCCTGTGCAGTGATGCCACGCATGTCGAGATGGTTGTGGTTGTTGTCGTACGCGTAGATCCGGGTTTCCTTGGGCTGGTACACCACCTCAAAAAAATAGGACTTTGTTTGGGAAACCTGCCCGCCGTGATGTGCCGGCGAGTTGCCGGCATGGTTGTGGCCATCGCCGTGGTCATGGTCGCCGTGTTCATGCGAATGACCGTTCTGCGCCTTCGCCAAACAGGCCGGAAAGCCTACTCCAAGGCTGACAACGACCAACAGGGTGATTACTTTTCGAGCCGACTTTTGCTTCAACATTTCACATCTCCTTTTTTTGTTAAACGCGTGAAAACAATAGGGGGTAAGAGTAGTAGAGAGAGAGTTGGATGCTTACACGATCAACACATTATCCGCTTGAGGCGGACTGCTCGCAGTTTGATTCCGTTCACGACGCTCGGCTATCAATTGCATGATCGATTCAGACAGACCCAGCAAATCGCCGCCGTATTCAAACAGTTCTTGAACTTGCAAAAACTCGGCCAAACCAACATCGTAATCAGATCTCTTTGGCTGATAGAGCCAAATACGAATAGTCGGGTCGATGAAACTGAGTTTACCTGCCAGCAGCCAACCGCTTTGGTCAGGCAGATCAACGTTGGCGACCACGACCATCGGCTCGCGCGAGACACTCAAAGTCAAGGCTTCGACAACTGTTCTAGCGCGTAGGACGCGCATGCCCGCCTCGGCCAGATCCGTTGCAATCCGTGCAAACACCTCGTCTCGGTGCTCGACCAACAATGCGATGGGTTGTTTCGCCGCCGGTTTGCGTTTGATTTTCGCGGCTGGCTCAGCCTGGTTGCGATCTACCGCTTGTTTGTGGCCGATTCGAGTCTTTTTTCCGCGACCACATTTCGATGACGCCTCAAGACGGCAACGGCTGGGCGTTGTCGTCCTGGGAGCTTGCGACCTGGCTTCGCGGCGAAGCAAACGTTCCGCGCGGTTCAAAACGTCGCCTCTTCCACAGGTAGTTGCCGTCAAGATGCGATCTTCCGACTGGTGAATCACAAAATGCCCGCAGCAATGGCTGCATGTAATTACCTTGCCGATATACCACGACTGAAGTTCCACCGGTCGCCCGCAAATTGGGCAAGCTTTGATTACGTGAGAGTTTAGCTTGATCATGACGATCTCCTTTTTCCGCACTAAAAAATGCGGTATTGCCATGCACACCATGAAAAAATTGGAAGAAACAGTAGGCAAGACGGAATCGGACGTCGATTCAAGATGCCTCAGAACAACAGGAAAGACGCCATCCGAGATGCGGACGAAAGCTTCCTGTCGAAGCAGCGATTAGAGCGCATAGCGACACAGTAGGATGCAGAGATCCGCGCCGCTTTGAGAGTTGACCACAGTTCGGTTAGAAAATGCAGTCGATGCGTTGTGAATTAACAAAACCTCGCCAGGAACAGCATCCAGAGGTTGTAAGTCTTTGTGGACGGTAAAGTCCACTGGCGCCGCGGGCTCCGTGGCTTCGGGATTGCGTTTTCCGCAACTGCCGCCAGGGCAATGGCAGGGAGCAGAGGAAGAAGTCTCCACGGTCCGACTGCTCTGACAGCACTGGCGAGCAACTTTTGCCGAGGAACCCGAAGCCGTACGCTTCCCTGAACAGCAACACGTACCGCCCGAGCTGGATACGGCCTGTTGGACGCCTAGCTTCATCTGACAACAGCATGAGGCCGCAATGGACTGCTGAAACGGCACCAAGATTGCCGCCAGAAAGAGCAGTGTTTTCGAGATGTGGCCCGGTTGTCGGAGCATGAGTGTTTACCGTCAATTCCAAACCCCATGGCAGATTCGAAATTTCTCGGCCATGGGAGCCGTCTCAAGTAGGAACTTAAAACGACTGGGTTTTGAAAATAGCTTCTAGCCGCATCCGTCTTTGGGAAAGCTGAAAAGATTATTTCTTTTCGCTACCCAACTTATCGGCAAGTTGTCTGTAAAAAATTGGAGGAAGTGAAAAAAGGAAATCGGCAAGACACTGGATCAAAGCTTCCGCGGGATCTCCCTGAGCGAACTGTTTAGATACGTGTATCGGAGGCAGCCAGTTCGCGTCAAGATCGATTGCCTCGAACAAAAAGGTGGTAAATCCCGTAAGTACTAGACCAGGAAGCATCGTGCCAGCGTGTGCTGAGGACGTACGATCCGTGCGAAATCGCACGGCAGGTTCTTATATAAACTGTGGATTTCTCCCAAATCTTACTGTTTTTCGCAAAATTCCCACTGGCCTGGAATTGTATCTGGCGCCCCGGACGCGGCACGGCATTTGCTGTTAAAACACAAGCAACATGAGGCTAAGCACAACCAAAAGCCTATGTTTTCTCGGACGTTGTCATGTACGCTCTCCCCGTGAAACTTCTGATCCTGGCTTTGAGTGGATTAATCAGTCTGCCGCAAGCGTCTTGGTGTTTGCGCGTCCAGAAGGACATGCGGCCTCACTGTGCAGCGCGTTGTTGTGAGGCTTCTCCGAGTCAGGGGCCTCAACAACCTCTGCCGGCGCATCCTGGATCGGCGTGCTGCTGCCAGCGCGATCTCGCGGTAGTGGCCAATGCCAAGACAGTCAAGCAAGTCACGGCAGAGGCGGGGTTCTTAACCAGCGTACGAAGTGACCAAGAGACCTCTTCTTTTCTCATTGTCCCTGTCTTGGATCGTGCTGAACGATCGCACCAAGTTCTCCATGGCGTCTGGCGTTGCTAGTGTGCATCGCGTTCGCTCAAGTTTAGCAATTGAAGTTGAGCGGCATGCAAGATTTGTGCTCTGGCAGCCGTCAATCTCACAACCTGCTAATGGAGGATAGAATCATGTTTGCCAAATCACTTTTTTCAGCGGCTTTGATCGCGGTTCTCATGATCGCGGGGTGGAATGCTCCGGACTATTCGAACATCGCGAGCAAGGCAACAAACCTCGCCAGTCCCACCTGCTGCGCCAAACACTCGTACTGCTGCAGCGAAAAACGCTCCTGCTGCAGCAACGAGTCGTCGATCAGGATGGAGACGTAATCGTTGGTTGGTCCGCACGCACGATGTTTTGGCTAGCGACACTTTCGCTCTCAGGCGGCGAAAATCACCGTCTGAGGGTTTTCTTGAGTCGTAAAGTTTCTCCACGGCTGGTGTGCGCTCGAAAAAGAGCGTACTCTGCCGGTGGACATGTTCCAATCAGAAACCTCCAATCCCCTCGAGGGAATAGGATGATGCAATTTGACGATCAGAAGTCGCCAGCCAGCCATGCGGTTCTCCAAAAATACGCGGATTTGGCAACTCGCTACGAACGTCGATGGTCGTTTTACGTTCGCGTCACATTGCGCGAAACCATGGCCCGCTTCGAGTTGGGGCCGACCGATTCGCTGTTGGATGTCGGCTGCGGCACGGGGGCTTTGCTCCAGATGCTTTCCAAGAATTACCCTCGGGCGCGTCTGGCGGGAGTGGATCCGTGTCCAGAGATGCTTGATGTCGCGCGTTATCGACTGCACGACCATGTTGAACTGAAAGAGGGCTGGGCGGAACGAATCCCGTACCCAGAGCACACCTTCGATTGTGTCGTCTCATGCAACGCCTTCCATTACATCCGCTTCCCCCAGGCGGCTCTTGCGGAAATGCAACGCGTCTTGCGACCTGAAGGAACGCTTGTGATTACCGATTGGTGCGACGATTACCTCGCATGCAGAATTTGTGATTGGTATCTCCGCACATTTAATGCTGCCCATTATCGAACCTATCGGGCCGAGCAATGCAGAAGTCTTCTTGAGGAAATCGGCGTCGTGGAAGTAACCGTTAACAAATACAAAATCAGTTGGCTATGGGGGATGATGACAGCCACTGCGAGAAAACGGGCTGCTTGACGAGCCGATGCAACTTGGATCGCATTTTCAGAGCAGGACTTTTCGCCACGATTCAGCCAGCTAAAACAGGTAACACTTTAGCCGTCTGAAGTAGAATGGCCGTAAAAGACAAAAAACCAGGTCTACCAAGAGCACCAAGAACACGAAGATATTACGAGCGATTTTTTCTTTCTGCTGCTTGGTGTTCTTGGTGGTTTAGGAACCGGCTACTGCGGGTGGCTGAGTGTTACAAAAAATCCAATAGTCCGCTCAACAACAATCGACTCGTTCATCAGGAGCCTCGCCAGCAATGCAATCTGCAATTACCCAAAACCTGAAACGCATTGGCTTCGTGTCCACGCGATTCGCCGGCACCGACGGCGTCTCGTTGGAGACCCGGAAATGGAGCGAGATTCTCCAA
>Ga0114931_10003925_pt1 | contig 18678 bp, 18 predicted proteins | sample 2SBtaG_FD_89579 | JGI IMG/M metagenome (GOLD analysis project Ga0114931, IMG submission 89579) | Deep subsurface microbial communities from Kolumbo volcano to uncover new lineages of life (NeLLi) - 2SBTROV14_V59a metaG | ecosystem: Environmental > Aquatic > Marine > Volcanic | place: Kolumbo...
CACGCCGGGCAGCACGGCAACGCAGGCCGCGAGACCGGCGTCGACCAGGGTGGTGGCGAGGAGGTCGGCGGTGTCGCCGTCGGGGCAGGTGCAGTAGACAATGAGGTGTTCGGGCATGCTGGCCTCTCCGGGCATCCTTCGTGCCGCTATCCGTTATCAAGCTAACGCCGCGGATTCAGATTCTCTGGTTATAGCAGTAAGCATGGCGAGGAGGCGTATCTTTAACATGCTTGTGTGATGCCGTCGATGAAAACGTCCACTCGTGCCCCCATATCCTGTCTTCGTGGTTGTTCGCTGGTGCGGCAGAGATGCCTGGCCGGCGGGTTTGTTTCAGCCTGGCCGATGGCAATGCCTTTGGCCTGGGCATAAAATGGGGAAACATCCCCCGGGTAGACTTTCATGACGCCGTTTCAGATCCTGTTCGTTATCTTTCTATTTGTTCCCCTGCTGGAAATCTATTTATTGATCAAAGTGGGTGCCGTGATTGGCGCGCTGCCCACCGTCTTCGTCGTGGTGTTCACCGCCGTGCTGGGCGCTTGGCTGCTGCGCATCCAAGGTTTTGCCACCTTGCGCCGGGTGCAGGAGACGCTGGCCAGCGGCGGCATTCCCGCCATGGAAATGCTGGAGGGCGCGGTGCTGCTGATCGCCGGTGCCTTGTTGCTGACACCGGGGTTTTTCACCGATGCCATTGGCTTTCTCTGTCTCGTCCCTGGTATTCGGCGCGCCCTCATCCGTCGCCTGCTGAAGGATGTGCTTGTCGCCAACGCCGGTGGCCCGCCTGGGTCTGGTGCCGCTGGCGGTGGGCATGGTCCGCGCGTTATCGAGGGTGAGTATCGGCGCGATGACGAAAGATAGCCGCCTTTCGAGGCATTAATCCCCCACTTTTTAGCTTTCTTTATCCGCGTCCGCGATAGAGATTCGCCGCTTGTACCCCTTGATTTTCAACTTTTCGTCACTATCATTAGCGCTCATTCGATGCGAGTGCTAATGCTCGTGACCTATCGCGGGTGGTGGAGACGGCCCGCAGACAACCCTGAGTAGTTTGTAATCTTGAGGAGATAGTTAATGAACATTCGTCCTTTGCATGATCGTGTCATCATTCGCCGCCTGGAAGAGGAGCGCACCAGCGCCGGTGGAATCGTGATCCCCGACACGGCTGCCGAGAAGCCCGACCAGGGCGAGGTTGTTGCCGTAGGCAATGGCAAGATTCTTGAGAATGGCGATGTGCGTCCTCTCGATCTGAAGGTGGGGGACCGCGTGCTGTTCGGCAAGTACAGCGGCACCAGCGTCAAGCTGGAAGGCGAGGAACTGTTGGTAATGCGTGAGGACGACGTGACCGCCGTCATCGAAGGCTGATCCGCGTTACACCTTGTTTCTACAGCAATAAACCGAATATCAAAGAGGATTGAGTTATGTCAGCGAAAGAAGTGAAATTCAGTGATGACGCCCGCCACCGCATGGTTGCCGGTGTCAACATTCTGGCCAACGCGGTCAAGGTGACCCTGGGCCCCAAGGGCCGCAACGTGGTGCTGGACAAGGCCTTCGGCGCCCCCACCATCACCAAGGACGGCGTCTCCGTGGCCAAGGAGATCGAGCTGGAAGACAAGTTCGAGAACATGGGTGCGCAGATGGTGAAAGAGGTTTCCTCGCAGACTTCCGATACCGCCGGTGACGGCACCACCACCGCCACCGTGTTGGCCCAGTCCATCCTGGCCGAGGGCATGAAGGCCGTTGCTGCCGGTATGAATCCGATGGATCTCAAGCGCGGCATCGACAAGGCCACAGTCGCCGCCGTGAACGGCCTGAAGAACCTGTCCAAGCCCTGTGAGGACGACAAGGCCATTGCCCAGGTGGGTACCATCTCCGCCAACTCCGACGAGCAGATCGGCGGCATCATCGCCGAGGCCATGACCAAGGTGGGCAAGGAAGGCGTCATCACCGTGGAAGAAGGTTCCGGCCTGGAGAATGAGCTGGACGTGGTCGAGGGTATGCAGTTTGATCGCGGTTACCTGTCGCCCTATTTCATCAACAACCAGGAGAAGATGAGCGTCGAGCTGGACAGCCCCTTGATCCTCATTTTCGACAAGAAGATCTCCAACATTCGCGACCTGCTGCCCGTGCTCGAGGGCGTGGCCAAGGCTGGCAAGCCGCTGCTGATCATTGCCGAGGATGTCGAGGGCGAGGCCCTGGCCACCCTGGTGGTGAACAACATGCGCGGCATCGTCAAGGTGGCCGCGGTCAAGGCACCGGGCTTCGGTGACCGCCGCAAGGCCATGCTGGAGGATATCGCCATCCTCACCGGCGGCACCGTGATTTCCGAAGAGGTAGGCCTGACCCTGGAGAAGGCCACCCTGGACGAACTGGGTACCGCCAAACGCGTGACCATCACCAAGGAAAACACCACCATCATCGATGGCGCTGGCCAGGCCACGGACATCGAAGCCCGCGTGCAGCAGATTCGCGCGCAGATGGAGGAAACCAGTTCCGACTACGACCGTGAAAAGATGCAAGAGCGTCTGGCCAAGCTGGCCGGCGGCGTGGCGGTGATCAAGGTGGGCGCCGCCACCGAGGTGGAAATGAAGGAGAAGAAGGCCCGCGTCGAAGACGCCCTGCATGCTACCCGTGCCGCGGTGGAAGAAGGCGTGGTGCCTGGTGGTGGTGTGGCCCTGGTTCGCGCGCTGCATAACCTGGGCGAGATCGCGACCGACAACCATGACCAGGAAGTGGGCGTCAACATCGCCAGGCGTGCTATGGAAGAGCCTCTGCGGCAGATCGTTGCCAATGCCGGCGGTGAGGCCTCCGTGGTGCTGAGCAAGGTCGCTGAAGGCGCCGGTAATTTTGGCTTCAATGCCGCTACCGGTGAGTATGGCGATATGGTGGAGATGGGTATTCTCGACCCCACCAAGGTCACCCGTACCGCGTTGCAGAACGCGGCTTCCGTGGCCGGCCTGATGATCACCACCGAGGCCATGGTGGCCGAGCTGCCGAAGGAAGAGGCCGCCGCCGGTGGTATGCCCGATATGGGTGGCATGGGCGGCATGGGCGGCATGATGTAAACACGGCCTGCCAAGATCCGTCTCGCTGGGACGGGTTGCTAGCAAAGGGCCCCGCCGGTTCGCCGGCGGGGCCTTTTTGCGTTTGGACCGACGGGCCTGTGGTAGGCTCCGCGCAGAAAGAGGGTGGCGAGCGAGATTGCATATGTTTCAGGGGGAGAGGGTAACGGACTGGGTGGAGCGTCTACGTGAGATGCGGCGCAGCTATCGGCGATTTGCCGTCTATGCGCGCCCGGACCGTCCGCTCTTTCTCTGGGATACCGTTGCCATCGTGGTTGCCGTGGCCACCAATGCCATGATGATCTGGCTCATGGGTCGGCCGCTGAGCCTCATCCAGGCCGGCGAGTACGCCGGCTTGCCGCCGCTGCTCGCCTTGTTTGGCGGCGTATTGCTGGTCAATCAGGCGTCGCAGATGTTGGGTGGCTGGCTCACCAGCCGCATGGCGCTCCAATATGTCGGTCGCTTGCGCATGGCGCTGATGGCGCGATTGTTCGTGCTTTCCTACCCGGTAGCTGGTCGGCTGCCGCGCGGCGATCTGCTGGCGCGCCTCAGCAACGATGTGGATCGGGTCACCGAGGTGTGGGTCGATGCCCGGCTGTTGTTCATCTCCCACCTGCTAACCCTGCTGTTGTATGTCGCCCTGCTGTTCTGGATCGATACCGGTTTGGCCTTGTTGGCGATGGCCACGGTGCCGTTGTTTGTTGTTCACCAACGCTTTTTTTCCCGCCGTAAGCGCGAGGCGGCGACCGGCTTTCTGCGTCACAATGGCGAACTCCTTGCCTTCGAGGAGCAGGGTTTGGCCAACCTGCGCGGCATCGCCTCGAATAATGCCGAATCGCTAATGACGCAGCTGCATCGCGGGGTGTTCCAGCGGGTCTATCGTTGAGCCCTGCGCGAGCGCGTGCTGGCGATGGCCTTTCAGGTCAGTTTCACCTTGTTGGTTTATCTCGTCGGCCTACTGGTGGTGCTATTCGGCGTGCGCGAGGTGAGTGTCGGCGCCATGCCGGTGGGGCTGCTGGTGAGCTTTGTGCTCTATTTGGGCTATCTAACGGTGCCGGTGCGTGGGTTGGCCGACCTGGGTTTCCAACTGGCCGGCAATCGACCGGCGGCGGCGCGTTTGAGCGAAGTGCTGGACGCCGAGCCACAGGTGATGGAGTTGCCGGGCGCACCGAATCTCGAGGTATCGGCGGGGCGCATCGTGATGGCAGACGTCGATTTCGCCTACGCCGCCGGGGCGCCACCAGTGCTGCGCGGCGCCAGTGTGGAGATTCAGCCGGGGGAGACGGTGGCCCTGGTAGGGCCGAGCGGTTGCGGTAAGTCCACCATCGCCGCCCTGCTGCTGCGTTTCTACGATCCCCAGGCTGGCTGCATCCGGGTGGACGGGCAGGATCTACGCTCGGTGAAGATCGCGTCCATTCGCAGGCAAGTGGCCGTGGTCTGGCAGGAGCCGCTACTGATTCAGGACAGCATTCGCGCCAATCTGCTCATGGCCCGACCCGAGGCTACGCCAGAAGAACTCGAGGCGGCCTGCCGCCGCAGTCATGCCTGGTCGTTTATCAGCGCGCTGCCGCAGGGCCTGGATACGCTGATTGGCGGTGACGGGGTGGAATTGTCTGGCGGGCAAAAGCAGCGCTTGGCCATTGCCCAGGCCTTCCTGCGCGATGCGCCCATCCTGATCCTTGATGAGGCCTCGTCAGCCCTGGACAGCCACGCCGAGCAGGCCATTGTGCAAGACCTCAGCGCCCTGCGCGCCGGGCGCACGACGCTCATGATCGCGCACCGACACTCGTCCATTCGTGCCGCGGATCGCGTAATTTATCTTGAGGGAGACGGTAGTCTGACCATCGAGCGGCACGCGGTGCTGCTGGCCACGCACCAGGCCTATCGTGAAGCGGTGGCGTGGCAGACCGGTAAGGGAGAAGCCGCTGGCGACGTCGCAGAGCATCTGTGAGGACGGCGGGCTCGCAGTCGGAAAGGCGGCTCGGGATCGGGTGCCGCAGAAAATAAGCTGCAGAAAACAAAAAGGAGACACCAAAGATCGGCGTCCCCTTTTTGCTTTCGTATGTGGGATTAGCCACACAGGTGTGCGCCCACATGACGATACGGCTTGTCATGTGAACTGCACGGGCCGTTGCTTGCGCAACATGCGTCTGTTGCCAGACGCGGGCTACACGGAGGTGTAGCGGACGAGCAATGGCTTACATGCCACCGCCCATACCGCCACGACCACCCCTGCCGCCGCCCATGCCGCCACCCATGCCGCCGCCCATTCCACCCATTCCACCCATGGTGAACCTCCAGTGTCATTGCGGTTTACATGAAGTTGGTCAGACAGGTACGCACGATATCTAAGGTATCGATCGCACTGCTTACCTGTGAGTTTCAATCAGTGAAACCACTGTTTGATCCTCACGCCTGTCGCATTAAGCGTGAATTCATGCGCTCTGTGCAACGGCAGATACGTTAAGCGAGATATGTCACAAGGTCAAATAACGATTTCTGATTTTAAGATTCTCTGCTTATCTTTTTGTCTTAACACATATTTATTGGTGATATTGTATCAAAGGGGTCGGGTGTACTACCTGGTATATCCGTTGTTAGCGATCATTTTGTGCAGAGCTTTGGCCGTGGTTTGGCCATGCTGAGGGGGTGTTTGAGGGCATTGCTAGATCGTTAATGGAATTATCCTGGTTGGGACTTGAAAATCCCTGGTTTCATACTGCTGAAACTCTGGGTATGCATGGCAGGTTCACCGATCGGCAATAGGGGAACCGGAGGCGATGTGGGAGGCGTTGTATTGGCGGCGACCTGCCGGCGTCTGATTCCGAGCGACTTCTGTAATGCTCGCGCTGCCCGCCGACGCCTGCGCATCCCGAGCGAGTCTGCCGCAAGTGATCGAATTTCTGTCCACGGGACTGGGCTTGGACTGTGTGTTGGTGTTGCCACGGTTTTTGGAAGTCGAGGGATTGCTATGAGGCAGGTAGAGAGGCGGTTCGCCGACATGGCCGCAGGTCTGGCTGGCTGCGAGGCGTCGACTTGTTTCATCCTCGACCTTGCCAAAACCGAGATCATTGCCCAGGCTGAGTAGCTGGGGGCGGATCTTAGCTCTCTTCTTCGGTCACGACGAAAGGCACGGCCTGGCGCGGCTGCTGGGTTCCGCTGCAAACGCCATGTTGCATGTCGGGCAATGCGATGTTCTCTCTGTGTTTATTCATAAAAACTATTGTTGGCAGACCTTTTAAAGGCCTTTTTTGTGGGGATTATCCAGCCGTTATTATATTAATAAATACTTATTTTACATGTGGTTGAGGTCGTGTGATGCAGGGAAACTGGGAAAAAAATAATTATTTAGCAATTTTATGAAAATTTATTGACACTCCCGTATTGCGTAGTCTAGCATCGGTACCCATAGATAATATTGATATCCAAAAATAACAAATTAATAAGTACATAATTAAATACTGATAGACCTTTTAGTCGCCGCCGGCATCAGGCTTTTCGTCGCGCGGCAGGCTCAGCGCAGGGGCGGTGCAGAGGTCGCAAAAGACTTGTCTCGTGGAGAGTAAAGGGGCATCGAGGGGGTTGTCGCTGCGGCGATCTTCCCAATGCATGGCTGGGGGCCATGCAATCTAAACACAATTCCATGAAGTAGCTGTTGGGCGCCTTGCTGTTTTGTTGGCGAGGTGTGGCTTTTCTGTTTTCGGGGCTATCCCGCCCGCCGTACGAAAACGACACAACGCACAGAGGATCAATATGGCTGTGATGAGACGGGATGCCTTTCCTGCTGGTTTTAACCTTGGGTTCGGGAAGCCGATGGCCTGGCTGATGATCCTGGGCCTTTTCCTGCTGACCCCAATTTCCGCGGCGATGGCGGCGAAATATGACGTGGTGGCGCCTGGTGGCGAGCACGCTGGCGAAGATGTGGAACAACCCATCGAGTTTCCGCATAACATCCACGTCAAGGACAACAAGATCAATTGCATGTACTGCCACACCTACGCTCGTCGCAGTAAGGTGGCGGGTATTCCTCCGACCAGTAAATGCATGGGCTGTCACAAGATGATTGCAACGGATAAGCCCCGCATCCAGCAGTTGACGGCGTACTGGGAAAAGAAACAGTCACCGCCCTGGAAGAAGGTGCACGACCTGCCGGACTTCGTCCACTTCACTCATGAGAGGCATCTCAAGACCTTGGTCTTCGACCGTGAATTCCCGGTAGAGAACGTCAAGGAGGTGTGCGCCTTCTGCCACGGTGACGTGGAGAATATGACCGTGGCGAAGAAAGAGAAGCCGCTGAATATGGGTTTTTGTGTCGGCTGTCATATCAATAACAAAGAGCTGGGAGCTCCCGGCGATTGCTGGAAGTGCCATAAGTAGCCGCGCACGGGCGAGAGGGTGAGTAGAGCTATGTCGATAAACCGTAGAAATTTTCTCAAGATGATGGGTTGGAGCGGCGCGGGCGCAGCCCTGGCCGGTTGCGATATGCCCACCACGGTCACTTTAGAGGAAGGCCGCGAAGAGGTCGTTTCCTATCTGGCACCCGAGGAATATGTGATACCTGGCGTCGGCGTTTGGTACGCCTCCACCTGCACTCAGTGTGCGGCGGGCTGCGGTATTCATGGGCGGGTGCGCGAAGGTCGTGTGCTGAAACTGGAGGGCAATCCGGATTCTCCCATCAACAAGGGCAAGCTTTGCATGATGGGTCAGGCCGGTGTGCAAGGTCATTACAACCCGGACCGCATCACGCAGCCCATGCTGCGCAAAGGCGGTGATTTGCACGCCGTCGGTTGGGATGAAGCGCTGACGCTGTTGAACGAAAAACTGGGTGGCGTGAAGGATGATCGTTTCGCCTGGTTTACGGGCAGCCTGAGTGGTCATCAGCGGGTCATGGTCGACAATCATTTGGAGGCGATGGGTTCGCGACATCATTTCGTACATGAGGTGGTGAACAATGCGGTGAGCCGGCGTGTGTACGCCGAGATGTTCGCTGACGAGACGCCGCGCCTGCGTATCGATAAGGCAAAGATGGTGCTCTCCCTCGGTGCCGATTTCATGGGGGTCAGCGAATCGCCGCTGCTTTACTCCGGCGACTACACCCGCTTCCGCACCGGTGAGACCCGCGGTCTGCTCGTGCAAGTGGAACCGAAGATGAGTCTCACCGGTGGCAGTGCGGATCTTTGGCTGCCGATCAATCCCGGTACCGAGGGCGTGCTGGCCCTGGGTATCGCCAATTTGCTGCTGAACAAGCTCAAGATGAGCGACGCAGGCATTCCGGGCGAGGTGCGCCGTCTCATCGATAGCTACGATGTCAACCGCGTGGCGCGTCATACCGGTGTTGCCGGTGATCGCATCCAGCGCGTCGCCGCCCTGCTGCAGGAGCGCGCGCCCAGCCTGGTGCTGGTCGGCCCTGCCGTCGAGGGTCATGTTCATGGCCATGCCTCGGTGGCAGCGGCCATGATGCTTAATCACATTCTCGGTAACGTGGGCAAGACCGTCGAGGCCGGTCGTCGGCTGCCCTTCGCGCAGCTGCAGGCGAAGAGCGGGAATACGGCGGACCTGCTGGCCTTCGCCGATCTCGCCGCGCGTGACCAACTCGATGCCGTCATCTTCTATGGCAGCAATCCTGCCTTCACCGCTCCCGCCTCGCTTGGCCTCGGTGAGGCTCTGGGTCACATCGATTTCAAGGTGGCCATCGCCCAGTTTCCGGATGAGACCGCCATGGCGGCGGATCTGGTGCTGCCCGTGAATTCCTACCTGGAAGACTGGGGTACCCAGGTGGCGGCTTATCAGGGTGACATGGCGGCCTTGCAACTGCAGCAGCCGCTGATGGAGCAGCTGCATCCGCAGACACGCGGCTTCGGAGACATCGTGCTTGCTCTGCTCAAGCAACGCCGCAGCGACGAATATGGCCGTTTCGAAGACTACTATGGTTACCTGCGCAACGCGTTCGCCAATATGCCAGCCGCCATCAAAGGCGGCGCCAGCGACGAGGCGTTCTGGAATGCCGCCCTGCAAGTCGGGGTGGTGGACGTGCCGGCGGAAACGGCCAGCCTGCACTCGCAGGTGGTGAACTTCGCCGATCCCGTCACCGAGGGCAGCGGCAGCCAGGCGCTGACCCTGATTCCCTCACCGCGGATGGGGCTGTGGGACGGTCGCCATGCCAACCTGCCCTGGCTGCAGGAGGCGCCGGACCAGATCAGCAAGGTGGTCTGGGATGCCTGGGCCGAGATGCACCCGGAAACGGCGGCCGCTCTCGGCATCGGTCAAGGCGATTTGATCCGCATCAGTTCCGATCAGGGTTCCATCGAGGTGCGCGTCACCCTGCTCAAGGGGGTGAATCGCGGCAGCATCGCTGTGCCGCTGGGGCAGGGGCACAGCGATTACGGGCGATACGCCAAGGGACTGGGCGCCAATCCACTGAAAATCCTCAGCCCGTTGGTGGAGGCTGAGACCGGTGAAATGGCCATGTATGCCACGCGCGTCGATGCCAAACGGGTCGCCGGGCCCGATCAGTTCGGCTTGGTGAAGATGGGAGGCAGTGACACCCAGGCGGGCCGGCGACTGGTGGTTACCGTGCCGGTCGAGCAGCTCAAACGTTCAAGAGGGGCATAACGATGTCTTTGGATAATGTACTCAATCATTGGGCCGACTATCGCAAGGGCGCCGAGGAAGGTGGCTTTCACGACCCGAAGGGCAACCATCCTTACGAGCACCGCTGGACCATGGCCATCAACCTCGACCTGTGCAATGGCTGCAATGCCTGTTCCACGGCCTGCTACGCTGAAAATAATCTGGCCGTAGTGGGTAAGGAGCGCTTCGAGAAGGGGCAGGCCATGAACTGGATGCGCATCGAGCGTTACTGGGACCACAACGCGCAGGATTTTCCACAGCAGGGTGCGAGCTTTCTGCCCATGATGTGTCAGCAGTGCGGCTCCGCTACGTGTGAACCGGTATGTCCGGTGGCGGCGACCTACCATACGCCGGACGGCCTCAACGCCCAGGTCTACAACCGCTGCATCGGCTCGCGTTACTGTGCCAACAATTGCCCATACCGCGTGCGTTATTTCAACTTTTATTCCTATTACGACGAGGCCTGGCCCGAGCCCATGCAACAGCAGCTCAACCCGGACATCTCGGTGCGAGACAAGGGCGTGATGGAGAAATGCACCTTCTGCGTGCAGCGCATCCGGGCGGCCAAGGACAAGGCAGCAATGGAGGACCGCGCAGTGCGAGACGGCGAGGTTATGCCCGCCTGCGCACAGGCATGCCCCACATCAGCCATCGTCTTCGGCGACACCCAGGACGAGAACAGCATCATCAGTCGACTGTGGAAGCAACAGCAAGTGAAACGCGGTGTTGCCCATCAGGACAAGACCGACCCGGACCTGCGGGGATATCGCATCTTCGAGGAGCTTAATGTGGATCCGTCCGTGATGTATCTGGAGCGGGTGCGCGAAGAAATCTAGGCGTTTGACGAGTCGCGAACGGGATGCACAACGTAGGGTGAAACGACAATGATCGTGAACGAAAAAGACATCAACGAACAGATTAAGTGGGCGAAGATCAACACCGACGTCCTGCGCAGCATGGACAACCCGCGCAAAAGCTATTGGGTGGCGGTCGCCGTCTGTCTCGCCATGGTGGGCTGTGCGGCCTTGGCCGAATACATCCAATACACCACCGGTATGGGCGCGGCCAATCTGAATAACCCCCACATGTGGGACATGTACATCGCCACCTTTGTCTTCTGGATCGGCATGAGCCACTCGGGCACGCTGTTGTCGGCGATTCTGCATCTGCTGCACGCCGATTGGCGTAAGCCCATTTACCGCTTTGCCGAGGCGATGACCACTTTCTCGCTGATGACGGCCGGTCTGTTTCCGATCATCCATCTGTGCCGCGTATGGAACATGTACTGGGTGCTGCCTTACGTCAGCGACCGCGGTATTTGGCCCAACTTCCGTTCGCCGCTGGTCTGGGATGCCTTTGCCATTTCCACTTATTTGTCGGCTTCGATGCTGTTTCTGTTCATCGGCATGATTCCCGACTTGGCCATTTGTCGCGACAACACCACCGGCTGGCGCAAGAAGCTATACACCGTGCTTTCGTTGGGTTGGGAGGGCAGTGATCGGCAGTGGCGCAACTTCCGTAAGGTATATCTGCTGATGGCCTGTTTCCTGATCCCGCTTGCGGTGTCCGTGCATTCCATCGTCTCGGCCGACTTCGCCATGTCCATCATGCCTGGTTGGCACGTCACAACATTCCCGCCGTATTTCGTTGCCGGCGCCCTGTATTCCGGTTGCGCGGCCATCATCACCTTGTTCATCATGCTGCGTTATTTCTTCCGCTTCGATGAATACATGACCCTGCCGATCATGGAGAAGGTCGCCAAGCTGACCTTTGCCATCGCCATGGTGTGGACCTACCTGAATCTGATCGAGTTCGCCTCGGTTTGGTATGGGCACGACATGTATAACAAGGAATTGCTGATCGCCAAGGCCTCGGGCCCCTATGCCTGGGTCTTCTGGACCATGATTGTGTGCGGTTCTGTCGTGCCCTTCGCCCTGGCCTTCCGCAGCGTGCGCCGGCATATGCCGACCATGTTCGTGGTCTCCATCCTGCTTAATCTGGGCATGTTCTTCGAACGCTGGATGATCGTCGCGCCTACCCTTTCACTGTCATACGAGCCCTGGCAGTGGGACGTGATGTGGGGGAGCATCGTTGAATGGGGGATGGTCTTTGGCAGCTTCGGCTGGTTTGGTCTGCTGTTCCTGGTCTTTGTCAAGGTCTTCCCTTCCGTTTCCATGTATGAGGTGAAGGAGATGGTTTACCACCGGCGCAAAAGTGCTGGAGAACGGGACGTGCTGCGCATGACGGACCGCGCAAAGTCTGTCAATCAAACCCCCAGTGTGGAGGGCGCCTGAAATGAGTAAACGACGCATTCTTGCCTTGTTCGGCGACTTCGCCGAAGCCCACAACGCTATCGCCGATATCCGCCGCAACGAGGTACCGGGCGTGACGGTCGATGATGTCACCATGAAGTCGCCCATCGAGCATCCGGAGGTCGAGGAGGTGCTGGGCGATCGGCCGGTACATGTGCAGAAATTCACCTTTTTCGGTGCGATTTTCGGCGTGGTGTTCGGCTTTCTCTTTCTGGCCAGCGCGCAGGCCACGTTTCTGGTGCAACCGCAGGGTGGAAAGGCGGTGATACCGCTGCCATCGAACTTTGTTCTGGTTTACGAAATGCTGATCTTTTTTGCGGTGTGGATGACTTTCATCTCTTTCCTCTTTCTTGCCGGGCTATTGAAGAAACGTAGCCGTCTATATAGCGAGAACGTGAGTTTGGACCAAGTGGGCATCCTGGTCGAAGTCGATGAGCAATTGGCCGAGCCACTGAAGGGCCTGTATAAGCGGCACAAGGTGCTGGAGATCCGTGAAGAGGTCATGCAATGAGAAAATTGATGATAGTTGTGGCGGCTTTCCTGATGCCTAGCACAGTTCTGGCTTGGCCCTGGTCGCAGGACATGATGAACCAACCCAGCATCAAACCGCAGGAAGGACCGATGACGTCTTTTCCCAAACGCTCGGTGCCGGTAACGGGTATACCTACCACACTGAAGAACCGTGAAGAGACCCGCAATCTGCGTAATCCCGTAGCGCTCAGCGAGGCCTCAATCCGCAAGGGTCGCAACCTGTTCAAGATCTATTGCGCCGCCTGTCACGGCCTCACCGGCAAGGCCGATTCACCGGTGAGCACCAAGATCGGCGCCATTGATCTGACCGATGCTTACGTGCAGAACGATCTCTCCGAAGGCTGGCTGTGGGGCACTATCACTTTTGGTAGTTATGTGATGCCGGCCTATGGCGTTGTGGGTGAACAGGGCGGATCCAACGACCTGTCGGTGATGGAGCGCTGGCATGTGGTCAACTACATAAAGCACGCGCTGGCGAAGGATGCGTCGGCGGCTGCCGTCGCGGCAAACTAATGCGCGGAACCAACGACCGGACAATAGAGGGGTAACGGTTCATGGAAAATTTCGGAAGCTGGTCGGTGTTGACCACAAACTTTCTCTTCGTGCTGTATCTGGCCCTCGCGGGGGTTACCTTCGCCTCCATTCTGCACTTGGCCAATGGCAAGTGGCGTTTTCAGGTACGCTACTATTCGGTGTCGCTGGCGGCACTGTTCCCGCTCGCTTTCGTCCTCCTGCTGGTGTTGTTGGGCGGGGGGGAACATACCTTTCCTTGGCTTGCACAGGCCCATGGCGAGCACGGCGGAAATGCGCATCTCAGCGGCTGGCTGGATTATCCGTTTCTGGTGGCCCGTGAAATTCTCGGCTTCGTCACCGTCGCGGCCCTCTTCGGCTTGTTTATCAAGTATCAACACCTGACAGCGGAGAGCGAGGAGCCTGCGGTGCATCGCCGTTTCCGCAATATTGCGTTGTTGATTCCCTTCGTCTATGTACTCTACGGCACCATGGTGGCCTGGGATTTTGAGATGACGCTAATGCCGGGCTGGCACAGTGCGAGTTATGGCGTGTATCAATTCGTCAGTATGTTCCAGGGCTTCCTCGCCTTCTTCGTCCTGCTGCTCATCCTGCTGAAACGAAAAAACAAGCCGACGCAGGAATATAAGCCTTTTGTTTTTAATTACTTGGATCAGTTGATTCTTGCCTTCACCATCCTCTGGACCTATTTCTATTTCACTCAGTACCTCATCATGTGGTACGGACGGTTGCCAGAGGAGATGAACCGCTTTGACCACATGATGCTCTATGGCCTAGCGCCGCTATGGTGGACCTTCTTCGTCCTAAAGGCGTTGATACCCTTCCTAACCTTTGCCACCTGGACGCCCAATCGACACAACCCCGGCGTGATCGTTTTTGTCGCCCTGTGCGTTCTGCTGGGGACTTGGATCGAGCGCTATACTTGGATACAGGGCGCGGTTCCACCCGGGCACTATCATCTGCCCATGAGTTCGATTTTCGATGTACTGGTGACACTCGGCATCGTTGTTGCAGGCTGGTACTCGGTAAAGCGGGCCATGATTTACTACGGTCTCATTCGCGTCTGAGTAGAGATCGGATCGGTAGCGTGAAGAGCCTCCTCAACGGGGGCTTTTCTTTGCGCAGAATTCAGTATCCGCTCAGCTTTAAGCGACTATCCTACTCCTGTATAGGCCTGTATTCGCATTAGCTTATCCTAATATTAATATTTGCTATGCGGAGATCCCATACACTTTTGCTATGCTCTCTTGCCAGCATTCGACCCGTCGGCGATTATGCTGCGCGAAAACCCGTTGACGAGAAGAGGTGGAGATGAGTTCGGAAGATATCGACCGCGGTCGTCGTCGTATGCTACTGGCTGCCACGACCGCAATGGGGGGAGTTGGTGCTGCCTATGTTGCTGCACCCTTCATTCTTTCCATGTTTCCATCTGCTAGAGCACAAGCCGCCGGCGCACCGGTAGAGGTGGATGTCAGTAAAATTGAGCTGGGACAGCTGCTTACCGTCGAATGGCGGGGCAAGCCAGTGTGGATACTGCGCCGCAGTCAGGAGATGCTGGACAACCTCAAGACCCTCGATAGCCAGCTGCGTGATCCCCACTCCGACGAGTTGAGTCAGCAACCGGCCTATGCCAAGAACGAATACCGCGCCATCAACCCTGAATACATGGTGATGATTGGTATCTGTACTCACCTGGGTTGTGCGCCGACCTTCCGCCCTGAGGTAGCCCCCGTCGACCTTGGCCCTGAGTGGAAGGGCGGTTTCTTCTGTCCCTGCCACGGCTCACGCTATGACCTGGCAGGACGGGTCTACGCCGGTGTGCCGGCACCCTCAAACCTCGTCGTTCCGCCTTATCACTTCACCTTGAGCACCCAGTTGGTGATCGGTGTCGATCCGGAGGCCGCCTAATGTCCAATCGTTTCTCTGATCGTATGCTGTCCTTGCGTGACTGGGTGGATGCCCGCTTCCCGTTGATGCATCTGTGGGAAGATCACCTGACCAAATATTACGCGCCCAAGAATCTGAATTTCTGGTATTTCTTCGGCTCCCTTGCCCTCTTGGTGCTGGTGATACAAGTGCTTACCGGTATCTTCCTCACTATGAATTACAAGCCCACCGCAGAGACAGCCTTCGCTTCGGTGGAATACATCATGCGTGACGTCAACTGGGGCTGGCTGATTCGCTACCTGCACTCCACCGGCGCCTCTTTCTTCTTCATCGTCGTCTATCTGCACATGTTCCGCGGTCTGCTCTATGGTTCCTACCGCGGGCCACGTGAGCTGCTGTGGCTGGTGGGCATGGGTATCTTCGTCGTGCTGATGGCGGAGGCCTTAATGGGCTACCTGCTACCGTGGGGGCAGATGTCCTTCTGGGGGGCGCAGGTCATCATCTCCTTGTTTGGTGCCATCCCCTATGTTGGCGAGGAGCTGGCCTTGTGGATCCGCGGTGACTACGTGGTTGCAGACGCCACCCTCAACCGCTTTTTTGCCTTTCATGTTATCGCCGCGCCGCTTGCCCTGATTGGTCTGGTGGCGATGCACATTGTTTCTCTGCACTCGGTGGGGTCCAACAATCCCGACGGCGTCGAGATCAAGAAGAAAAAGGGTGCCGATGGCATTCCCGTGGACGGCATCCCCTTCCATCCGTACTTTTCCGTCAAGGACACCTTCGGCGTGGCGGGTTTCCTTGTCATCTTCGCCGCCGTTGTGTTTTATGCCCCGGAGATGGGTGGCTATTTTCTCGAGAAGGACAATTTCACACCGGCCAATCCGCTCAAGACTCCTGAACACATCGCCCCGGTGTGGTACTTCACGCCCTTCTACGCCATCCTGCGCGCGGTGCCGGACAAGTTTATCGGCGTTCTGGCCATGGGAGCGGCTATCGTGATGCTGTTCCTCCTGCCCTGGCTGGATCGCAGCCCGGTGAAGTCGATTCGCTACAAGGGGATTGTTTTTAAATCGGCGCTGACCATCTTCATCGTCAGCTTCCTCTCCCTGGCCTATTTGGGCACGGTGCCGGCAACACCCATTGCAACGTGGTTCTCACGCCTCTTCGCCGTGCTCTATTTCGCCTTTTTCCTGCTGATGCCGATCTATTCCAAGCTTGACAAAACCAAGCCGGTTCCAGAAAGGGTGACATTCAAGTGAGATATCTAATCGTCGTTGTTGCATTGTTGGGGCTGCCGCAGCTAGCGCTGGCGAGCGGCGGTGGAAATGTCCATCTGGACCACGTCGAGATTGATCTGAAAAATAATGAGTCGCTGCGCCACGGTGCTAAGCTGTTTGCCAATTACTGCCTCAATTGCCATTCCGCGAGCATGATGCGCTATAGCCGGATCGGTCATGATCTGGACATGAGCGACGAGGAGGTGGAGCTCGAATTGCTGACCGCGGGTGGCAAGATCGGCGATACCATGACGGTGGTGATGCGGCCCAAGGAGGCGGCAAGGTGGTTCGGCACGGCTCCCCCCGACCTCTCGGTGCTGGCGCGGGTGCGCGGCGCAGACTGGCTCTATACCTATTTGCGTTCCTTCTATCGCGACGACGCGCGTCCTTGGGGGGTCAACAATGCCTTGTTCAAGGATGTTGCCATGCCCCACGTGCTGTGGGAGTTGCAGGGGTTGCAGGAGGCGGTGACCGAAACCACGGTGGACGAAGAGGGCCACGAGCATACTCACATTACCGGCTTCAAACTGGTCGAACCCGGCAAGCTGCCGCCGGATGAATACGACGCGGCGATAACCGACCTGGTTAATTTTCTGGTATACCTTGGCGAGCCCAGCAAGTTACAGCGGCTGGCACTGGGCAAGTGGGTACTGATCTTTCTTGTCGTCTTCTTTGTCCTTACCTACCTGCTGAAGAAGGAATACTGGAAAGACATCCACTGACGGGCTGCCTGCCTGTCGCGCAGACGGCGGCGTTGCCGGTTAGGCATCGTCGCCGTCGCCATTTGCGTTGCGCGCCGCTTATTTTTTCAATGACGCGGAGGCGCGCGCCTGTTCGTAATACGGCTGCATCTTCGGCACCAGCCGGCGCAGGGTCTCCTCGCGGTTGGCCGGCGAAGGGTGGGTGCTGAGGAACTCCGGTATGCCGCCACTGCCTCCCACTTGCGCCATCTTTTGCCACAGGCTGACAGCGGCGCGCGGATCGTAACCGGCCTTGGCCGCCAGCTCGATGCCGATACGGTCGGCCTCGCGCTCGGCGGTGCGGCTGTTGGGCAGCTGGATCGCCAGTTTGGCCGCCAGCGCCGCGGTGGCAAGGGCGGTCTGTTGGTGCTCCTCGGCCATGCTGCCGACGGCGGCCATACCCAGGGCGGTGGCCATGGCGACGGACATCTGCTCCGCCGCGTGCTTGGCCAGGGCGTGTGCGATTTCATGGCCGAGGACTTGGGCCAGTTCGTCGTCACTGGCCTGTAGTTGTTCGATCAACCCGGTATAGATGGCCATGCGACCACCAGCCATGCACCAGGCGTTAACCGTCTTGGGATCGTCAATGACCTCGATCTGCCAGTCCCAGGCACGCGTCTCCGGGCGCAGGAGGATCGCTTGTTGGATGAGGCGGTCGGTGATGCGCTGCACGCGCTGATTGAGGGCCTTGTCGCGGCTGAGTTTTCCCGCCTTGCCCAATTCCTGCAATGTCTGCTGATAGGCCACTTTGGCAGCGGCAATGGCCTGGCCCTCGCTGACCAGCATCAACTGGCTGCGGCCGGTGGGCGAGGTGGCGCAGGCGACCAACAGTGCGATAAATAGCGAGATGCCCAGATGGCGCAGACGACGGGAAAGGGTGGCTGGGGACATGGCGGCTTCTACCTGAAATGGAGAGGCGAAGCATAGCTTAACAGTCGTCGCCGTGGCATCAGGTGGTGAGGCGACGATAGATGTTGGACACCTTGAGCGGCAGCTGGCCCACTTCATCCACCACGGTGAAGGCCGCCGGCCCGTAAAGGTGGGGGAGATAGTCGCGTGCCTCGCGGTCGATGGTGATGCAGTAAGGGTGGATGCCGGTACGGCGCGCCTCCAGCAGGGCGCGACGCGTGTCCTCGATGGCGTAGTCACCCTTGTAGTGGTCGTAGTCGTCGGGCTTGCCGTCAGAGAGGGTGATCAGGATCCGGGTCTTGGCCTCGACCCCGTTGAGGATCTGGCTCAGGTGGCGAATGGCGAAGCCCATGCGCGTGTAATCACGCGCTTCGATGGCGCTGATACGGCCGCGCACGGTGTCGTCGTAGGCATCAAGGAAGGTTTTCACCGGGTAGATCTCGCAGCGCTTGCGCGCCATGCCGGAGAAGCCGTAGATGGCGTAGCGATCACCCAGGGTCTCCAGGGCCTCGCAAAGCAGGATCAGGGATTCGCGCTCGGCCTGGTTGATCCAACCGCGGGTGGAGCCGCTCATGTCCACCATGAAGGCCACCGCGATGTTGCGCTCGACGCGGTGCAGGCGGGTAAACAGGCGCGCCGAGAGCTCGCTGCCGTCGCGCGCGTCGGCCAGGGCCTCGACCACCGCGTCGATGTCGATGCCGTCGCCGTCGGCCTGACGTTTGAGCAGGCGGTCCTCGTCGCGCAGGGCCTCGAAGGTCTTGCGTAATTGCTTTACCAGGCCGTGGTATTTGTCCAGGGTGGCGGCGAC
>Ga0114931_10003926_pt1 | contig 18674 bp, 12 predicted proteins | sample 2SBtaG_FD_89579 | JGI IMG/M metagenome (GOLD analysis project Ga0114931, IMG submission 89579) | Deep subsurface microbial communities from Kolumbo volcano to uncover new lineages of life (NeLLi) - 2SBTROV14_V59a metaG | ecosystem: Environmental > Aquatic > Marine > Volcanic | place: Kolumbo...
GTTTTTTTTCTTCCCGTAGGTTGCAATCTGACTGCGACGCCGAATATCGAATTCGTCGAGCGAATTTCCTGGATTGGTCACGGCCAATGGCTCAAGGTTGATACACACATGCACACGGAATTCTCCGACGGTGCGCAAAGTGTGAGAGAACTCGTTCAACAAGCGAGTCTTCATGGGTGTGACGTCATTGCGATCACCGATCATGGCGATAAAAATCTCAAAGCCGCTTCACCCGAATACGAGAAAGCGATCGAGGAGGCCCGGCGTGATTTTCCAGAAATGATAATCGTCGCTGGACTCGAGTGGAACGTCCCGCCCTGGGGTGGCGACGTTCATGCTACCGTGCTTTTCCCTCGAACCGAAAACGAATGGCAAGACCTCGCCGAGTTCAAACGCTTCTACGACGATTTCGGAAGAAGCGAGCACAAAATCGAAACGCGAGAGGCTGCGATGAGCTGGTTGAAAAGAATCGGCGAACATTCCAGCACACCGCCTCTTGTCATCTTGAATCATCCCAGCAGGAAGCTCGATTCCAGTATGGAAGTTGCAGAGATGATTCGAGATTGGAAGAAAAACGATGACCTCTTAATTGGCATATCGGGAGCACCGGGTCATCAGGCGATGACTCCGCTTGGTGCGTTCAATTATCGGCTGAAGACTCGAGATCGCTGGGATCCTGCCGCAGCGGTCATCGGAGATGCCTGGGACACGCTTCTGCAGGAAGGTTACGAGATTTACGCTGCCAGGGCGGCGTCCGATTTCCATCATCATCGAGAAAACGGCCCGAACGGTTACGATTACTGGCCGGGCGAATTTTCTGAAACATGGCTTTACGCCCCCAGCCGATCAACGAATGGTGTGTTACAAGCTTTTCGTGCGGGAAGTTTTTTTGCAAACCACGGTCATATTGTCAGACGGGTTTCCTTAATGATTTCGACAGCCGCTTTAGGAAGACCGGGATATGCTGGCGAAACGATTGAGCTGCCCGAGGGTGCTCAAGCCGACATCCTGCTGACATTTCTTGTCCCGAAAAAAGACTGGCAGAATTCTGCGAATCGAATTGACCAAGTGGAAATTATTGCTGTGACGAAGAAAGGGAGTCACGTGATCGCAAGAGGTCCACCCACCGAAGATCGATTCTCTACAACGATTACGATTCCCCAGGGCGGCGTTGTCATTCGCGCCCGCGGCAGAAGAATTGAACCCGACGGTCCCGACTTGATGTTCTACACCAATCCAATTCGGGTCGTCACTTCGGGGTTGTCAGCCGCAAATCCAAGTGCGATCGAAAATTTATTTTTTCCCATTGTTGCCATTTCCATTCTTGTCGTCGTGATTCTGATATTTCGTTTTTTCAAGCGACCACCCCATGGTGAAACGCATTCTTCAGGTAGCAAAAAAAGAAAGGTAATGCAGAAAGTTGTCGTTCTACCGCAATCTCTCGACTTTTCACTGAAGATTCCCTGCACGGTTTTCTCGATTTTGCTCGCGGGATTTATCGTTTATGGGTCGTTGTTACCGTTCAAATTTCATAGTGTCCCTTTCGCTGAAGCCGTCTCGCAGTATCGTCAGACGTTGTTCGAAGCCATTGGCGAAACGAGTCGCATCGACTTTCTGACGAACTTTCTGCTTTACATTCCGTTGGGGTATTTTTTGTGCGAAGTCTGGATTGCAAAACGACCGTCTGTCGTTTTTGGAATGCTGAAAGGCATCACGATTTTTCTCGGATGCCTGTTTTTGAGCGTTTCGGTCGAATTTTCACAAATCTGGTATTCCGACCGCATACCTTCCCGATTCGATATTCTGGCTAACGGTTTTGGGACTCTTGCGGGGATGATTGGCTGGATTCTCGCAGGATCGCGTATTCGAATTTTGTTAGCGAATGTGTTTGCGGAAAAACCCTGGCAGTCGAAATTAAATAGCGTTCTGGTTGTCTACATGCTGATCGTGCTGTTGATCTCGCTCATTCCTCTGGACTTGTCTATTAGTCCCGACGACTTGTTCGGAAAGTACAAACGCGGAAGAATTCAACCGATTCCGTTTCAAGATATCGCCGAACAAGGCGAAATGCTGAAGAAATTTCTCTTCCATTTGTTGCTTTTCGCCCCGATGGGTATTCTCAACACGTTACGTCTGCGACGGTATGGATTCCGCCCCCTGGCGTCTCTACAGGCCAGTATGCTTCAAGGATTTCTGTTTGTCTCGGTCACTGAATTATTGCAAGTGATCGTCATCAGCAGGTTTGCGCTGGCGACGGATATCGTCATGGGAACGCTGGCTGTTTTGGTTGGAAGCGTTTTTGTTCATCGAATCTCCAACTCCGAGATCGCCCTCAAATCTCAAAAAACGCTGCCGCAACATGGGATGTGGTTTTCGTTCGCACTGCTTTACCTGATCGTCCCCTTCATTTTTTATTGGTATCCTTTTTTGATGCAAGACAATCCTGCGGTTTTGAAAGATGGGGTGAGGGAGTTCTTTGTGCTTCCCTTTTCTCGATTGCAAGGCGGAAGCAATATGCAGGCGTACGGCCACATGCTTCACTGTTTTTTCTTCCTGATACCGTTCGGAGTCCTCCTGGCAAAATTTTCTTCGATTCAAGTTCCAGGCTTGTTCTCGAACCGTTCTCGAATCTACTTCTCATCGCTGTTCATCGCATTCGTCGCTTTTACTTTTGAATGGGGACAGCTTTTTCTGAAGGATCGAGTTGCCGATCTAACAAGCGCACTCATCTCAATGTCTGGCGGTCTGCTCGGGCTTTATTTTGCGTACTCGATGGTCTTCCGCTCAGCCGACCGTTCTTCCTCAAGAGAAAGAAAATCTCGAACTCATTCCAATGTCATCTCTCGATGATAATGCTCTCGACGATTGAAATTCGAAAAGGAGCGAGAACTCATAGGGTTTCTTTGTGCTCTGTCCGAGTGAAATGAACTCACCCGGTTCTCGGTTCGAGAATCCGATGTGACTTTCATACCGAAAGGCAATCCTTCAAAAATTTCTGGAACGGTTTCGAAGCGATTTGTTTTTTCTCGTTGAAACGAAATTTGACGACGTCTTCACCGTTTTTCCCGGCTGAAATGTTTCGCTCGATTCCGAAGCCCGCAATCGTCCCCAATGTCACACTTCCTGAAGCAACGAACAGCGAAAGATCGATACCTTCGCGGCGTTTGGTATGAATTGTCAGGAGTGTTTTTTCGTCTTTCTTCGTTTTCAAATGTGCGAGCGATTTCTGACCCCATTCGAACGCGGAATCTTTGGCGGTTTTTTGCAAGATATCGAGCAAGTATTCCAAGGTAGCGACTTCCCAACTGACTCGTTTTCCGCTGGCAAATCCCTTGCGTGTCAGATGCCATTTCCTGCCGAGAATTTTCCAGGGCATAAAGTCTGCGGGGTTTAAGTCCGGTTTTTGGACGAACCCGAGAAACGATTCCTTCGCTTGCAAGAAAAACTCTAAAAACTTTTTGTTCGTCACATCGTCCGCGCTGTGCAAGGTGATGCCGACTTCCTGCCAGGGGCCTTTGAGATTTTTCACCCTCACGCGATCTCCTCTGCCGTAAACCGGAATGTCGTCGATGTCGTCGATGGGGGTCAGGGCGAGTTTCTTGCGCAGCTTATCCCGGTCGAACGTTTTTTTCTTCACACGGAATTTGATCGTCAGCAGCCATTCGTCGGCGGTCATGGCGTGGAGAAACCAGCCGCTGGATTTCTTCTCTCCGGTGACTTCCACAACGCTTCGGTGATTCCAGTTCACTGGCGCGAACGCTTGATCCGCTTCGAGATCGTCGATGATCTTTTCGAGAGCTGCACTCTCCCAGCGACACGGTTTCCCCCGATAGCTCAACCGGTCGTGTAAATGCCACTGTCGTCCATCGGACTGCCAGGGCATTTTGGCTTCTTTCCCGATTTTTGCGAAATCGAGATCTCCTTCCCTTTTTCGTTTTGCTTGTTGAGCATCGTAAATTTCCCGGTGGCGCCGTTCGCCCGATTCCAGAACCGGTGCAAGAATTTCTGCCGTGTAGGATCTTATCGAATTTGGTGACGACTTTGCTCGATCCCGTTTTCTGTTGTGGCGATTTCCGTTTGCGTTCTTCCTGGAGAATTCGACCAAATCTTCAGGAGTCCCTTCGGCGACAATCAATCCGCCATCGCGTCCCGCTTCCGGCCCGAGGTCGATCAACCAATCGGCGGTTTTAATCACATCGAGGTTGTGTTCGATGACGACAACCGTGTTGCCTTTTTCCACAAGGCTGTTCAAGACCTTAAGGAGTTTATCGATATCGTCGAAGTGTAAACCGGTGGTCGGTTCGTCGAGCAGGTAAAGCGATTTGCCTGAGTGAGGCTTGGCAAGTTCCGCCGCCAGTTTCACCCGCTGCGCTTCTCCCCCCGAAAGCGTGGGAGCGGATTGACCCAGCGTGAGATAACCCAATCCGATGGCGCACAAGGTATCCAGAAACCCGCGTATTTTGGGGATATTCTCGAACAATTCGAGAGCTTCGCCGATCGACATCTCAAGAACGTCCGCCACCGATTTGCCACGATATTTGACGGCAAGTGTTTCCAGGTTATATCGCTTTCCCTGACAGGTTTCGCATCGAACCCACACATCGGGAAGAAAGTGCATTTCGATTTTCTTCTGGCCGTAGCCTTCACAGTCGTCGCAACGGCCGCCCGCTCGATTGAAACTGAAACGTCCCGGACGGTATCCGCGAATTTTTGCGTTGGGCATTCTGGCAAAAAGTTCGCGAATATGTTCGAAGACACCGGTGTAAGTTGCCGGGTTCGAAGCGGGCGTCTTTCCAAGTGCCTTTTGATCGACAACGATTGTTTTGTTGATATGCTCGATACCGACGAGATGGTCGAACGTTCCGAGAGAGTCTCCCACACCCTGCAACCTGCGTGCGACAGCGGGGCCGAGCGTTTCTTCAATCAGCGAGCTTTTTCCGGATCCGCTCACGCCAGTAATGCAGGTCAAGGTTCCCAATGGAATGCGTAAATCGACATCGCGCAGGTTATGGTGACGCGCACCGAGCAGTTCCAACCACCCCTCGGCTGGGGGAAGTTGCTTGAGAAAGTCTGTCTCCTCGGTCGAAGCGGATTGTGCAATCGCTTTTCGAAATTCCTTTTCCGAAAGCATTCTGCGATTTGTGGGGATCGGGATCGATTTCTTTTCGGAAAGATATTGCCCGGTGAGCGAGTTCTTTTTTTTACGGATTTGAAGTGGCGTACCTTCACCGACGACAGTTCCGCCAAATCGTCCGGCGCCGGGTCCAAAGTCGTACAGCCGGTCGGAAGCGTCGATGACTTCCCGGTCATGCTCAACAAGAATCAGCGTGTTCCCCAAATCGCGAAGTTTTTGTAGCGCGGTTAAAAGGCGGGCGTTGTCTCTGGGATGAAGCCCAATTGTCGGTTCGTCCAGAACGTATAAGATCCCGGTTAACGATCGGCCAATTTGTCCTGCAAGTCGAATTCGTTGAACTTCACCACCCGAAAGCGTCGGTAACGGTCGCGATAACGAGAGATAATGCAAACCGACTTCGACAAGAAACGATAATCGACCGATAACTTCTTTGAGCAAATCGCCTGCGATTTTTTTTTGCGATGTATTCAATCGCACATGCTTCAAAAATCGAAGCGCATCGGACAAAGGCAGTTCGCAGAGTTGCTGTATGGTTTTTTTCTGAAAGCGGACGGCGGCGGCGTCATCGCGCAATCGACTCCCGTGACACCACGAACAGGGAACTTCACCGACGAGGTCGTTCAACTTTTGGCGATAAACGTAGGAGACTCTCGAAGCTTCTTCGATGGCAGGGTACAGTCCTTTGTATTGGAACTCGAACTTCGGAGTGCCCGGGTAAGTCATCCAGCGTTCGCCGGTGCCGTATAACACCGCACGCTGTTGAGCCGGTTCCAACTGGTGGAAGGGAACGTCGAGGGGAATTTGACATTCTTTCGCCATCGTAGAAAGCATTTTATGAAACGTCTTGCAGGTTTTGGGATCGGGCCAGGCAGCAACGGCTTTTTCTTCCAACGTTCGGTTGGGATCGGCGATCAACGCCGCCATGTTGGTACCCTGCTCGGTGCCAATTCCTTCGCAAGCTTCGCACCAGCCTAGCGGGCTGTTGAACGAGAAATGATTGGGCGTGAGATCCTCGAAACTGCGTCCGCAATCGTGACAGGCAAAATGCAAACTATAGCGATCCACTTTCCATTCGGTTTCTTCACGTTCGTTGTCGAAGTGAACCAGATGCAGATTTCCTTTGCCGACATCGAAGGCGAGTTCGACGGAATCGGCAATGCGCGACCGCGATTTTTTATTGACGGTAATGCGGTCGATCACCGCTTCGAGCTGGTGCTTACGTCGCCGGTCGATTTTTGGGACATCTTCCAGTCGATAAGTCCTGCCATCGATGCGAACCCTTAAAAATCCCTGGCTTTGCAACCTTGACCAAAGCATTTCGTGTTTTTGCCCCACGGGAACATTCTGTGGTGCGACAATTGTCATGCGGCTGTTTGCGGGAAAACCGAGGATTTTTTCGATCACGTCGTCGGTGGTCTGCGTTTCAACGGGAATGTTGCACTCGGGACAGTAAAGCGTTCCAAGACGGGCGAAAAGTACGCGGAAGTAATCGTAGATTTCGGTCACGGTTCCCACGGTGGAACGCGGGGTGTGACCGACATTTTTCTGCTCGATCGCGATCGCCGGAGAGAGGCCGTGAATGTGTTCGACCTTCGGTTTGGGCATTTGACCGAGAAACTGCCGAGCGTACGCAGAAAGCGACTCGACGTAACGGCGTTGCCCCTCGGCGTAGAGTGTGTCCATCGCCAGCGAGCTTTTCCCGCTACCGCTGGGACCGCAGAAGACGCTCATTTTTTCGCGGGGGATGGTGAGATCGAGTTGTTTCAAATTATGTTGCGAGGCACCACGCACGACAATTTTGTCTCTGCCGTTACCAGAGGAATGTTCGTTTCGCCCTTTGGAAGCCGACTGCCAACGTGCTGAAGCGGAGATCTTGAATTTCTTCGTTTTCGACTTGCTCTTTTTCACACCGCGAGACGATTTTGAATTGGGGAGATGTTTTGCAAGTTCAAGTCCTGTGAACGACTGCTGGCAGTCTGCGATTCGTTCCGGAGTTCCTTCGGCGACGATGGTGCCTCCACCTGCCCCACCTTCGGGACCGAGATCGATAATCCAGTCGGCGGTTTTCACCACATCGAGATTGTGTTCGACGATTAACACTGTGTTGCCGTCGTCGACGAATCCGTGCAAAACTTCCAATAGTTTTTCGATGTCTGCAAAGTGTAACCCCGTGGTTGGTTCGTCGAGGAGATAGATTGTTTTTCCAGTGGAGCGTTTTCCCAATTCTCTGGCTAGTTTAATGCGCTGTGCTTCTCCACCGGAGAGCGTGGGTGAGGGCTGACCGAGCTTGATGTAATCCAGACCCACTGCATGCAGCGTGTTCAGCAGCTTCTCGATTTTGGGGATATTTTCGAAATGTTTTAGAGCTTCCTGCACGTCCATTTCCAGAACGTCGGCAATCGACGCACCTTTGTAACGAATCTCCAGCGTTTCGTGATTGAACCGCTTCGCATTGCAGACGGCACAGGTCACCCAGACATCGGCAAGAAAATCCATCTCCAGTTTATTGGAGCCGTAACCGTGACAAGCTTCGCATCGTCCACCATCGACGTTAAAACTGAACCGTCCCGGTTTGTATCCACGCACTTTGGAGTCGGGAAGTTTGGCGAAGAGTTCGCGAATCAGGTCGAACAACTTCACATAAGTTGCGGGATTCGAACGAGGTGTGCGACCGATCGGGGACTGGTCGATATCGATGGCTTTATCGAGATGTTTCAGACCGTCGATCCGTAAATGTTTTCCCGGTTTGCCTTTGCCCTTGTTGACATCGCGATTGAGGATCTGCCAGAGAATATCGTTGACCAGCGAACTCTTTCCCGAACCGCTGACCCCCGTCACGCAAACGAACGAGTGCAGCGGAATGGAAACGTCGATATTCTTCAGGTTGTTGTGTTGTGCTCCGACGATTTTCAGATGATTCTTCCCATTGGCACGTCTTCTTTCGGGAACGCAAATCGTCTTTTTTCCCGAGAGATACTGGCCGGTTGTGCTTCGAGGATTCTTGAGAATCTCGCTGAGCGTTCCGGTGGCGACGACCTCGCCGCCTCGCACACCCGGACCGGGACCGAAGTCGACAATTTCGTCGGCAGCTCGCATGGTGTCTTCGTCGTGTTCGACGACGATGACGGTATTTCCCTGATCGCGCAAATCACAGAGACTTTCGAGTAACATCGAATTGTCGCGAGGATGCAAACCGATGGAGGGTTCGTCGAGAATGTAGATCACACCCACCAGTCCACAACCAATTTGACCGGCCAGTCGAATCCGTTGACTTTCCCCACCCGAAAGTGTGGGTGCCGTGCGGTCGAGCGTGAGATAATCCAGCCCGCAACGTAAAAGAAAACCAAGCCGCCCTCGTATTTCCTTCAACGCTTCGTCGGCAATGAAGCTGTTGGTCTCGTCGAGAACCAAAGAGTGAAAGAAGTCGCTCACTTCGACGATGCTCAGGCTGCAAACTTCGGGAAGCGACAGCCCCTGTTCGTGATTCTTTTTCGTCAATCTGACAATGGTGTTAAGCTCGCGAAAACGTTCGCTGTCGGATTTCAAACAGACATGACTCGCCTGCGGATTGAGACGCGATCCATGACACTCTACACAAGGGACGAACTCCATATATTTTTCGAGTTGACGTCGCTTCATGGGGTTCTGCGTTTTGCGGTATTTTTCCAACAGCGCAGGAACGACCCCTTGGTACGGTCCACCGTGCTTCCAGACTCCTCCCGAATACCGCCAGGCATAGGTCACATGCCGTTCTCCCGTGCCGTATAAAAACAGTCGTTGCGATTTTGAAGACAACTCTTCCCAGGGCGTTTGCAGGAGCGAACCCTGTTTTAACTTCAGATCGATTTCGATGGCACGTGCAGCTCCTTCGTAAATGTGTCTGCGCCATCGGCCAATTTTTCGCAGTGGACCGAGTATTTCGAATGCCCCCTTGGCGACAGATTTGGTTTCGTCTGGGATCAACCGTTCCAGAAGAAAGTCGTGACGTCTCCCCAGGCCGTTGCATTCCAGACACATTCCCAACGGGCTGTTAAAACTGAATAACTGGGGGCTGGGGATTTCGTAACCGATGCTACAATGCGTACAAGCGTAGTGAGAGCTGTAAAGTTTTTCCGAGAAATTTTGGGACGTTTTTTTCTTTTTCGAGTTTGGTTTTTCGGTTCCGGGTGTTGCGGTTCCGGGTGATGCGGTTTCGGGTGGTGCGACGATCAGCGTTCCACCAGAAAGTTTGAGAGCCGATTCCACCGCTTCGAAAATTCTGCTGCGTGTCGATTTTCCTGCGGTCAGCCGATCGATGACAACTTCGATGTTGTGCCTCATCTGCCGGTCGAGTTTGAGGTTGTCTGTCAGTTGTACAATTTTTCCGTCAACCCTTGCTCGTAGAAACCCCTGTTTGAGCAAATCCTCGAACAGATCGCGGTATTCCCCCTTTTGCAACTGAATCACCGGCGAGAGTACGACGAACCGTTCACCCCGGGGCAGAAGGAAGATACTTTCGACAATTTGTTCGTGGGACTGCGCCGTAATGGGTCTTTGGCAACGGGCGCAAAATCCCTTGCCGACTCTCGCATAGAGCACGCGCAGGTAGTCGTAGATTTCGGTGATGGTGCCGACCGTGCTACGAGGATTTCGGCTGGTGGATTTCTGTTGAATGGAAATCGACGGTGCCAGCCCCGAGACCGAATCGACATTGGGTTTAGGCATTTGCCCGGAACTGTCTTGCATAGCTGGAAAGCGATTCGACGTAACGTCGTTGGCCCTCGGCGTAGAGGGTATCGAAGGCGAGTGAACTTTTCCCCGACCCACTGACCCCGGTCATGCAGATCAGCTTGTTGCGGGGGATTGTGAGGTTGACGTTTCGCAGGTTATGCTCGCGCGCACCTTTGATGACGATATCTTTTTGAGCCATCCGAGGGAGTGATTCGTGTGCTGAAAGGTTTCTGAGAATTCTCTTGGGAATATACGAATGTAGTGACGACAGCGGCAACTGAACAGGGTTGGTTGTCTTGCAATTCTTTGTTGCTTGGTTCTCCGTGAGGGTTGGTTCCACATTCGCTTTGGCAGCCAAGCCGCCAGCGAAACACTCAATGTAAGAGTTGTTAATCCTCGAAGATGCCGGAATCGAACTCTTCATTGGAGTCGTCTTCGTCTTGCATCAATTCGTCTTGTGGAACGAGGTTGCTTTTTTCCTCGGTCTCTTGCTCGGTCGCATTTTGCTGTGGTGGATTCGGTCGTGGGGCTGCGGATTTTTCTTCCGAGGATTCGGAAGTCTTCTGGTTCTCCACTGCGGCGCGTTCTTCGCCTTCTTCCAAATTGTCAGCATCGGAATCTTCGAGCGAGTAGGTCTCGTGAATTTCGAATTTTCGGTCGGGTCTGGGAAGAATCTGCATCCAGACCCCCTCCGGTTGACAGTTGCAGCGTTTGAAAACGACAGTGCCTGCGGTTTTGACGGTTCGATGACACTGGGGACAGTTCCAGATACGTCGGACATCGTAATGAATGCGTTGCAACGGACCTTTAATGATTATCACTCCTTTTAGAGTTCTTCGAGTCGATCACTTTCGACATTTTCGTTTCAAATGGTGACAGATACAAGTTCCACGCATGGTCGAGATTTCGTTTTACTTTTTTGAATCGGTTTCCCGTTCCTCGTGACAGTGCGGACATTGGATATTGCGACCGCATTTCGGGCAGCGGGCAATGCCGTGAGGGCTTTTTTTGATCAACAAATACGCCAGCAACACGGCATTCACAACGAAGACCAGCACACACAGGATCCCCAGAAATAAACCCGCACTCTGCCTTATCCCATCGAACACATTCATAGAAGACGTATCCTCGATGCGAAGAATTACGGTTCGATCTCGGCATCGGCACTCATCAACTGAACCGCTCTGACGATATAGATTCCACCACTAGCGAGAGTGATGATTACCGTCCCCCAAAGGAAAAAGTCTCGAAAATTGGAGAACCAATCGAATCGCTCGATGATCACGGGACTTAGCGAGAGAAGACTCATCGGAACCGCAATACATTGTGTGATCATCTTCAGTTTTCCACTTAAACTGGCAGAAAAATCTTTCCCCTGTTGTTCCAGAAAACCGCGCAAACTCGTGACAAACATTTCCCTGCCTAAAATCACAATCACCATCCAGGCGTTGACTCCCGAATTAACGATTTCGTCCCCAATTTTCGTTTCCTTGTTGAGTAAGAAAACGAACGCTCCGATGACAATAATTTTATCGGCAAACGGATCGAGGATGCGTCCCACCGCCGTCACCTGCTCGTATTTTCGGGCAAGCCAGCCGTCGAGAAAATCGGTTCCAGCGGCAATCACAAAAACGAACGCGGAGGTAATCCAATATCCGTCTGCATAAATTAAAGCGAACAAAACCACGGCGAGAACGAGACGGCTGACTGTGATCAGATTTGGAAGATTGAGTGCGTCTCGATTGAGAGGATTCCGCAATAATTTGCTGTTCCTGGTGGAAGTTTCTTCTCCCGGTTGTCGTTCGAGCGTCGTCATTCTACCTGTTTCGCTTATGCAAGAGGGAAACGGGATTCTAACGACCGGATCGATTCCCGTCAAAAAGAGATGTCAATTTTCACCACCATCACCATGTAAAATATCCAGGGCTTGTTCCTTGTCCTTTTCGAAGACGAATAATCGAATTCTTAAAACTCCAGTCAAACCCGCCTGATGGCTTCCTTCGATGCTGGCTTCGATTCCCGCCTGTTCCAACGCCATTCGAGCAATTTCTGCATGGTTCGGGTTATTGAAAGTTTTCACCAAAACCAGTTTTTCGGAGTCGAGATTGGACATCAGCTTTCTTTCGTTGTGGTCACCAAACCGAATTGTTGCGGGGCGATGCAATGCGATATAACGTCCAACCTCGCAAACTGAAGCCTCGGTCATTCTACTATAATAGTGCCAGGCACGGGGTGCCTGACCTTGTATCTTGCGAGTGACTGTTTTTGAAGGGTGATTTGGAGTAGAACACTTAACGCTTCCTGACGGGCGCGGCTCTTTTTCAGGACGATTCTTTATCGGGACCTAATCCTGCGCGCAGGCGATGAAGTTCCTGCAAAGCGGATAACGGTGTCATCCGGTCAAGGTCCATCTCGCGCAACTCGTCTAATACAGGATGCGTCTCCTTCTGGAACAGCGCGAGTTGTCGGTCGGAAGAAGATTGCTGCGCTCGGTTTGGAATTTTCGGTTTTCCCGTTTCGTCCAGATGATCGCATTCGAGGGTTTCGAGAATGATTCGCGACCGCTGAATCACCTCCGCAGGAATCCCCGCGAGTCTGGCAACGTGAATCCCGTAACTTTTATCGGCGGTTCCTTCCACAATTTTATGCAGGAAGATCACCTCGTCCCGATTTTCCTGGACGGCGACATTCCAATTCGTCACGCGCGACAGAGTTTGCGAGAGTTCTGTCAGTTCGTGGTAATGGGTGGCGAATAACGTTCGACAACCGATTTTGTCGTGGAGATACTCGGTGACCGCCCAGGCGAGGGAAATACCGTCGTAGGTGCTGGTTCCACGCCCAATTTCGTCCAAAATGACCAGACTACGATTCGTCGCCGAGTTCAAAATGCGAGCCGTCTCGGTCATTTCGACCATAAACGTACTTTGCCCTTTGCTCAATTCGTCGCTGGCACCGACTCTTGCAAAAATGCGGTCGCAAATTCCAACGCGGGCTTCACTGGCTGGAATGAACGAACCCATTTGTGCCATCACAGTCAGCAACGCCGCCTGACGAATATAGGTGCTCTTTCCCGCCATGTTGGGGCCGGTGACGATTTGCAACTGTGAAAGGCTCTTTTCGGTATTGGGGGATGCCTCTAACAATAATCGAACATCGTTCGGAACGAACGGCCCCGACGGTTGCAGTGCATCGAGAACGGGGTGCCGACCTTCGCGGATATCGAGAAGCGGTTAGTCAGTGAGTTCCGCACGACAATAACCTGCTTTCACCGCGAGTTCGGCAAGCGACGAAAGCACGTCGAGTACCGCAAGAGCATGTGCCGTTTTCTGAAGACGTGCACAATGGCGATTCACAGACTCTCGAAGTTGCTGGAACAGTTCGAATTCTAACGCAACCGCTTGTTCTTCGGCTTTGAGAACTTTCTCTTCGTAATCTTTCAGTTCCGGTGTGATGTAGCGTTCCTGATTTTTCAGCGTTTGCTTGCGAATATAATCTTCGGGAACTTTCTCGGCCTGTGCAGCGGTTACTTCGAGATAATAACCGAAGACCCTGTTGAAACCGATTTTGAGATTGCGAATTCCTGTTCGCTCCATCTCTTTGGCCTGGTACGCAGCCATCCATTCCTTGCCTCCTTTGGCAAGATCGCGGAATTCATCGAGTTGTCGGTGAAAACCCCGGCGAATTGCACCGCCGTCGGTCAGTTGCAGCGGCGGTTCTTCCACGAGTGTATTCTCGATTTCGGCACGAACGTCTTCACAAAGGTCGATTTGTTCTTCCAATAATTGAAGCAAGCTGGTTTTTCGAGCGGTGAGCTTTGCTTTGATCGCAGGCAGCATCTCCAGCGTTGATGACAAACTTCGCAAATCTCTGGGGTTGGCGCGCTGCGTGGCGATGCGGGAGGTCAATCGTTGCAGGTCGTAAACCCGCTTCAGCGAGTCCCGCAAATCGCTGCAAAGCTGGCGATCTTTGGTGAATTCCTCGACCGTATCGAGTCGCCGTTCGATGCGGTCTTTCTCGGTCAAGGGGTTGGAAAGCCAGTCTGCAAACAACCTGGCCCCCATGGGAGAAACGGTCCGGTCGATGGTATCCAGGAGGCTTCCCTGCCGATGTCCTTCTCTGAGCGTGACAGTCAGCTCCAGGCTGCGACGAGTCGCCTCGTCGATTTGCAGATTGCGATTTCGCGAAGAAACCTTAATCGTATTGATGTGTCCCAACGATGTTTTTTGCGTTTCCCGAATGTAATCCAGAAGCGCACCCGCTGCTGTCACCGCAGGCGTTCCCGATTCCAAATCGAATCCCTCAAGCGTTTTCGTGCCAAAATGTTCGCAGAGGATTCGTTCGCATTCTCTGGCAGCGAAACACCAGTCGGGCCGTTCGGTGACGGTCGCGCGGTCCCCTTTTAACAGCCGAACAATTTCCGCGTGGTCCTGAAACACGTTTTCTGCAATCAGACATTCCGCAGGATCGATCCGCGAAATTTCGTCGAGCAATTCTCCCGCTTTCAGGGTCGATGTAAGAAATTCCCCCGTGGAAAGTTCCAGCCAGGCACAACCGACTCGTTCTTTATCGAAATGAATCGCCGCCAGAAAATTACTGGCACGAGGATCGAGCAAGGCATCGTCGGTGAGGGTTCCCGGCGTGACGATGCGCGTCACTTCCCGTTTTACCAGACCTTTCGCTTTTTTTGGATCTTCCACCTGGTCGCAAATCGCTGTGCGAAAACCGGCGTGGATTAACTTCTGCAGATAGTTCTCCAACGCATGGTAGGGGAAGCCAGCCATCGGAACCGGATTGCTGGAACCCTTGTCGCGGCTGGTTAAAGTCAGACCCAAAACCTTAGCGGCGGTCTCGGCATCTTCGTAAAAGAGTTCGTAAAAATCACCCATGCGAAATAAGAGCAACGCCTGGGGGTGCTGGCGTTTGACTTCCAGATACCGCTCCATCATCGGAGTCAATTTTTTGCCGGGCTTCACGACCATGCTTTTTCGTTTCGGTGTAGGCTCATCATTCCGGCAAACGTGTGTCGGGAAACAGCTTGCTGACACTGGTTCTTTCGTGGATGGAACGGATCGACTTCGCAAACAAGGGGGCGACAGAAATGACAGAAACGTTCTCCGGAAGCGGTTCGACAGGGTTTTCGATCGTATCCGTAATAAACATTTTCTTGATTTCACTTGCATAAATTTTGGGAGCCGCTCCTTTGGAAAGAACTCCATGCGAAACGGCTGCGTAGACATCTTTGGCCCCTCTATTACGAAGAACTTCCGCCATGCCAATCAGCGATCCCCCCGTAATGGTGAAGTCATCGACCATCAAAACGTTTTTTCCATCGACATCGCCAATCACTTCCAGAACTTCCGCACGTTCAGAGTGATCTTTCCGTTCCTTGTTGCCAATCACCACCGAAACACCCAGTAATTTGGCGTACGCCGCAGCATCTTTGGCGAAACCGATATCGGGACTGCAAACAACCAAATCGGGAATGTCCAGAGTTTTGATGTGTTCGCAAATTACATGACGAGCGTAAAGGTGATCGACCGGTACCTTAAAGAAACCCTGTATCTGCGGACTGTGGAGATCCATCGTCAGAACGCGATCGGCACCTGCCGCTTCGATGGCGTCGGCACAAACCCGGGCGCGAATCGAAACGCGCGGTTCGTCCTTTTTATCCCCTTTCGCATAGCTGAAATGGGGAATCACCGCTGTCACATGCTGGGCAGAGGCACGCTTGAGAGCATCGATCCAGAACAGTAACTCCATAAAGTTGTCGTTGACGGGATAATGCACGCCCTGAATGATGAAGGTGTCTTTCCCCCGCACATTTTCCTTGATGCGAACGAAGATGTTCCCCTCGCTGAAGTGGTGGGCCTTACAGGGGGTCAGCCGCACCCCTAATTCGTTTGCCGCAGCCTGAGCAAGCAGCGGATTGGCCGAACCTGCAAGAATCGCCAATTCCCCCTGTGGAGGCTGGAACAATTCAGGTCTGGGACCGTTTTGTGCGGTGTTTTTATTCATGTTTTCATAATACAGCCACAAGAGCGATCTACAAGGGTTCGACAAAAAGAGCCGCGCCCGTCAGGAAGCGCACGGCGTTCAACCCCCTAAAACTCCCAATTGTTGATCGAACATCCCTGCAATTCAAAGCAATTCACAACCCTGACCTTCCAAAACATAACGTGCGGCCTCCTCTACCGCATGCTCGTCAAACAAATACCGCGTGCTTCCATGTCGCAACCAGATTTTTTCTGAATGATTTGCTAATCCTGCTTTTCTCAAGCGTCTTGTCGAGTACGATTTGAAGTCGTTCAACATTTTTTCGGGCTGATCAAATCCACTGACAACAACATGAATGTGATTGGTTCGCACATTTAATGCCACGACATCCCAGGAGCGATACTCCGAAACCTCTTGGACCGTCTTCTTCACTACACGGCGTTGTGCCAAATTCAATGTGAACTTCCCCAGTTTTTGTGATCTAGCCGATATTTTTTTTCGAGATTCATTTTCCCTAAGAACCTCGGTGTCGTACCGATTGTGAAATCGATCTACCGAACCCTTTTTGTCACCGTGAAGCCAGGTGCCGTAGGTGTGAAATGTAATGAGATAGGTTTGTGGTTCGATCATTGCTCGGTCTTCAAGAAATAGGACGGTACACGCTTCCTAACGGGCGCGGCTCTTTGATATCAAAGAGCCGCGCCCGTTAGGAAGCGCACGGCGTTCAACCCCCGATAACTCCCAATTGTTGATCGAACATCCCTGCAATTCAAGGGTGGCTTCCGCAACCGCTATCTCATCGAACAAATACCGCGTGCTTCCATATCGCGACCAGATTTTTTCTGACTGATTTTGCCAATCCTGCTTCTCATTTTCGTGTATGGTGAGGTTTTTCAGAAGTGGTACGGTACACGCTTCCTCACGGGAGCGTCTCTTTTTCACGTACACTTCTAAAATTCTTTCCGCGAAAATTGCATATCTGCTCCAGCTTCCGAGAAGAAACTCTGCCCCGAAACCTCTATATTGGAAATTCTCCGCATCTACATGAATAATAACGAACTCAGGAGCTTCCCATGACAAAAAGAATCTACAACTTCTCTGCAGGACCGGCCATTCTCCCCGTCGAGGTTCTCCAGGAAGCACGCGAGAATCTGCTCTCGCTGGGCGAAACAGGTATCGGCATCATGGAACATTCCCATCGGGGGAAAGCGTTCCTGGATATTTACGACCAGACCGTCTCCCGATGTCGAGAACTCGCCTCCATTCCCCACGATTACGAAATTCTGTTTCTGCAAGGGGGGGCATCTTCGCAGTTCTATATGATCCCGATGAACTTTCTCGACACCGACAAAACCGCAGATTTCCTCGTCACCGGTTCGTGGTCGAAAAAAGCACTCAAAGAAGCGAAACGATTCGGCCAGACAAACGTCGTTTGTAGCAGCGAAGAATCAAATTTCGACGGCATTCCGCTCGACCGATCTTTCAGCGAATCTCCGACTTATGTGCATTTCACCTCGAACAACACGATTTTTGGCACACAGTTCAAGCAGGAACCGCATCATCCTGACGGCACGTTCCTCGTCTGCGATGCCAGCAGCGACATTTTTTCTAAACCGATCGATATCTCGAAATACGGCATGGTCTATGCGGGGGCACAGAAAAACCTCGGCCCCAGCGGCGTCACGCTGGTCATTGTGCGAAAAGACCTTGTCGAATCCGCCAGCAACGATCTCCCCACCATGTTGCAATACCGCACGCACGCCGAGAAACAATCGATGTTCAACACCCCCCCTACATTTGGAATCTTCATTATGAATCTGGTCTTCAAATGGATTCTCCAACAGGGTGGGTTGTCTGCAATGGAAGAGAGAAACCGACGAAAGGCAAAAATTCTCTACGACTACCTGGAAGAAAGCGATCTGTTTCAAGCAAAAGCCGACGCCGAAAGTCGCTCCGACATGAACGTGACCTTCTCCACGGGGAATCCAGATCTCGACACAAAGTTCATCGCATCGGCGACCGAAAAAGGTTTCAATGGCCTCAAAGGTCACCGCAGCGTCGGCGGAATGCGTGCCAGCATCTACAACGCCTTCCCCGAAGAAGGCGTGGAGAAACTCGTCGCTTTGATGAAAGAATTCGCCGCAACCTCGTCTGATCGCTCAATGATCAGCCGTGGTCGAGCAAAGTGACCGAGAAGATGATCGGCTTCAGTTGACTTCCTCTCCGAGAGTTTCACGGTTCTTCTCGCAGAGTTTCGAGTAAGTGGCAGCATCCTTTGCGATTGGTCTTCTCACATTTTTTCAAAGTGGAGTTGAGAACTTTTTTAACGTGTCTGAGATTCTTGAGCTGCTCGTTAATGTCTTTCAGTCTTCTCTCGATGAGATCTTGTACGTCCCCACAGCAGGGATCACCGGATTCATCTTCGCCGAGTAAACCGCGAATATCTTCAAGTCGAAATCCGATCGCTTGAGAAGCGCGGATAAACTGCAATCGTCTCATGGATTCGTCACTGTAAAGTCGGTAGTTTCCTGCACTCCGACTGACGGGATCGAGTAAACCAACACGTTCGTAATACCGAACCGTGGAAACCGGAACTTTTACCAGTTTGGCAAGTCGACTTATTGTATGTTTTCCTCGTTTGAAATCCATATTTTGCGTTCTTGCAGAAAGTGACGACTTTTCATTTTTCATCAAAATTGAAAATTACGGTTCTTTGCGATTGACCTTTAACTATGGTTCAACGTCGATAATAGGTATGGAGAATGTCTCGTGTCAAGGAATGACTCATCGTCTCAGGATTGAAGAGAGAGTCGCTGTCTCGACTGTGTCCGGAAAA
>Ga0114931_10003927_pt1 | contig 18669 bp, 14 predicted proteins | sample 2SBtaG_FD_89579 | JGI IMG/M metagenome (GOLD analysis project Ga0114931, IMG submission 89579) | Deep subsurface microbial communities from Kolumbo volcano to uncover new lineages of life (NeLLi) - 2SBTROV14_V59a metaG | ecosystem: Environmental > Aquatic > Marine > Volcanic | place: Kolumbo...
ATTTGACGAGATATACCATTCTCTCGGAGGTACGTATGCAACTCTTCCAGTTGAGGACTTGACTCTCTGTCTCCCAATTCCAGCTCAAAAGTAGAACCATTGTGCCTCAGTCGCATAATTGAAAAATTGTACTTGCGTTTCAGTAGATCCTCAGCTACCCGAATCTCCCTGAGAAGTTCTCCATCGATTACAACGCCTGTCTTGATCCGAGATGCAATACAAGGTGTTGCAGGTTTATCCGAGCTGTAAAGACCTCTTAATTTTGCTATCCTTCGAATCTCGGGTTTGATCAGTTCTGCTTCTACAAGGGGGGAGATTGCACCTTGTTCCACGACTGCTTGGTAGCCAGGACGATGGCCACCCAGATCAGATGTGTTTGTGCCATTGACAACGAGATCGAAGTCAAGTTCCTGCCTGATCACCTCTAACTTAGAGTGCAGAAGAGATTTGCAGAAGTAGCAACGATTGTGTGGGTTCAGACGGTACTCCTCACTTTCTTTGTACTCGTCATACTCGATGAACCTAATTTCCAGACCGAGTTGCTCTGCTTCTTTAATCGCGAAGTCGTCCTCTCCAATACCTACAGAATCTCCCCTCTGCATTATAAGAATTGTCTGCTCTGCGACATCAGAGACCAAAGAAGCGAGAATACTTGAGTCTACTCCACCAGAGAAAGCAACAAGGACCTTTTTGCCACGTGCAATATCATGAACCTTCTTGATCTTTGTCTCAATAGAGGATGAGTCAATGACTTCAAGCACAATTTACTAGCGTATTGAATCTTGATAAATACTTGTAAGGAGGGCAATTAACCTGAGAGGGTATGATGATCCTCCACTAGATCCACAGCTGATTCTCCACTCGTATCTGATGTCATATCCGATCGGAAATATTTTCTGATAATTCTCCACTTGGTTCTGCAGCTGATTCTTCATGAGATTATACTGTTAGTCCACAATTCTACTAAATCACTTAGATCCTCCATATTAAGAACATCTGAATGAAAATTGAATATTTGAGCCTTCCCTTCTTTAGTGGATAATTCAGTCCTGCCAAGTATCTTGTCATCCCGGAGCAATGGATAGGAGTAGTATCCATAAATTCTCTTGGATTTAGGAGTGTAGACCTCCCATCGATAAACGAAATCAAAAAGCCTCTCAGTCATATCTCTGTCCCAGATAATTGGATCTAAAGGTGCAAGTGCCCTGATATTGCCATCGTAGCTTGGGTTTGCAGGTTTTTTCTCACTGGCATAGACCCATCCATCTGACTCGTAGAAGAGAATTGGTGCAAATTGGAATTCTTCAGGAAGTGCATTCTGAAATTGGGGGGTGAACCACCGCCTTGGGATTGACCTGCTTTTGCTGTACTTGTCATTCCTCTTCTTCCCCAGAGAGATCAAGGGATATGACCTCAATTTAATCCTGAATCTCAGGAACTCAATCTGATCCTTGGTGAGTTTTGCAGGATAGTTGTACTTGGATGGGACAAAGGACTCACGACCGGAGTATACCTTGTTGAAGTTGGATGTGCGACCGGATACCACAAGCTCACCTCTTGACCATAAGTACTCCAGAGTGGTAGATATCAGAGAATTCGTTTTCCACGTGGATATTGCAGCTGAATGAGCCAATTCGGGGAAATTAGCTCGAGTGAATTTCCTAAGATCTTCAGATGCCTTTAATACCACCTCTATTGGCTTTTCAGGATGATTCTTCAGAAATTCACCTAACCTCTCACTCGCAGTAATCTGCTTTCTGGCATAAAATATAGGAAAATATTTCATGGAGAGTGCATAGAGATTGGGAAGGTACGCCTCGAACGTTTCCTTCTTTTCGTACAATTCAGTTTCAAACTGTCCAAGCTTATAGTTCTTAACCCTTGACAGGAAGAAGATATCATGATTCCTCCATGCTGGATTGAGAGGATCCAATTGAACTCCAGAGAATTCCCTGAAATGCTTCAAGAGACTGTCATCGCGATAGAAGTCGACTTTTGAATGATGGAGAAGGAGTGCAAGGAGTTCCACCTTGCTCAATTTCGTAAAATACATGACTCAGTAGAATATTTCAGATACCTTATCTCCGAGATCAGAAAACGCAGTTATATCTAATTCATCAGGGGACAACATAGTAACCTCAAGAATCTCATCCTCAAGAACCTGCTTGAAGGTGCGAAGTGCATTTCTGATCATCGCATTTGAAGTGAGGATGATCAGTGCTATAACCCACGTTCGATTATTTACATCCAAGGACTCGAGCATTATGATCCTATCCTCTAGAACTACCTTATCGAGACCTGCATTCGTCCCAGCTATATCCTTGAAAATGGTTGATAGAGCCGAGAGCATCCCTCCTTTCAAAACTCCCTGATCATGCATTGAACTATCGGGTGCGAGATCAGAGGCGAATTGATGACTCAACTGTGTAATACCCTTGTCATTGATGACGAGAAGTTCGTATATTGGCGTGGACAGAGTGGAGATATAGGATGGATTCCTCCAGTAGAGGATAATCATGGGAGGAAGAAAGGTGAATAGTATGAGGGGAAATTGGACGAAAATGGGTCTCTGTTCAAGACCAAGTGCAATCTGGAGAGCAAAGTCTATTGAGTAGACTACAAGACCTTCTGAGAGTCCAAGAAGTGATGCAAACTGAATCCGGGCGGGATTTCTCAACTCGGAGTTCCTCACGTTCTTTAGCTGATGATAATAGGTATTGACTCCAAGTACTGTTGTGAAAAGTAGACCAGCAATGAAGAGAAGTATTGTAGCTATAGATGACAGAATATTTGAACCGCTGACGTAATTTACTCCATCTATACGGGATGCAATACCCAGAAAGAAAGGAGTTGACACTCCAACACTTACGATGAACACTCTTTTTAATGGAGGTTGATCTGTTCTCGTAGCCTCTATACTCAAGTAGAGGAAGAGGACAAAGAGGCTCATTATCGGAAACCACACCGTATCATGATGGAAAGAGTCCTGGAGTTTTATCAAGTGCTCAGCATTATTCGTCGCATCTGCCTTGAGCAATGCATTACTATCTGCATACATGGACCACATGAACATAAGCGCTCCAGCTAGGATTGCTAATGTAAAGTACCTCAAATTATCTGCTGCATGTCCTGTCCTCATGGAAAAGATGAGTAGCAACACAAAGATCAGAAGAACCAATCCTCCAATACCGTGGTAGATGACAACGCCTCCAACCTGCGTCCATCTGAAACTCCGATATCTCTCCTGAATACTAGGAATCGCAAGAATTAAGGTCTCTATTACTAGAATTACCTGTATCAAAAGAACTGTTGACAGTACACCTGCTACTTTAGGTTTCTTCACGAGTATTCAACACTCTTCTAGCTTATATTACTTTCTAGATGCTCGAGAGGATATGGCCGGAAAGCAATATAGATTCTATAAGTACAAGATATATGGAGTTACTGTTCAATGCAAATCGCATTTGATAACTCGGAGAGAACCCTCTGATTAATAAATTCCAATTTTGTGAATTAGCCCGAATGAACCAAGTATGTGCTTTGATCGATGACAGAATGGATATACTTGTATTGCATTTGAGACAAACCCATGATTTGGAGATATTTTTTTGCTTAGACTTTATTGGTATTCAATAGAACGTAGTGCTAGATTCCTTTGTGGGAGAGAATTTCAAAGATAGAAGATCATCTAGAAGGGGATAAGTACTTAATAAATTACAATGGGATTGTAGAGGTCTAAGAAAGGAAATTGCGAATTATCCCGATTTTCTTTCCAATAACATTGACCAATTTTAAGTTAGTAAGATGGAAATTATCTTATCATCAGAATACGATAGTGATGTCAAAGAGTACGTATTGTCATCTGGATATTGGAGGGTCTGTTTATACAGAGTTGGAAATAGTAAGTAAATTTATAGAAGAATTTCCAGGGTACGACTTCAATATCTTCTCTATTGGGGTAAGAAGGTAGAATTCATCGTTCTTACGGGAATTCTTTAAGTTCCCACATACCATGAAAGTAATTGAAAAATTGATAATAATACAGGTCATAGAGTGCCACCATGGTATAGTAATCGAAGCGAACCTGCATTACACTATATCATTGCTCTTTCCAAGAAACATCGTGGTTCACATCGTCTAATACTCATTATGAACAGTTTGAAGATGCAATGAACTGCTAGTGTCACTCTTAAACTCGTTACTATACAATAAAGTTATAAGACTATCCTATCACGAAATGTTGTCAACAACGCACGAGTAGTATAGCGGTAGTATATGTCCCTGCCAAGGTTTATCCTTGACGGGATTTCGTAGTACGGACGTGACCCGGGTTCGAATCCCGGCTCGTGCATTCAGCAAAATCTGATTTGGTGCTGAGGATAAATGTATCCCCTGCATGAATTGAATCTCCAATCAATGAATAACTACTTCTAACCAATAATACACTGGATATCTCAGCAATTGAAACCTCTGATTTCTGTCGAGTAAATTCGATAGAATTTGTTTTCAAATCACTCAGATGTAATACGGCTAATATTAATCAGAACTATCTTTTTACAATTTTTCTTTATTGAAGATATGTGCTTGGAAGCTCTGTGGACTTCTGAATGCGAGGTAAAAGACGATGATGAGAATGAGGATGAAGGGAGTTGAGAGAAATTGATTCAATCCACCTACTAACTTCAACCTTGGGATATAGTAGGGACCAATTAGCAATCCAAATGAGAAGAACATTGCAAGGAGATAGATGTATGTTGCAATCTCGAGTCCCTTCAGTTGGGAGGTCTTGTATGGATTAATGTGCTTCTCATTTGAGTTCAGATTACTGATGAATTTTCGATTGGATCTCACGCGAAGCATGAAGATGAAGTAAGGTATCAAAAGGACGAAAAGGCTGATAATCATCCCGGGAGAACCTAAGTAAGGAGTTGAGAGATAAAATTGTTGACCGGGTTCGAGAGCAATTACTGGGTGAGAAGACACCGAGGAGAAGTTCAGACCTATGGATATACCATAGAGAAGAAGAAATACATTCTCAGAGAATTGTGAGACTCCCTGATCCTTCCCAAATAATTGTTTTGCAATCAGATAAACAGGTATTCTATTTCCGACACCTATTGAGATAATAAGAGTTCCAAGTATCTTCACATATAACTCTATATCACTTGGGAGAGACTTCAGTCCTACAGTTGAGACATCAAGAATAAAAATCATTGCCCACACAGCAAAATTAATGATAAAAAAGCCACTAAGCAATAATTCAATTTCATTAAAATATTGATAGAATCTCATGACACCATTAAATGCAAAAAGGAGAGATGATACTACAATGAGTAGGTGGATTGCAGGGAAGAGATATGAATACCACATCAGATTGGAATCTTGGCTAAAGTAAAAGCTAAGATAGCTCAAAATGGTCAGAAGAAGAGTCAAAACATAACCGAGACCCCTCGTTTTATCCTTGAAAATGAGTGAGGAACTTAGAATTGTCAGGAGGAGAGAAATGATTGAAATAATCTGAAAGGTAACTAGCATTACGTGTACAAGCTTTAAGTCAAACATCGACTTATTAACCCTACAATGGAAAAATGAATAAAAAAAATTTTTACGATGATTTGGATGATACACTGCATATTTTACTACTTTCAATATTGGTCATCCAATAATCTTTACTTGTCATTTGAGGATAATCAGTAGGATTTCAGACCGAATGAATCAACGACAGTTACGTTCAAGGATAGACCAATTCGAAGCGAAGATTCAATCAAAGTAGGCTCCAAACAGACAATCATTTGGAGGTAGATTCACACTAGAAAAGAATTCAAACAAAGTGATTTGAGATACTTCTTGTGCTCGTCACTTGTACATTTCCGAAGTTCACTATTGGGAAATTCAAGAAAAAGGATTTTGATACTAGTGATTTTCAACTGAAGAGAGACTCTGCGATACTGACTTTGGAATATGCTGGCTTCATGGCTTTGATCCCATTGAATGTTTTCTGGTATAGGTAGATTGACGCAAGTGTGTAACTCATGTCAACCTCGTAGGGAGAATATTGGATCTTTGAAGTCCAGAGGAAATTTCGTTCATAATTACCCATACTGTCAACTCTTGAGAGGACTACAACATACAGCTTGTGTATCAGAGTATCATCAACTAGCTGATCATGGTCACGTGCATAGAGGAGCGCAAGAAGTGCATGAGATATCTCTTCAGTGGTCAGACTTTCCCTATTGTACAATTTATCTGTTATTATCCTCTCCAAATTTTTTACATACTTCTCCCCGAACTCTGGAAGATGCGGGAAAGAGGAGAGAATAAGAGCAGCAAGCTGAATAAGAGGAGACCCAGCATACTTACTGTTGGAACTCACATCATTACCCAAGTTCTTTATGAAGCGGATGACCTTCTCTCTCCCTTCATCAAATTGGGGATCTGGCATCTGCAGGAGAGCTTCCAGCACATGCATATTTGTCAGCAGAGCAGGATCATTCTCCACAAAGTAGGTCTTGTAATACTCTTTGCCTTCGAAGAATTTAAGAGAATGAAGTTTCTCCTTGGTACCTTTGATTCCCAAATAGTCCATAACAAGGAGAGCGATAGCCGTATCATCTGCATCGACTATTGGGAAGGAGTACCCAAAGGAAATACCTTGCTCACTCCAGTACTTGTTCAGAAGTTCGATAGGTCGGCGAACAGCAGAGTGCATCTTGTACCCTGCTTTGATGAGAGGATACAGGGAGTAAGCAATGTTGAAGTAGGTGTAGTCCCCGAAGTTAGAAAAGAGATAATCATCCTGCAAGGCTTCCTGTCTTAAATATCGCATCACATTTGGAAGGACCTTCTTTACTTTATGTCTGAGGAAGATTGAGCTACTCGCTGGACTTGCTGCCAAGGATCCATTCTTGCTCAAATATGTCATGAGTGACTCTGCTTCATTATAATTTTCAACTATACCTTCCATAGAGTGGAAGAGAGGATTGTACACAGAGAACAAATAGCCTCCGAGAAGCTCGAGCTTTTTATGTCGTGATTGCTCCAATTTGGAGATTGAGATGTTACTTCCACTAATCTTTTCCATAACAGATCCTATAAATTTGGTATAAAGAAATTCGAATCCAGCAGGAAGTGGAAATTGGGAATTGTAGATTAGGTGATTATTTTCACTGATCCAGTTAATTCCCTTCTCAAACAGGGTGTCATAACTACCCTTGTCCAGATTAAGCTCCGACATCATATACAGTGCAGAAGCTGTACTGAGTAGTCTATCAAATGGGTGATAGAATTTTGAACCCCAGGATCCATCATCATACTGATGGGAGAGCACTTTCCTAACCTGCTCTGGGAAGTAGCTATACCCCATATTATTCCGGATTGATGCTATGACTGCGGTGTCATAAATCACACCATTCATAGATCCATTTCTGAGGTTAGATATTGAGTGGTCGATGGTATTCGCGATCCAACTAGGTATGGAAACACCTCACATCGGTACATTTAACCTCAATGTTTTTATAACTTTCGAAGTAAACTGAGTTCAATACATCGAATCAAGATAAATGTAATCACTATACCAATATGGTATAATATTAAGAATATTGCTAAGGATAGATAAATTGCGATCCAAACCTAGAGTTTCAGTAGAGATTGTTAAAATTGACTGAAGGGTTATCCAATTGAACAATACCTGAAATTTCCACCAAATTAGGGAAAGGACAAAAATTGAGTAGTGTCACTTTTGTAAATCAAAAGTAAAAATTAGTATATATTAATTGAAGATGGTGATTAATTCGATTCAGAGGGATATGAGTTTAATAGTTGGAAACAAGTACCTACGAATCAGATGAATTCCATTCTATCTTTCTTGGCTATACTTCTGAATCTTATGAAGATTCCTTGGTAATAATGCCTGTATTTGTTGAACAAATTTGAGAGTTTGGAACACATGAAATAGGCAATTCTCAATGCTCATGCTGTATTTTACCTGCTTGTTCAACTTAGTATCAAAATCCAAAATGTCCTTAAATTTATATCATATGCCTTCTATTCAGGTGTATGCTGAAATATAATAAGCTATTATTGTTTTTCACCTTAGCAGTACTGATATCTCCTGCTCTAACAATGGAGAAGATTAGTGCCACTGAGAATGGAGAGCAACTCTTCCTCCCGGAGAGGGTGGAAGTCAATCGAGTACTGACATCGGATTCCACCAATGACCTCTTCTTCAAGACAAATATGGAGAATGCCATTCTTCCCCACAGCTATAGCTCGGAGAAAGCAAGTTACTCACTCTACAGTTATGATGGAGACACAAAGGTAAGTGCTGGTTCATTCAATCCTGTCGTGGACAGTTTTGAAGCGACAGATCCAGCATCGATCTACCATGCATCAAACCTCTCGAACTCGCTTTTGGAACTCACCTATTCAACTGTTTACTACGATCTTAGCGGCACTAACTTCACGAGTCAAGTTCTCCTCTTTGAAGGCGAGATGAGTGGTTTTCATTTTGAAGCTGTTCAGGGTGAACCCTTCATTATTGACTTTAATCTTAAGGGAAAGTCCGATACAGCACAAATGAACCTCTATCTCATCTCACCATCTGGAGAGGTCTTTGACTATTCTGCTGTAACAACAGAGTTCCAGACCTTCGTCAATCAGTTTATTCCGGTGGTACCTACAGAGAGTGGGGAGTACACCCTCTTCCTTTCACCGATGAACGAGAACCTTATCCTTGAGACACTTCATCTCTACGACTCCCCTCCAGTCACAGAAATCAGCGCGGGGTACACCTCCCACTGGACTGGAGAGACGACTCAGACGAATTTCTTCAAATTTAACAACATAACACAGGGAGCTTCACTTCTTAATCTTGATGCAACAGTATTCTACAATGACTCTGTCTCATCTCCGGATTTGCTCCTCGGACAACTTCAGATTAACTACTTTGCAGGTGGTATCAGTGTCTTCGGAAACGAGCTGACTACCACAGAAGCAGTTGTTCTCTTCGGCGACCTTCCAGTTTACGTGGCAGTGACTGCAACCCCACCCAATGATGACAATCAATTCATTGCAGGAGTGAAGAATGATCTCGGTCTCCCCCGCGGTTTTGATGTGGAGTATGCATTCTGGGGTCAGCAGTTCTCACTTGATGAATTTACACCCGACACTGATCTGATTGTTGAGCCCGTCAGTGCACCCAATACGAATAAATACTACTGGGAAACTTCAGAGGACCTCATCCTCGGGATGAATTCTACCAATGCTGCACAGATTTTCATCACAGATCTTGTTACCGGAGAGGTTTTCGTCCTTGATTCCACTATGAACGATATCCTTGGATCAACCACTCATACTGCTGTCATTCTCCCTGCAGGGAGTTACATGGTAGAGATCAGGGACAGTTTCAGCAGTAACGAAGCCCGTGTGTACACACTTACCACATTGGCACTCAACTTAGGTGCAAACTCAAACTATGTTTTTAGCCTCAATGACCCACTGTTCTTTAGACTTCCTGTGACGGGTCCAACGAAGGAGTCCTTCAACTTAACCTACTTGGGATATGGCATGTTCAATGCAAGTACTGAAATTACGCTCAGCTTCTTTGATAGTACATTTGGCTTCCAACAGAGCTCATCAGTGACTCTCGAAGAGTACTACAATAGTGGCGGATCGAACAGGGTCTCTAACAACAACACATTAATTGGCAATACCAACCTTCTGCAGATGTACAATGTCAAAGATGGTTATATGAGAATAGAGATGACCGGAAATACGAATTACACAAGTACTGGATCGGTTGACGGTACGAATGTTGATCTACAAGTTCCACTGAACATAGCTCGTCAGAACTACCTCGTCGAATGGCAAGATATGAATCCTCTCAACCAGTATAAGGGGCAGGATCTGCAACTGGCAAATGGCGTTCAAGATCAGTTGAATGGCTCGAAGAATCAGATTGTCTATACCTATTCATTCACCTCAGCAATAAATACAGGTTACAACATAAATCTTCACTCAACGAATGTCAGCTACACAGTCTATACTTACTTAGACTGGTCAAACACTTGGCACAGTGTCAATGTCAACTCAGCCAAGTCAATAGACGGGATCAATCATTACATTAAGGATCTGGAATTTGCAACGAATGAGGAACTTGGATTTGGGATAGTGGTTCTATTCACTCCCTCAGCTAACGGAACCTTCAGCATTTCACTCGACTCATATCTTGTGCAGGAGACTGGTGGTATCACCCTCGGATCAGCTTCAATGCAGACCTATGTACCAAACTCAAGCTCGTCTGGTACCACAAGCCAGGAGACAACAACTAATTCTTCTTCTTCTTCTTCATTCTTAGAAGACAATGGAATACTCATTGCTTCTGTTGCAGTTGGATTAGTAGCTATTACCGGTGTCCTCATAGTGTTAAAGCGATCTGGAAAGATCTGAAAACCCATTTTGATGTAATTCCTGAATTTGAATGAAATTTGAAAATGGTTGAAGATATTGAATTTGAAAATTTTGTATCAGCAAATTATTAACTTAATTTCGAATTGATGTTATACCCAAATTAGACTAAAGAGATTTGAAAAGATCATCATCGCCTAGATTTGAAAGGTAACTTGCTAACTAGCGTGACTGTTTACTTGGTCAGGAACTTTCCAAGAAAATATCAGAGAGGTATGAGCCTTCTCCCCAGAAGTACTTCGACTCGGACCCCTGCAGGAAAACTTGTTTCAAATCCCCATAATCTTTGTACTCATCTCTCATTGAGATTTTGTTCAAAATAGTATACCAGATCGCCCGCCTCAGCATGTTAGAATCAAGGTAAAATGACGGAAGCTTCATGTATAGATGCAGGGATTGATTGTCAATAAGCAGGGGAGACACCTTGCTCCGCGGTTTTCCAAAATAGAGTGAGAGATCCAACTGCGGGAAATCAGACCCATAGAGAAATTTAATTTGACTTTCCATCGTAATTAGTGAGTGCTTGGAAGCAAGTTGAGTCATTCTCACGACATCCTGTGCAGGAAGAAAGCAGGAGTAGAATGACAGAATAACAGAGGAATACCCAGAAGTCTTCTCCTCAAGGATTCTCATCTGATCCATAACCTCAGGATATCCAGCTACCGCATAGAGGTTAGTAAATCCCGAAAACCTTACTTGAATATTCTCCCGATCATAGAACTCTTGGTAGTTAGGATCAGACCAGAGAGGAGAGACACCAAGCTTAATCGAATTCTCAAGGTATTCCTTTCCCCGAGCAAATGAGGTAGAGTCATGAAGAAGCACAACTATGTGAGTGAAACCATGGTGTATAAGGGTAGAAATTGAACGTATAAACTCCCTCTTCATTAAATCATGATATGAAACAAAATTGAAATCCCCGTGAAGTTTTTCCATCGCAAATCTCCTAGTACCGTCTATTGCAAAATATACAGAATTTATCTCATACCTCCGCATGAATTGAGCAAGCTCTTCAACTGGCATCTCCTCTATATTCCTCAACTCTGGAATACCTTCCATAACTATCCCACTTCCATACCTCATAAGTATCTTGGGGAAGTACTTCAGCATTCTGGAAATGATTTGAAAATATTTTATTAGGAGGAGGAGATGTTAAGGATTATAATGGGAAGCGTTACGGACAAGAAAGAAGTGCTGAGAACTGAGGAAGGAATAGTATTGACAAGAGGAAGTATTACATGTACTAACTTCGAAGATACATAGTAACACCATTTTTCCAAGGGAAGTACTCATCTTCTATAAAATTAATTCAATCGTACAAATTTTCACCATTTATTGCTTTCACACCCCCTTAACAATCTTTATTATTGTTCATGAGCTACCCTGTATTATTTAAGAATTGGTAGAGGATTCTAAAAAAGGACTATTATAAAAGTACAATTGACAGAGTTTGTGGAACATCATAGCTACGTTAGCTCAGTCACATTTTCACTATAAGGTTCATTGAATACTATTTATTGACAGACTCTTTATCCAATATATAAAGGGGTAATACGAAACAGTAATAAAATGACCAGAATGCGATGGCCGGGACTTGAACCCGAACCACTGGCTTGGAAGGCCAGAATGCTAGCCATTGACACCACCATCGCTTTGAGCAATGCTCAACTTCCCATACTCTATTGGGTTAATATATCTTTCAGTATATTTCTGATCACCAATTCGGTCTCTCGAAGTAGTTCATGCTTTAATATCAGCTTCTCGGATTGATCGGTCTCTGAGAGATATTCAATGATGATGTAGATTGTCAATGGGAAATCTCGGTAATTCTGAAGGTTACTGGTAGTTCAAATCTCAGTCTCACAGTAATCTCAACTCATGTATCTGCCTTCGGGAGAGAATATTACAGTGAGAACCCAATCTGTATACCCTTTGAAATCTGATAATGCAAGTCTAATCATTCTCAGTGTATATCCTATCTGTCTTCTTAATTTTACTTGCAAGAAGAGTCAATCTAAGAAAAAGAACAAGGTAAAATGATGGAGATCATGTTGAATTCATCCTTCTTACTTAGTCCGCGTTTGAGAGGAGTTTCAATTGTTATTTAATCCAGTCTTTCATTTAAATATTGGGGGAATACCATACTATGGTTGCCTTATTTATTGCTCCATTCACTTTTCTATTCATCGAACAATTCAAAAGTAGGTTTTCACAATATGTTGAATCAGGCTAAAATGTACGTTTAAAGAAAGTTTTTCTACCTAAAAGGGTTATATAGTTGGATAGGGAAGTATTGTTATGGCCCAAGTTGAGGAACGAGTTAGTGAATTGGAGCAATTGTTCAAGGATCTTCTATTTTCACAGAACCGTGTCATGGCCAGTATCTTTGAGCTTTCTACTGAGATGAAAGAATTCAAGAAAAATATAGAGAAAGATACTAGTGAATTCAAGAAGAATGTAGAGAAAGATACTAGTGAATTCAAGAAGAATCTAGAGAAGGGCACAAACGAATTCAAGAAGAATCTAGAGAAGGGCACAAACGAATTCAAGAAGAATGTAGAGAGAGATACTAAAGAACTCAAGAATGAGATGAAGGAATTCAAGAAGAATCTAGAGAGAGATACTAAAGAACTCAAGAATGAGATGAAGGAATTCAAGAAGAATCTAGAGAGAGATACTAAAGAACTCAAGAATGAGATGAAGGATTTCAAGAAGGAGATGGAACTAGATAGGAAGAGGATGAACAAACAATGGGGTGATCTGGCGAATAAGATGGGGACAGTTGTTGAGGATCTGATCCTCCCCAACTTTCATATTATGCTCAAGGAGTATCTTAATCTCCCCGAACCCGATGATGTGATGATCAGACGGAGAAAGAAAATTAAGTCCAAGAATATCAAGAAGGAGTTTGATCTCATTGCGGTCTATTACGATAAAAATCTGATCTTTTTGAATGAGACAAAATCTACTGCCAATAAGGAGTATATTAATGAATTTGCAAAGTTTATTGATAGTGGTACCTTCTTTGAATTCTTCCCAGAATACAAAGACTATACCCTTGTACCTGTATTCTCCTCCATCTACCTTGCTGATGAGCTCGAGGAGTTACTTACCAAGATGATGATCTTTGCAGTCCATATAGAAGGCAGTATTCTCCACTTGAAGAATGTAGATGAGGTAAGAGGAAAATATAGTCTCTAATTGTATAGGGAACTCGTAAAATACCATGTTCTATTGAATATCAGTTTGAGGTTACTAAAGTGTCTAATGAAGAAGTATTTGATCAAAATTGAGATTGAAGGTCTGCAAGCAAAGAGCTTGTATACACATTGAGATTGGTGTCACGTCATATACTTTGAGAAAGATGGACATCTGAGTAGAGGTTACCTATGTTGTAATTTTGTACACTCTTGCAGGGAATGTATTCTGGCTGATATCCTCAGTTTCTAGAGTCACCTGCAATTTATTCAAGTTACTTTCCAGAGAGACAGGCCGACATCCCGCTAGCAGTCTCGGAGTTTTCTTAGACAGATATGACCAGAAGGAGTTACGTCTCTTTGCTCCTTTGCTCATTGTAGCAACTACAATCACTCCACCTGGTTTGACTACTCTAGTAAATTCAGAGAGTATTTTTTGGAATGAATCTTCCGGTAAGAGATCTAGCATGAACATATTGACAAGTTTATCGAATGAATTATCCTCAAATGGCAGATCCATTGCATTTCCAACTTGGAGATGGTACTTCCCTTCAACTTTTCTCATTCTCGAGGCAGCCTTGGAGAGCATGTCCGGAGATAAGTCAACACCCTCATTGGATCCCTGTGGATTTAATTCAACAATTTTCTTGAAGAGCATACCAGTACCGACTGCTACCTCAAGCACATTATCCCCATTTTCAATTGAGGCAAATTCCATAACTTTTCTCTGGGCTTTGGTCTCGGTGAGTTTTGCCCAAATATCATAGATGAATAGAAATCGATGATAATCGCTTTTAATGACATTCTCATCGTATTTACGTTCTAGTGACATGATGAAAGATAGGAGGTTTGTTTGAAATACATTTCGGTCACTTATGAGGGATAACTGGTAATTTGAAATACCTCATGGTTATCTAATGCAGAGAGGTGGTTAATTTGGAGAACGGTTTGATCATCAAATTCTGAGCTTAATATCCAAGCTTCAAATTTACCTGATTGATCGGTACCTCTCCGCTGGCCACTCGTTTGAGATTAGAAATGATATCTGAGAGGAAGACCTCTTCTCTCTCCATAATCTTGAAGGCACTATGTGGGGTCATGACGATATTGTTAAGGAGGAAGAAGGGGTAGTTTTGCCCGACGATTCTGACCTCACCTCTGGGGTAGTTGTACCAGGTATCAATTCCTGCGGAGTGGATTTTTTTATCTTTGAGTGCGAGGTACAGAGCTTCTTCGTTGACGACTTCACCTCTGGCGATATTTACAAGAACAGCTGTCTTCTTCATGAGTTTGAAGTGGGTTTCATTGACAAGGTTGTTTGTTTCTTCTGTCAGAGGGGTTGCAACAAGGATGAAATCAGCTTCTGGGATAATTTTCTCGAGGTCATCCATCCCTCCGATAAATTCTGCAATTCCGTCGGGTTCTGCCCTGGTTCTCTTCATTGCGATTATCCTGTTGTCAAAAGCGGCTTTCATCATACGAGCCACTCTCTTCCCGATGGATCCGTATCCGATAATCGCTGTCGTCTTACCAGTGAGCCATACAGATTCAACTCCCTCGTACCTTGATGACCAGTCATTGACCCTCATCCCATGATCCCTCTGAGTGATGAGTTTGGCTGCTGAGGTGAGGAGTGCTAGTGCATGTTCTGCGATTGCCAAGGAGTTTGCATGAGAATTAGAGACTGTGACGTTTCTGTCCTTGAGAAACTCCTTACCGAGTCTGTTGAATCCGGTCCAAGGGATCTGGATGTGCCTGAGCTTCTTTGCAGCGTCCATAATTTCAGCAGAGAGCGAGTAACCGACGAGGATATCTGCATCTCCTATCTCTTTTATTAGGTTATCATCGCCCGACTTCTCGAGAAATACAAATTCCATTTCAGGGATATTCTCCCTCAAAAGCTGTTTATAGTGTTCAGAAATCAGTCCTTGATACTGGAATACTGCTTTCACACAATTTGGTTGTGATTGGTTTATTATAATAGTACTTTTAGCAGCAATGATCTAAGTCGTGAATTTTAATTACAGCAAAGATTCTCTTTATTTGAAAGTATTTCATTAATGATCTATGAATTTCTCTAAAATTAATTCGAAACTAAATTCTCTAAGATTCTATGATATCGACAGTTCCATCTGCTCCGATGACTGCTTTACCATATCGTAGTGCCCAGCATGACAAGACGACACCGACTGGGAGGGAAGCAGGATGCCTGCTGGCAAGTTCGATATTTACATCCATAACTGTCTTTGATCCTGACACGCCCATTGCTCCAATGGGAAGCTCATTCGCAGCATCCATGACTGCAAGTTCAAGTTTTGCGACTCTAGGATCAGGATGCCTCTCACCGATTTGTTTGAAGATCGCTTTCTTTGCGAGAGTCATGCAGATGTCCTCACCACCTCCTATTCCGATTCCTACTCGGTATGGAGGACATCCCTGAGGTCCTGCTTTGATGATTGTGTCTATGACAAATTGGAGAGCACCTTCGAGTCCGACTCCAGGTTTGAGCATTCCAAGAGCTGCAACGTTTGAACTTCCTCCTCCTTTTGTTGTAGCGAGTATTTTCAGTTTATCACCGGGTACCAAGTCAATGTAATAGTAAGGAATGTGCCCTCTAACATCGACATTGTCCTTGGGATTTCCCTCGAAGAAGTCCACTGTATTTGGTCTTAGTGGAATTTCCTTTGTGGCTCTGCGGGTTGCGTTGATTAGTATGTCCTTAAGTTTAGACTTAAGTGGGAAATCGTCACCAACCTCTAATTTGAATGAGATAATACCAGTATCTTGGCACATTGGTTTACTTTTTTCACGAGCTATCCCAATGTCCGTGGTAATGTTTCCAAGTTGAAGCAGAGCGCTCTGACCCGTAGCTGTCTCTTTGATTTGTTCCAAGGCATTTATGACATTAACCGGTAGCCTGGTAGCTGAAATTCTAAGTAGTTGAACTGCTGTGTCCTCAATTATTTTTTCTAATTCCATAATTATCACACCATTGCTCCTGCAATTATGCTGTACGCTTTCTCACGTGCTGCTTCAGTTTTCCTTGCATTATCTGTGAAGAAGTTGTTCCCATGAGTGTCAATACCGACCATAAGTGGTCCGAATTCTTCAACTTCTAGCACCCACAAGCACTCGGGCATTCCAAGTAGTTCTAACCAATGAACCTCAACCACTTTCTTAACTGCTGCGGCAGCCAGAAGAGCAGCACCACCTGTGAACATCCCATAAATTGCACCAAATTTCTCACATGCAGCAGTAGTTCGCGGTCCCATACCACCTTTTCCAATGATAAGTCTAGAACCGAAGTCCTCAATAAATTTGTCTTGAAATATTTCCATCCGGGATGAGGTTGTTGGACCACCTGCTACCATATGCCATATACCATTCTCATCTTTTTGCATGATAGGACCACAATGGTATATTCCAAGTTTACCGAAGTCCACGGGTAGAGGTTCACCTTTCTCTTTCAGACTCAGTGCATGCTTGTGAGCATCATCCCTTGCAGTGACGATCCTTCCTGTCACATAGATGTTGTCACCTACATTGATTTTCCTAACGTCCTCCTCTGTTAAAGGGAGGGTCAATTTGTGGATTGCCATCGATACCTTGTACGATCAATACTATACAAATATTCCCAAGATGGCATATATTTCTGATATATTCTCAAGGAATTCATTGAAAAAGATACAAAGTGAGAGTATTGAGACTAAGTTAGCTTGAAGAAATGTCTCCCAAAATTTTGTTTACTTCCAAATGTTCAACGGTTTATGTAAGTATTAGTTCTTCAAAATATGTGATATCAGAGTACTACTAAAGACTCGAAATGCACAAATAGTCATATGAAGTAAGATGTTACACATGAGTGTTGTATCGAGGTTGAAAGAGGAGATGAGCAATGGGAATCATATTCTTAAAAATCAGAGTTCTCTCAACAACAGCGAGATTAAAGCCCTTGCACTCCTAGAAATAATCGAAATTCACAAGCACAAGCTAAAATCTGGAAAACTTCCCACTCATCCAAATTGCTTTTCCGTCACAGCAAATGGTAGAAAGTATATAGAGGATATGGACACAAATGATGTTCCTGTGACACAAGTTGTAAGAAAAGTAGGGTCAGTCTTAGAAGAATCCATTGAGAAATTCGAGGATTTGGGAAGAAATTTCAATGAAATTCGCGCTTCCTTGGATGGAGTTCATCATCTACTCGGGATGATGACAGAAATTCATCCTGTAGCACAACCTCAATTGAGTGAAGATCAGAAGCTTCTGTACATGAGTACTGCTGAATCCATGGCAGCTCCACAGATGCGGATGGGCATTTATACTGCCGTAGAATCTTACTTTCTTATCATGGAAAAGATGGGGATGAGAGAGGAGGAAATTTTGGAGTATTTGAGGACTCTTCACCGGGAAGGGCAATTGGAATTGGCGAATAGTCTATCCACTAAGAGCATTCCAAAAGGAGCTAGATTTGTAGAGACAGATGATGGAATTCGATTTATTTGGGGAAGATTAGTACATGAATAAATACCTCTTAATAGACTAATGGATACAACAGAATTGTGGCAAAACTTCGATACTGTCCCATATGTGGAAATAGCAATAGTTCAAATGCTGTGAAGTGCAGGGTATGTGACGCGGAATTTCCAGACGCTCCAGAACAGAATCCAGAGTACCTCCCTCCCGAAGTTAGGGAAGTGATGAGGAGGAAATTGAATCAAAAACCATCCAGTGAGCAGCAATTCAATCCTGTTTTTCCGAATGTGAAGATCCAGCAAAACCAACCTCGGAATCGACCTCAACATTCACAGTTTCACGCACAGGAGAACATGCAGACGGACCAAGGGTCATCAAACCAAAACGATCCTAATCAACCACCAAATCAGCAATTTCCTAATCAACCACTAAATCAGCAATTTCCTAATCAACCACCAAATCAGCAATTTCCTAATCAACCACCAAATCAGCAATTTCCTAATCAACCACCAAATCAGCAATTTCCTAATCA
>Ga0114931_10003929_pt1 | contig 18659 bp, 12 predicted proteins | sample 2SBtaG_FD_89579 | JGI IMG/M metagenome (GOLD analysis project Ga0114931, IMG submission 89579) | Deep subsurface microbial communities from Kolumbo volcano to uncover new lineages of life (NeLLi) - 2SBTROV14_V59a metaG | ecosystem: Environmental > Aquatic > Marine > Volcanic | place: Kolumbo...
GGGCGGGACGCCCGCCCCACCAGCAAGATGCCCGTCCTGCCAGCGGGAGGCAGCGCCCGCTGCGAAGGCGGCGGGCCGCTACGCCTCGTTCAGGATTCTGATCTGCCCCGGTTCGCGGGCGGCGGGCAGGGCCTGGACCCCACTCCTACATCGTCATGGCGCGGAGGACTTCTTCTGGCGTGGTGATGCCGTCCTTGACCTTGGTGAAGCCATCGGTGGAGAGGCGTGCCAAGTCGCCGTCGGCCTCGGCTCGGCGGGCGATGTCCGGGGCCGGTGCGCGGGCCATGACCAGGTCCCGGACCGCCGGGTTCATTCGGAGCATCTCGTAGACGCCGATCCGCCCGCGGAAGCCGGTCTGGTGGCATTCCCGGCAGCCGGCGCCTCGGAGGATCGCCTGCCCCGGTTCGAGCGTGAAGCCCTCGGGCAGGTCCGACGGGTCTGTCTGGACCGGCGCGGCGCATTCGGTGCAGACCCGCCGGACGAGGCGCTGGGCCAGCACGCCCTCGACGGTCGAGGCGACCAGGAACGGCTCGACGCCCATGTCCAGGAGACGCGTCATTGCGCCCGGGGCGTCGTTGGTGTGCAGCGTGGAGAAGACCAGGTGCCCGGTGAGCGATGCCTGGACCGCGGTCTCGGCCGTCTCCTTGTCGCGGATCTCGCCGATCATCACCACGTCCGGATCGTGTCGGAGCACGGCCCGGAGCCCGGCGGCGAAGTCCAGCCCGACCTTGTGGTTGACCTGGATCTGGTTGACGCCCGGGACGTTGTACTCGACGGGATCCTCGACCGTGATGACCTTGACCTCGTCGGAGACGATCTGGTTGAGCGAGGCGTAGAGCGTGGTGGACTTGCCCGAGCCGGTTGGCCCGGTGACGAGCAGGATGCCGTGCGGGCGGCGGATCAGGTCGGCCCATTGCCCCATGACCTTCGCGGGCATGCCCAGGTCTTCGAGCCCGAACATGACGGCGGTCTTGTTGAGGATCCGCAGCACGACGCCCTCGCCGTGGAGCATCGGTATCACCGAGACGCGCAGGTCGAACTCCTGGGCGGGCTTGCCCTTTGGGCGGTGATGGAGCGTGATGCGCCCGTCCTGGGGCGTGCGCTTCTCGGCGATGTTGAGGTTGGCCATGATCTTCAGTCGGCTGATGATCGCCGGGCCGAAGCGGTTGATCGTGGGCGGGACGTTGGCCCGGGTGAGCACGCCGTCGATCCGGTAGCGGACGATCAGTTCCCGCTCGTAGGGCTCGATGTGGACGTCCGTGGCGCGTTCCTGGATCGCCTCGCCGAGCAGGTCATTGACCAGGCGGATGACCGATGCCTCGTGGGCCTGCTCGATCTCATCGGTGGCGGCGTGGTCCGGCGTCGCGTCGAGCCCGCGTTCGGCGGCCATCTCGTCGAGCGTGTCCCCGCCGACGCCGTAGTGCGCACGAATGAACGTGTGCAGATCCTGCTCGTCGGCCAGGACGAGGTCGATCGAGCACCCCGTCAGCAGGCGCAGTTCGTCGATGATCGAGATCTCGAACGGGTCGCTGGTGGCGACCGTCAGCGCCCCGTTCTCACGCGAGATCGGGGCGCAGTTCTGCCGGTAGACCAGTTTGGAGGGCAGGCTCTTGAGGGCGCTCTCGGTCGGGTGGATTTCGCCCAGGTCCACCACGGTCATGTGGAACTGGTCGCCGATGGCCTTGAGGACCTGGTCGCGTGCGACGATCCCCAGGCGGATCAGCACCCGGTCCAGGCGCTCGCCGGTTCGACGCTGCTCGACCAGGGCCCGGTCCAGTTCGGCCTTGGTGATCAGGCCTCGCTCGAGAAGAACAAGTCCGATTCCCATCGCAACTCGATTCTACGGGCGAGCCGCCCATCGGTTGAGGAATGTTCGGATCAAACGCCTCCCGCCCCCGGGGTCGATGATCGGCGCAATCGGCGCGCCCGGTGGAATGACCGTGGGTTTCGGGGCGTTCACGTGTTGGGTGGGTCGGCTGGATAGGTGCAGGAGGTCCGGTCGGTCTCCCAGACAGTTACCGACCGGAGGCGCACGCCCGCCCCGAGCGTCCGGATCGGCCCCTCGAGCAGGTCGTAGCAGACGCGGGCGATGTTCTCGACGGATGGATTGACGCCTCCCGGGCCGAACTGCTCGGTATCAAGATTGAGGTGCTTGTGATCGAATCGCTCAATGACGTGCTCGTTCGTGATGCGTTCGATCGTGTCCAGGGGGAGGGTGGTTCCGCCTCCCGGGTCAACGGAAACGGCCACGCACGGCTCGATGACGTAGTTGTGCCCATGCCCGTTGGGGTTGTTGCACTTTCCGAAGATCCGGCGGTTTTCCTCGTCGCTCAGGTCGGGCACGTGCAGGCGATGGGCGGCGGCGAACTCGAATCGCTGGCGCAGCAGCACGGTGCTCGGATCATCGCGTCCCATCTGGATCGCATGGTACGGGCCGAGGCGCCACCTGACCCAGACCAGAGCCGACCCCAGATCGGATGTCAGAATTCGGATCAGCTCCGCCAGCGGGCCCATCGGCGCGACAGCGGGATCGAGGCGACCGGACCGCTCGATGGCCGATCCGATCGATCGGCGCACGGCCATGTCGATCCGCTTGATGTCCACCAGGTAGCCTGTGCGCGGGTCGGGGTTGCCCTGCACGAGCACCGTAATTTCCTGATCGCCGAGGTATCCAATGGCGCTGGAATCGGTTGGCGCAGGCGACTGGGAGCGAGGCTGTCCCCGCCCCGGCGAGAATCGAACGGTCCGAGCCAGTTGGAACATCGGATGAGGCTATGACGCGTGGAGGAGCGTTTCCTACCATGCATGGGGCATCGAGGCTCACTTGAACGAGGATTGAACGATGAAGATCTGCCCGTCGTGTCTGCTCGTGCCGGTCGTTCTGGTTGCGGCCGGGATCACCGGATTGTTCTCTGACAAGGCCGATCCGCCCGCGGAACAGGCTGTCGATTCGGCCGGGGCAAGCGTTCCGGGGGTGCAGGTTGCTGGTCTGGACCGGGCCCAGCCGCCGGCCCGTGAGGAGGCGTCCGCCGTGGATCCGAGTTATGTGCTGGGCTTCGAGATGCCGCGCCTCGACGGGACCGTGGAGAAACTGGACACCTACAAGGGCAAGGTGATCCTGATGGTGAACGTGGCCAGCCGGTGCGGGCTGACGCCGCAGTACGCCGGGCTGGAGAAGTTGTACCGGCAGAAGAAGGGCGAGGGGTTCGTGATCCTGGGTTTCCCGGCCAACAACTTCGCCGGGCAGGAGCCGGGCACGAACGAGCAGATCGCCCAGTTCTGCAAGCAGAACTACGACGTGACGTTCCCGATGTTCGCCAAGATCAGCGTCAAGGGCAAGGACCAGCACCCGCTGTACAAGAAGCTCTCGGGGCAGCCCGAGCCGATCGGGGGCGATCCGCGGTGGAACTTCGACAAGTTCCTGATCGATCGCAGCGGGAAGGTGGTGGCGAGGTTCAGTCCGCGGCAGACGCCCGAGGACAAGGATCTGGTGGCCAAGATCGAGGAACTGACGGGCGGATCCGGCTGATTGTCGGTGGGCCCCAGGGGGCCGGACGCGATGCCGACCTTTCAGTACATGGCGATGGGTCTGGATGGCCAGCGGGTCCGGGGCGTTCTGGCCGGGGCGAGCGAGCAGGCTGTCCTGGCGGAACTGGAATCGCGCCGCCTGACGCCCGTGTCGATCAACGCCAGCAGGGAGCCGATCTTTCGGCTCAGGCGGGGCGTGTCGGTGCGTCGTCTGGCGACGGCCTACGAGCAGCTGGCTGACCTGCTCCGCGCCGGCGTGCCGCTGCTCCGGGCGCTGCGCCTGCTGGGCGGGCAAAAGCAGTCGCCGCGTCTGGCTGAGGTCTTCACCCAGTTGAGCGAGGCGGTCGCCGAGGGCGAAGAGTTCCATGTGGCGATGGGGCGTCGCCCCGAGGTCTTCCGGCGCGTTCACGTGGCGATGGTCCGCGCCGGCGAGAAGGGCGGGTTCCTCGAAGACGTCCTGGCGCGCCTGTGCGAACTGCTGACCGGGCAGGCGGACCTGCGATCGAAGGTGATCGGAAACCTGGTCTACCCGGGCGTGCTGGTCGTCGCGGGCACGGGAATCCTCAGTGCGATCTTCGGTGTGTTCATCCCCAGGTTCCGCCCGCTCTTCGAGCGGCTGGGCGACGACCTGCCCGGCGTAACGCGTTTCGTGTTTGCGGTCAGCACCGGAGTCTCGAAGTACGGGCTGGTTACGCTCGGCGTTGTGGCGGCGCTGGTTCTGACGGGGATCGTCCTGTCCCGTCGCCCGGCGGTTCGCCGATGGGTGACCACGGTGCGGACGTTCGCGCCGGTCGTCGGGCCCCTGACGCGGGCGCTGGCCACGGCGAGGCTGTGCCGACTGCTGGGCACGATGCTGCGCAACGGCGTGCCGATGCTCACGGCGATGGGGATCGCCAAGGAGGCCTCGGGCAACGTGCTGCTGGAGGAGGCGGTCGAGCGCGCGCGGGAGGCGGTGCGGGCGGGCGAGCCCCTGGCGGCGCCCCTGGGCCAGAGCGGGCTGTTCTCGACGGACGTGGTCGAGATGATCGCGGTGGCCGAGGCAGCGAACAATCTCGATTCGGTGCTGACGACGATCGCCGAGACGATCGAGCGTCGGATCGAGCGGATGCTGACGGTTGCGGTGCGCCTGATCGAGCCGCTGCTGCTGATGGTCTTGGCCAGTGTTGTGGTAACTGTCGCGCTGGGGCTGATTCTGCCGATGGCCCGACTGGGCTCGACGGTCTGAGGGCCGGGCGTACCGGCCGTGGTGTGTCGTGGTCCCGAGGCGCATAAGCCGATGCGGAGTAAGGAGTAAAAATAATCCTTGCGTGTCGTTGAGGGATATGCTAGTGTGGACTAGCAAATGAGGGCGGGCGTCGCCGCCCGGTGGAGGTCGGCTGGTGGGGGAGGGCAGAGTGGACGCGAATCGGGCCCGGGAGACGGGCCCACGAGCCGGGGCGGCGGAGCCCAGCGGGTTGGGCGTCGGCCTCGGAACGAGAAGGGATGCTCAAGCCATGAGAACACAAAGACGAGTGAGCGTGCCCCGGGGCGGATTCACGATCATCGAGGTGATGATCGCGATCGCCATCATCCTGCTCCTGGCGGGCATCGTCGGGCTGACGCTGTTCAAGCAGCAGGACGAGGCCAAGATCAACATCACCAAGATCCAGATGCGCAGCATCGAATCGGGGCTCAAGGAGTTCCGGCGGATCTACGGGCGCTGGCCCATGGACGAGGAGGGGCTCGCGGTCCTGTGGGACAAGGAGGTCCTCGATCCCGACGCCGACGAGGCGAAGTGGAAGAAGTTCCTCGAAAAGAAAGTTCCTACCGACGTCTGGGGGGGGGAATGGGGCTATCGGCAGGTCAGCGAGAACGGCGACGAGGATGAGTTCGACCTCTGGTCCAACGGCCCCGACGGCGAGGAAGGCACCGACGACGACCTGACCAGCTGGGAAGGCCAGTCCGAGGACGAGTTCGACCTGGGACCGATGGACAGCGGCGGACCGGGCGGTGGCGGTGGCGGTGGTGGCGGCGGTGGCAGAGCCGGAGGCTGAGTCCCCGGTGTCCGTCGGGGGATCACACCGCCGAGGCGTTTGGATCAACCCCGGTCGGCCCCGTGCGGATCAAGCCCCCGCTTCCCCCCTCTCACCCCATTCCCTCCCCGTCTTCCCAGGCAGGTACTGACAGATGTTCGGTCGAGCCTTCACGATCCTGGAGTTGATGCTGGCGATCGCTGTGCTCGTGGCGATCGGGGCCGTCGTGGTGCCCGTCCTGACCAACCGGGCGCCCGAGGCGAGTTTCCGGGAGTCGGTGGCGCAGTTGGACTCGGCGGTGGCGTTGGCCCGCGCCCGGTCCCGGCAGGAGGGGACGGCGCTCATGCTCGTGGCGCGTTCCCGTGAGCACGCCGGCGACATGCTTGTGAGCCGGGCGTTGACAACGGGCCGGGCCCGATCCGAGTTTGAGGGCGAGACGGATGATTCGGTCGCGGTGAGTCTCGATCCCGGGGCGGACTCGATGATCGGGGGAGGGGCTGCGGGGCGGTTCGCGCCGGACCAGGAGGGAAGCGAGCGGGTTCTTCTGCGGCTGGACGCCGGGCTGCACATTCAAGCGCAGCCACCGGAGGCGACGGACGCCCCGGGCGCCGGGATGCCCGGGCCAACCGAGATGGCCGGCATGGATGACGGGCGGTTTGCGGACGCGCGATCGTTTGATGCCGGTGCGATGTTCGAGGGGGCAGCGCCGGGTGGGTCTGAAGTCGGGGCGGAGGTGATCCTCGGGGTGGTGCTTCCGGACGGGTCCGTCCTGAGCACGGGACCCCGGTATCTCGTCAGCGAGGGTTCTGCGGGGCGGGCGGTGGCTCTTCGCATCGCGCACTGGACGGGGCGCGTGACCGCCGAGGCGATTCCGTCTGGGACAGATCTGCCGGAGGACGAGTTCCAGCAGGAGGAGGCCCCGGCTCTGCGCGAGTCGGGGAAGCGCGCCGATGCGGCGCAGCCGGGCCGCGATCCGGGCGGTGGTCCGTGAGGGCGCGACGGATCCATCCCGGGGTCGGGTGGCTGGGCTTCCGTCGTGGCGAGTTGCTCTTCGAGGCGGTGCTGGCCCTGTCGCTGTTCGTGGCGGCGGGGGTGGCGATCCTGGGGCTGCTGGATCAGAGTGCGGCGAGGATGGACTCGGTTCGTGATTCGGAACGGGCGGCGGATCTGGCCCGGTCGGCCATGTCGCGGATCGAGGCGGGGATCGTGGAGCCCGAGGCGATGGTCGGCCCGATCCAGTCCTGGACGGGTGATCCCGACGCCGAAGAACCGGTCGATGATCGCTCCGCCCCGCAGGATTCGGGCTGGGAATACGAGATCGATTCGGCCCCGTCGCAGTTCCCCGGGTTGAGCACGGTTACGGTCCGGGCGGTTCGCCACCCGGCGTCGGATCCGGAGCGAGTGCTGGCCTCGTACACGCTGCGGCAGCTGGTTCGCCTCGGCTCGCGGGATGAAGACTCGATCGGCGACGAGGACGAGGTCGCTCAACGAGCCCGGCAGATCCGGGAACGATCCGGTGGAACGCGTCCGGATCAGCGGGGAGGGCCGCCATGAATCGGCGCACGGGGTTCACGCTCCTGGAGGTGCTCCTGGCGCTGGGCCTGCTGGTTCTGCTGGCCGGCGGGCTGTTCGGGTTCGCCTCGAACCTGATCGAGCGTCGCGACGCGCTGGCCATCGCGACGAGCGATCGCCGGGCCGCGGGGATCCTGATTGATCGCCTCGAGTCGGACGTCCTGAGCGTTCTGGCGGGCTCGGCGACGATCGGAAGCGGGATCCGGGGCGAGCAAACTTCTCTGACGCTGCTCAGCCGGGGTGTGGGCTTCGACGAAGACGCGGGGTTGGGCGATCTTCAGGGAACGCGGATCCGCTTTGACGCGAAGTCGGGGACGCTGAGCCTCGAACGATGGTCCGGGGCAGGCGGTTCGGGCGAGTCCGAGGTGCTTTCGGACCGCGTGCGCCGCCTCCGGTTCCGCTACTTCACGGGCAGATCGTGGGCGGCATCCTTCGACAGCGCATCCTCCGGGCTGCCGGTGGCGATCGAGGTCGCGATCTGGTTCGCCCCCCCGTCTGCCCCCCGCCCGACCCGCGCGTCAGCCCCGTTCGATCAGGCCGCGTCGGCGCAAGCCGCGTCGATCAGGGGCGACGCGGAGGGTTTGCCGGCGTTCGACGCCGACGAGTTTCTCGACGGGCCCGAGGGAGTTCCAGACGACGAGGGGTTCGGGTCCGCGCCGGAGGAGGATCCCGGGCCGCCGGATCGGTTCCGCGTGATCGTGGTTCCCGACGGGCCGATCGCGGCGTGGAGGCAGGGCGGATGAGGCGGCGGTCGGCCCAACCCGGACTGGCGCTTCTGGCGGTGCTGGTGGTCATCACGGTTTCGGCGCTGGTCGTTACGACGGTGATGACGTATGCCGACGCCGAATCTGCGCTGGGCGAGGCGTCGATGCGGCGCACACAGTCGCTGGCGCTGGCCTGGTCGGGCGTGCAGGCGGTGATGAGCGAGCTGGATTCGCAGCGGGAGCAGATCCTCGACGGGCGGGCGCCGAGCCTGACCCGTGTCTGGGACCTGTATACAGAGCCCAACGGCGACCGCGGGATCGTGCGGCTGCTGCCGATCCACGGCGGGCTCGAAAATCAACCGGTGGCCAGTGAGAACGGCAAACTGGACGTGAACTCGGCGACCGCGGAAATGCTTGCATCGCTGGATCTGGTGGATGAAGCGCTGGCGGCGCAGATCGTGGCCGATCGCCCCGCCGAGGGGTACCAGAGCGTTGAGTCGCTGCTGGGGGTCCAGGGCGTGACGCCCGAACTGCTCTACGGCCCCGGCGCCGCGGTCGGCTCGGGCGACCTGCCGGACTCCGGCGACTTGTCTTCGGGCATCGACGCCGCGACCGCCCAGGACGGGGACGAGCCGGCGGGACTCGTGGACGTGCTGACCGTGTTCAGTTTCGATCCGAACATCCAGGCGGGGCTCGGTGCCGACGGGCGTCCCACCGCGGGGACAAGCGGATCAACCTGAACATGCCGTGGTCGAGCGAACTGGGCGACGCCATCGCCCGGCGCTTCGACCAGGAGATGGCCGACGGGGTGCAGCGGATCCTCGAACGCGGCACGACCATCGGCAGCGACTCCGACCTGGTCCGGATCCTTCGGTTCTTCAATGTTGAACCCGCGGAGTGGGCGCGGATCCTGGACGCGTTTACGACGACGGACTCGGAGTATCTGGTCGGGCGCGTGGATCTGAATACGGCGTCGGCCGCGGTCCTTGCGGGCGTGCCGGGGATTGACGAGTCGGCCGCCCGGCAGATCGTCCAGCGCCGCCAGGCGCTGGATCCGCAGACGCGCACGAGCGTTGTATGGCCCGTCATCGAGGGGATCCTCGACGGGGAGCAGATGCAGGAGGCTGTGGACCACCTGAGCACGCGATCGATGCAATGGCGAGTCCGGATCGAGGCGGGCGTGCTCCCGGGCTCGGCGGTTCGGATCGGTCCGAATATCGGCGGCAGCACGGACCTGAGCGCCGCAGAGTTCGAGCAGGCGCCCCTGCGCGACGCAATCGTCGTCGAGGCGGTGATCGACATCGCCTCGGGGCGACCGCGCGTGGCGTACCTGCGGGAGGTGACGATGTGGGACGCGGCGCTGAACGTGCTCGCGTGGCGAGCCGATCAGGAGGGCTCGGCGGACCAGGACGAGTCGGGCATCCAGGTCGTGGCACTGGAAGGAACACAGGAGGGGACGGAGCAGGCCGGCCTGTTCGACGCGCAGGCGTCCGAGGCGGGCGCCGAAGCCGGGGCTGAGCCGACGCCGGTTACTGAATCCCAGCGTCCGGAGCCGTCGCGAACGGGGCTCGGTGCGCCGGCGCCCGGAGCCGGATCGAGCACGGGTGATCCGGCATCCACTGTGGTGGCGGGATCCAAACCACCCGACGATGAGCAGTCGTCGAGGCTGGGTCGATGGACAGCGGGGGGGCAGCAGGACCGGGGGGAAGGGGGGCGTGAGCGATGAAGCGTCTGCGCGGGGCTGTGCTGGCGATCGAACTGGACGAGCAGCGTTTCGAGGCTGTCGAGGGGGTTGTGTCGAGAGGATCGGTGCAGGTGCGCCAGCGGATCAGCGGGCAGCGCCCCGAGGGGGTGGACCCGTCGGATACCTCGGCGTACGGCACGTGGCTGCGGACGGCGCTGGCCGAGGCGGGCGTGCATCGCGTGCGGGCGATCATCGCCCTGCCCCGCGATGCGGTCGTGCTCAAGAGCATCCACTTCCCCGGCATGCGCGCCCAGGAGGCGGGGCCCTCGGGGTCGGCCGGGGACTTGGCCGGGATGGTTCGCCTCCAGATGGCCCGACAGTTGACGATGACCCTGGAGGGCACGTCGATCGACTTCGTCCCGATCCGGGATGAGGAGGGGACCGATTCGTCGGCTGCGGGTGCAAACGTGCTGGCGGGGGCGCTCCCGGGCGATCGGCTCTCGTGGATCCGCTCGGTCTGCCGGTCGGCGCGGCTTCGGATCTCGCAGATTGATCTGCTCTCGGCGGGGTCGGCGGCCCTGCTGGCGGACGTCTCCCAGCGCCGGGGCGGCGCGGTCCTGGGCGTCTGGCTCGGGCACGCGGCCGTCGAGTTCGTCGTCGTGCTTGACGGTCGGCTTGTGTTCTCGCGGGCAGCGGAGATCGAGTCGGGGATGGACGCCGAGGCGCTGGCCTCGCGCGTGACCGTCGAGGCCAAGCGAACGTGGATGTCCTACCGCCTTGGCCGCGACACGGGCGAGATCGACTCGCTGGTGGTGCTGGGGCAGGACGACCTGGCCCGCGCGGTGGGGGCTCGGTGCGGGGAGGCCCTGGAGATGTCCTGGGAGGTGCTGGGGCTGACCGAGCGGGTCGAGTCGGCAGCGGTCCTCGACCAGGCGGACCGGGCAAGGGCGGCGCCCCTGATCGGGCTCCTGGTTCAGGCCGGGGCGGGCGCTCGGGGGCTGGATTTCGCCCATCCGCGCCGGGGGCCGGACCCGGGTGCGGTGATCCGCCAGCGCTCGCTGGCCGCGGCGCTGATCTTGCTGCTGGTGGTCGGACCAGCGTGGGTGCATCTGAGCGGGCGGTTGTCGGCACTGGAGTCCCGGCGTTCATCGGCCCGCGATGAGGCCGCCGGTGTGCAGAAGGAGTACATCGCGTTCCTGCGCGATCAGGCGCGGCTGGAGCACCTGCGCCGCTGGACCGGCACCCGGGCCGACTGGCTGGCGCACCTGCGGTATATCAACAGCCTGGCGCCGGAACCGGGGCAGATCCTGCTCGACCAGGTCCGCGCGAGCCTGACTGCCAGCGTCGAGTTCGAGCCGAGGTCTTCGAGCGGTCGCCGGTACTACGACGGGGGAAGGTGGCGCACGGGGCAGCAGGTGGCGATCTCGATCTCGGGTGGCGCCCGCGATCGGCACGTTTCCAGCGATCTGCGGGGGCGGCTGGTCGAATCCGGCGTCTACGACGTGCTCAGCCGGGGCGCCGATGTCGAGGATCGGTTCGACCTGGAACTGGTTTCCAGCGAATCGGCGCCGAATGCAGCAGGCAACGCCGGGGCGGAAGACAGCGCGGCGGACGAAGACCGGGACGAGCCGGACACCGGGGCGACGCCGGGGGGTGAGCCATGAGGGCACGTCGCGCTGGCGCCATCTTGGTGGGCGCGGGCGTGGTGATCGCCGTCGCCTGGTGGGCCTACGGGCGGTGGTACGCCCGCCCCCGGGATGAGCTGATTGGCCAGATCCGGAACTTCGAGGGATACACGAGCCGGACCGGGGACAAACTCAAGGACCAGTGGAGTGTTCGCGACGATCTGGCCCGCGTGGCAGCGTCGACGCTGGGGCGCAGCGAGGACGCGGTCCGCCATCGGTTCCGCACGCTGCTCGGGCAAGTTGCCGAAACGGCCGGGCTGGGGCAGATCGTGGTCAATGACGCGCGTCCGAAGCCGGTGGGCAGCCCCGCGGCGGCGCATCGCGTTCGCGAGTTCGACAAGAAAGCGCGCGCGCTGGCGGATTTCGTACTGCTTCGCGGGGAGATCAAGGCGACCGGGCCATACGAGCGCTGCCTGCGATTGATCGCCATGCTCGACGCCCAGCGATGGATCCATCGCGTGGAGGGGTTCACGCTCCGCCCGGCCTCGGCGCGGGACCGGTCGACGTTCGAGGTGCGCGCGCAGGTCGCGACGATCTACCTCCCGGACGTGGAGCCGGCCCCGATCGAGGACGATCCGGGCGTCGTCGTGGCCGAGGTGGACGAATCCACGTGGTCGCCGCTGGTGGAGCGGAACCTGTTCGTCGAGCCGGTTCCCGTGGCGGGGGCAAGCACGACGAATCCGGCACCGCCGCCGGTTGCGGTCGGACCGCCCTACGCCCAGTGGCGCCTGGCCGGGGTCACGGTGGGGCCGGAGGGCGCGCGGGCGGTGGTGGTGGGGGCCGGCACCGGGACGGACGCGACGCTGGCGCCGGGGCAGCGGATCGAGGCAATCGGGGCGGCGTTCATCCGCGGCGCCGGCGAGTGGGCGATATTCGAGATCGACGGGCGGCGTGTGCGGCTTCGCATCGGGCAGAGTTTCGCCCAGCGCCAGATCCTCAAAGACGGGTAGACTGTCGTCCTCACGGACGACCCCGGCCCGCATCGGCGGGCGATCCAAGGGAGTGGAGTCATGAACGGACGAACTGGCGTGGCCCTGGGTTGGTCCCTCGCCGCCGTTGCGCTGCTCTGGAGCCTCACGGGACTGGCCGGGGCGGCCGGGCCCGATGAGTCCGGGTCGCCCCCGGGGGCGGGCGAATCGACCCCCGCCGATCCCGCTCCGGCGCCTGAGGCCGGTGCACCGAGCGAGGTGCGGATCGGCTTCAACTTCAAGAACGCGCCCTACGACCAGGTGCTGGATTTTTTCGCGCGCCAGACGGGGCTGCCCGTGCTCTACCAGGCGTCGGTTCCCAAGTGCGTGATGACGTTCATCAGCGCCCAGACGTATTCGGTCTCCGACGCGCTGACGATCCTGAACCTGAACCTTCAGATGCTCAACGTACGTCTGAGCCGAGAGGACGGGTACCTGTACCTGCGCACGCTCGACGAGGCGTTCCGCCAGCCGAGCCAGGTCGTGCCCGGCGACCGCCTGGGCGACGCCTCGCCCGACGAGTTACTGACGGTCTACATCCCGTTGAACAACGCCTCGGCCGAGATGGTGGCCGAGCGTATGGGCCCGTTCGTCGGGCCCCACGGTAAACTCGTGCCGGTCCCGACGCAGAACATGCTGATCCTGGTCGAGACGGCCGCCCAGTGCCGGCGGATCCAGGAGATGGTCTCTCAGATCGACGCGGTCAAGCCCGTTGATGCGACGACCAAGGTGTTCAAGATTCGCTACGCGGATCCGGGCGGGCTGCTCCAGACACTGCGCACGCTCGTGCCCGAGCGCGAGAAGACGTCGGTGGTGGACAAGCAGGGCAAGCCGCACGTCATCGACGATTACACAAAGCCGGCCCTCGTGCTCCAACTCGACGAGCGGACCGGCTCGATCATCGCCAACGGCTCTGCGGGCAAGATCCAGACCGTCGCCGAACTGCTGTCCATCCTGGACGTGCCCGAGGGCGTGGGGGGCGATCGGCGGCTCGTGACGTTCCAGCTCGAGAGCGTTCGCCCCGCCGAGGCGGCCCAGCAACTGTCCGCCCTGTTCCAGTCGATCCCCGAGGCGAATCGCCCGACGATCCTGCCCCTGGACTCGGTCGGCAAGATCTCGATCGCTGGTTCGCCCGAGCAGTTGGTCCAGGCGCGGGCGCTGCTGGGCGAGCTGGATCCGGCCCTGGGCCAGGATGGCCCGAGAAAGGCGCAGCGCCAAGCCAAGGTGGTTCCGCTCAAGCACCTGGACCCGCGCGGGGCCCAGCTCGTGCTCGATCGCCTGCTCAGCCGGAGGCAGAAACTGGCCTTGAGCTATGCGCCCACGCCCAACCAGCGCGGGCTCATCGTTGCCGGGCCCGAGGACGACGTGGCCGCCTTTGAGCGACTGGTCGCCGGCGTGGACGTCGCCCCCGAACAGAACAGTGAGGTTCGCCTGATCCGGATCGAATCGCCGGACGCCGCCGGCGCCCTGGCCAAGGCCCAGGAACTGTTCAAGGCCACGGCCCGGGCCGACGAGAAAGCGCCCTCAGCCTCGCTCGATGAGGCGTCTCGAACGGTGACCCTGATCGGCCCGCGCGTCTCGATCGACCGTCTGGCGACGCTGCTCCAGACGGTCCAGTCCAGCACGAGCGTCCAGATTGAAACACGCACCTACGAACTCAAGCAGGCCAAGGCGAGCCAGATCTCTCCGAAACTGACGCGTCTGGCCCGCCCGCTGCTGACTCCAGATGACGGAACGCCCTACGTCGCCCCGCGGTTCGAGCCGCTCGACGAGTTGCACAAGCTGATCGTGCGGGCGGCGCCGGACCAGTTCGCGGTCATCGACGAACTCGTGACCCGCCTGGACGCGCCCGAGCCGGGCGGGCGGGACTTTCGCGTGATGAAGATGCGGGCGGGCGATCCGGAGGGGATCATCGCCCGGGCCAAGTCGCTCTACCAGACGCGCGTCGCGGGCATGGACGAGCGAGACCTGGGCGAGGTCGGCGCCGAGTACGACGCAGCGACGGGCAACCTGCTCATCACGGCCCGCCCCGAAGCGATGCGCCTGTTCACGCAGGCGTTGACCCAGGCCCAACAGATCGTCCCGCCGCAGCGCACGACGCGGATCATCGACCTGACGCAGGTCAAGGCCAAGGACATCCTGTCGCCCCTGCAGGAGTTCCTCGCGAGCGCCGATCCGATCGATCCGTCCCGGAAGGTGCCGGACCCGACGATCCGGGTCATCGAGCGGACGAACTCGCTGCTGGTGACGGCCGAGGACGCGCAGCACCGCCTGATCGCCGACTACGTTCGGCGTCTGGATCGTCTGGAGCCGGGGGACCTTCCCCCGCTCAAACTGCTGCAACTGCGCACCGCCGACGCGGTCGCCATCTCGCGGATGCTCTCGGAACAGTACAACAAGCGTTCCAGCGCCGATCGGATGGCCCGCCCGGTCGAGGTCCGCGCCGACGCGGCGACCAACACGCTGATCGTCTCGGCCCACGAGGAACTGTTCGACGAGATCAAGTCGTTCGTGGACGACCTGAACAAGGAGGACCAGAAGGGGCCCGAGCGCGTCACGGTGCTCTTTCCGCTCAAGGTCGCCAAGGCCGAGGCGGTGGCGACAGCGATGGACAAACTCTATCCCCAGCCCCCGATGCCGCGCGACCGCCGGGGCAACCCCATGCCGTGGCTCCAGAAGGACAAGGAGGTGACGGTCTCGGCCGAGCCCAGCAGCAACTCGCTCATCATCGATGCCCCGGCCGAGCGGATCGAGTCGCTCCAGGAGTTGGCCGCCAAGCTGGACCGCGTGGAACTGCCGCCGACGGCGCAGGTCAGGACGTACAAGGTCATCGGGGCGGACCTGAACGCCGTCTCGCAGACGCTCCAGGGCTTGGCGCGATCGGGTGCCCTGTCCGGGCCGGCCCAGCCGGGCAAGCAGCCCGTCAAGGTGCTCATCGAAACCGAGCCGATGAGTTCGACGCTGATCGTTGCGGGCGATCAGGACACGTTCGACACGGTCGACCAGATCCTCACGAGCCTGATGGCGGTTCCGATCGAGAAGCAACTGCGGATCATTCCCATCGCCAACTCCGAGGCATCGGACGTTCGCGAGCGGGCCCTAGCGATCTACAACGCGCAGATCGAGTCGATCCCCGATGCCCACCCGGTGGATGTCACGATCGACGAGCAGACCAACTCGTTGGAGGTCGTGGGCGACCGCGACGCGATGCGCCGCTTCATGCAGGTGATCGACGAACTCCAGCGCCAGACGGGACCGGCCCGCGAGGTGCGCATGATCGAGTTGCGCTATGCCAAGGCGGCCGAGGTCGCCGCGTTCCTGGACGATATGGTCCAGTCCAGCGAGTCGATGTCGCTGCGGATCGGGCCCGATCCGGTCTTCGAGCCGATCGAGGCGACCAACACATTGATGGTCGCGGCCCAGCCGACGCAGTTCGCCATCATCGAGCAACTGGTTCGGAATCTGGACAACCAGAGCACGGCCGAACGCCCGCCGCTGCGGATCCTGCGCCTTCGGACGACCGACGCGGTCAACCTGGCCGGCGTGCTCCAGCGTTCCTACCAGACGCGCTCGTTGGACGAGCGGACCAAGAAGCCCGTGGACATCCAGGCCGACCCCGCGACCAACACGCTGATCGTCTCGGCTCATCCGGACGTGCTCACGGAGATCCAGGCGATCGTCGAGGAACTCAACGAGACGCAAACGCTGGGAGCGGAGGATCGAGAGATCCGGATCTTCCCGCTCAAGTTCGCCCGGGCCCAGGAACTGGCCCGCACGATCGACGAGATGTTCCCCGAGCCGCCGATCCCATACGAGCGTGACCGCTACGGGCGCACCAGGCCCCGCCCGGATCTGCGCGAGCCCAAGGAGGTCTTCGTCCGGGCCGATGCGGCGACCAACTCGCTGATCGTGGACGCCCCGTCCAAGCGCCTGGCCGGCTTTGAGCAGATCGTCCAGTCGCTGGACAAGCAGAACCCGGCCGAGAACGTCGAGGTCCGCACCTATCGCATTCGCCACGCCGACCTGAACGCGGTGGCCTCGTCGCTGCGGGATCTGGCCAACCAGGGCGCCCTGGGGCAGCGCGGGCGCGCCCCGGTCTCGATCAGCACCGAGCCGGCGACGCGAACACTGATCGTCAGCGGGCCCAGCGAGATCTTTGACGGCGTCTCCCGCGTGCTGGACCAGTTCGACGGTGCGCTGGACCGCCCGGCGACGGTGATGCGCACCTACCGCCTCGCGCACGCCCGGGCCGACCGCCTCCAGACGCTCCTGACGCGGATCCTGACGACACGCGCCCGCGAGCAGCTCGAACAGGACGGGGCCGCGATCATCAACGTCGAGTCGTTGATCGACGTGGCGGCCGATTCGGCCTCGAACACGCTGATCATCTCCGCCCCCGAGGCGATGCAGAAACTGGCCGAGCAGTTGATCCAGACGCTCGATACCGAGGCGTCGGCCTCGGGTCGGACGATGCTGCGGGTCGTGCCGTTGACCTACGCCGAGGCGGCGCAGGTGGCCTCGGCGCTGAACTCGGTCCTGCCACGGATCGAACTGCCCACGGGCGGGCCCGTCTCGGTGATGCCCGCGGCCGGGTCCAACGCCCTGCTCCTGACCGGCGCCGAGAAGGACCTGGCGATGGTCGAGACGATCATCAAGCCGCTGGATTCCAAGCCGATCGACTCCGAGACGCCGGGCGTCGAGACTTTCGCGCTCGTGAACGCCGACGCCACGTCGATCGCCCCGACGGTCCAGCGGCTGCTGATCGAACAGCAGAAGGAAGATCCGCGTGTGATGCTGGCGCGCCTCCGCTATACGCGGGGGCGGGACCTGTTCCAGAAGCCCAAGATCAACGTCGAGGCCGACGCCCGGACCAACTCGCTGATCGTCTCGGCACCCGCCTCGACGCTGGAACTGGCGCGGACGATCATCGAGCGGCTCGATCAGCCGGCCCAGGACGTGGGGCGCGTAGCCGTCACGTTCACGCCCAAGCGGGCGGACCCGGCGACGCTGGCCCGAACGGTCCAGAAGGTTGTTTCGTCAACGATGCCCCAGGGGCGTGTGCCGCTGGAGCTGACTCCCGAGCCTAAGACGGGCAGCATCGTTGTGCTGGGCACGTCCGATCAGGTCGCCGAGGCGGTCCGTCGGCTGACCGACGCCGACGAGCGATCCCCGGTTTTGCCCGGGCTGGACGTGCGCGTCTTCGATCTGGTCAACGCCGATCCGACGGCCGTGGCGCGCACGCTCCAAGGAATGCTCTCGGATCGCTCGCGCTGGCCCGAGTCTCTGCGCCAGGTCGAGCGGGCGGGGCTGCGCGTGCCCCAGCCCAGCGCCAGCCCAGATTCCAAGGCGGGCCGCGTTTTGGTCAGTGCGCCCAGCGACTTGATGGGCCTGGCATCGCAACTGGTCCAGACGCTGGACCAGCCCCCGGCCGGCGGGGCCGTCGAGATCCGGGTTCTTCGCCTCAGCGAGGGCGATTCGGAGTCCGTCGCCGGTGCGCTGCGGGCAGCACTGTCGGCGGCCGCCACGCCGGGAAGCCCGGCGCCCACCGTTACCCCAGAACCCCGGAGCAACACGATCGTGATCTCCGGCTCCGGCGAGCAGATCGAGCGGGCCAGCGAGCTGGTTCGCTCGATGGATTTGAGCGTGGAGCCGGACGGCTCGGGCGTTCGCACCATCCGCCTCAAGCACGCCCGCGCCGAGGCGCTGGCCCCGGTCGTCGAGAGCGTGCTCGTCAAGCGGAGCGTGATCGACAAGGTTCCCGACTGGGCCAAGGTCAACTTCCTGCTCCGATCCCGCCAGCCGCTCGAGACCGATCAGCCCGTGCGCGTCGTCGCCGAGCCGAGGCTCAACGCGCTGGTCGTCAGCGGGCCGGTTCCCGTGCTGACCATCGCCGAGCAGGTGATCGCCGAACTGGACGCCGATCCTGCCCTGGGCGGCCCGCGACGCCTGATCCGCGTGATCAGCCTGGTCAACGCCGACGCGACCGAACTGGCGGCCAGCATCGACGGCGTCTTTGACGAGGATCAGAGCACGGACCCGCCCCCCGTGATCCGCGTCGAACGCCAGAGCAACTCGCTGGTCGTGCGCGCAACCGGCGCGCAGATGGAAACGATCGAGTCGCTCATCCGTCGCCTCGATTCGGCGGCGCTGGTGTCGAGCCGGCAGATGCGAATGATCGCCGTGGACCGATCGAAGGTCGATGCGGGTGTGATGGCGCGCACGCTCAAGCGGCTGCTCGAGAAGCAGGGTGGCGTGCGGGTCCAGGTGATCTCGACCGAAGACCTGCTCAAGGAATCCAAGCCGGAATCCGAACCGGATCAAGAGAACGAGACACCGGATCAGGGTGCGAAGCCCAAGACCGGTCCGATCGGACTGCTGACGCGCCCGGGATTGCCCGGAACAACAAACCCGGCCCTGCTCGCCTGTTCGCGGGTGATCCTTTCGCTTGCGATCGCGGCGCCCGTGCCGGCGGTCGATGAGGATCAACCGGCGCGCGATGAAGAACA
>Ga0114931_10003930_pt1 | contig 18658 bp, 13 predicted proteins | sample 2SBtaG_FD_89579 | JGI IMG/M metagenome (GOLD analysis project Ga0114931, IMG submission 89579) | Deep subsurface microbial communities from Kolumbo volcano to uncover new lineages of life (NeLLi) - 2SBTROV14_V59a metaG | ecosystem: Environmental > Aquatic > Marine > Volcanic | place: Kolumbo...
CCACTTGTAGTACGTCCCAGAGCTTATGTTGTACTTACGCCAGATGTCCTGAACCTTAACCCCGGCATCTGCTTCCTTTAGTATCCCTACTATCTGTGATTCGCTGAATCGTGACTTCTTCATCTAAACCTCCTGACTACCTTATTTTGCCAGAAAGTTCTACTTATAGCTTGTCTACTTTTTTTGGGAAGATTACAATACGTACTTGCTAGTATAGTAACTGGCAGTGTTCCTTTATCCTGTCATAAGCTTTTGAGTACCCTAGTTCACCAGCCTTTGATAGGTCTAGACAACCAGAATCTATTTGACCAAGATGTATTTTCGCAAGACCCCTGTTGTAGTATGCTTCAGCATACTTAGAGCCAAACCAATAGCCTTGTTAAAATCCTGTATAGCTCCTCTGTAGTCACCAAGTTTATACTTAACAATACCCCTGTTGTTGTATGCATCAGCATAATTAGGGTTTAGCTCAATAGCCTTGTTGTAATCCTGTATTGCCCCTTTATTGTCTCCAAATATACCTTTAGCATTACCCCTGCCAGCATATGCTTTAGCATTCTTAGGGTCTAATTCTATGACCTTATTAAAGTTCTCTATCGCTCCATCGTAATCTCCATTATCAATTTTAGTTACGCCTTGTTTAAAATATTCTTCAGCAGTTTGAGCGTGAGCCAAAAAGGGAGTTAATAGAATGAATATAATCAAGATTGATTTTTTCATAGTTTCCCGATCAATTCATATCTTAATTGTGCTTCTATTCATTTTTGTGCTCGTTCTTGCAATATATTTGCAATATATATTAATATTAGGTGATTAGGTCAATTTAGGATTAATCACCTTCTATTATTGTGAAAATTCTTCTTGACATCTTAAGTCTCATGCTTTATATTAATACTGAAACTTAAGTAACGCACTTAAATCATCCTCCATCCTCCTTTAAGAAAGAGGGAGCGGCCTTAAAAACCGCTCCCTCTTTTCGTATAAGAAGCATATTATTTATAAAGCTCTGATGTAGACATCGGATATACGCGGCTCCTGTCACTTAGGTAATGCACATTAAGTTAAATATTACAATCAGTTATAATAACCGGATCATGGATACTGAACCGAAGATACATGTAATTCTCTTTTATAAATTCACAGAAATCGATAATCCCGAGTCTTTTGTCGAATCTCATATGGATTTTTGCAAATCAGAAAGCTTACTGGGCAAAATACTCGTTGCTAAAGAAGGGATTAACGGCTCACTCTCGGGCTCAAAAACGCAAATAGAAAAATACAAATCGCACCTTACTTCTCAGGAGCAGTTCTCTGATATTGTATTTAAAGAAGAAACAAGCACTTTCAGCCCATTTAAGAAAATGATAGTACGGGTAAAAAAAGAGATTATTAGAATGGACAGAGAGCTTGATCTCAAAAAGACCGGACGATACATTTCTCCCGAAGAGCTTTTGGAGCTGTACGAGAGTGGAGAGGATTTTATAATGCTCGATACGAGAAATAACTATGAATCCCACGTTGGCAAATTCAAAGACGCCTTAACTCCCGATATTGAGAACTTCAGAGATTTCCCTGATGCGCTCAAGGCATTTGAGGACAAAAAACATAGAAAAATCGTCACCTACTGTACAGGCGGCATCAGGTGTGAAAAAGCCACAGCTTACATGATAGAGCAAGGTTTCACAGACGTTTATCAACTAAGGGACGGGATAATTAATTTCTGCCAACAGTACCCAGATACCATATGGGAAGGGAAGTGTTTCGTATTCGACCAGAGGCTCATCTCGGACGTAGACCCTGAAGGCGGCACCATTTCAAAATGCGTCTGGTGCGACGAGCCCACAGACCGTTACATTAATTGCAAAAATCCACTCTGCGACGACCTCATAGTAATGTGTGAAAATTGCGGATCTATAAACAGAGGCTGCTGCTCGGAGGAATGTGTTGAGAGTTACGAGCGCGCTATTAGAATAAGGTCCAGGGAACGACAAGGTTACAAATACAAACAGAACGGAGAATTATAATTGCCTCAGTACTGCTTTTAGTATTTTCAGGTGTGGCATTCGGCGAATGCGCAAATCACTAGAATGTAATTAAAGGGATGATGGATATGAACATCGAGGGCAAGCTCAATTCCGAGAATTCAAAGGCATGCCTCAAGAAAGGGCCAGAGACCTCTGACAACGGCGAATATGTGCAAGCTTGTAAAATATATGACTCAATAATAGATGACTACGGGTTTGAGAAGGTATTCAGTATACAGAACAAGGGAGCTAAAGACTATATAAATCCAAAGAAAAAGCAGCAGAGGCGATTATATCCGAACCTCCAGCAGCAGATGCTGAAGCGTCCCCGACCGGCAAATAATATATTACAGCACGTATCAAAAATCACAATGAAGTAGGGTCGTTAGATCCAAAGGAAATTATTAGCAGTTACTAAGATAGTGTATTAATCACAGTCCGAGGTTGTTGTACACTCGTCCAGGCCACCCCTTGTAAACAACCCCCCTAGTCTTGCTCTTTCCTGGAACGCATTATTATAGCGACTACAAAACCTATAATTACAAGGGCGAAAATTACTGGCGGTAAAACTTGTAACATTTTAAAACCCCCCTTGGTTTCAATTCCACAGAGATGTTATTACTGCACCCGAGACCTTAAGTATAAAGGTCTCGGGCTTAATTTGCTACAAGATACTATTTTTTACTTTTAGCTGATTTCGTTTTTGCGTTAGCTTTGGGTTTAGGCAGCGGCTTTTTCGCAATAAGATCTTTCAGCTCCTTATTGTTAGGGTTGAGAAGCCCTTCTATGCGCTTAGTATTTACTTTCGCAACGATAATATGCCCTACTTCGGTATTCACTTCATCATATATACCGAGCGCTTTCATTCCTTTGGTCTGCATCTGGTTGTCTTCGGTCGGGCTTACATAGTGCACCGAAATGCCTTTGTAGCGGTGGATCAGGAACAAGTGAATTAACGCCATAAGCCTCTTCTTACGGTACTCAGTGTCATATGTATTCTGGTCCCTAACGCTCAGCATAGTCTTGCCCATTCTGTCACGCAGGGTTGAGAATATAACGTCCGCCATTTTTTTCTCGTCCGTGTCCACGACTGAAAGCTCGAGCAGCTCCGAGCCCGCTCTGCTTGGTCTAAGCCTTACATGGAGCGGTCCTGGAATTCCGTAATGCTTTGTCCAGAGCTCAAGCCATTGCTCAAGGAGCCTCGGCGGGACTTCCGTCTCAACCATGTGCTGTACCTGAGTAGAGCCTTTACCCATGGCTTTCGTAGTGGCAGTACGACCGGAAGATGCCGAAAGTGCGCTGTCAAGCCTCGGACCTCCGACCAGTGACTGCGGAGTCCTGTACGGTGAGTCGAGGAGTCTGAACTTACGTTGAAGTCTGGCGAGAGCAAGCATTCCGTCCTGCTGGAGGGCGGTTGCAAACTCCTCTGACGCAAGACCATCTATCTGGTGTCCCCCGTATGTGATAAAGTCAAACACGTAACCGAGCTTCCCTATTTCCTTCGGGAATAACTGCATCTCTTCCTCGGTCATTCCGGTAGTATCCCAGTTAAATGACGGGGAGAGGTTATAGGCAAGCATTTTGTCTGGATACTTGGCATGAATAGCCTCTGCGAACTCTCTTGCTTCTTCCAAGTTTGCGGTTTTTGTTTCCATCCAGATCAGATCGGCATAAGGGGCTACGGCGAGTGATTTGGCAATCGCATATTCAATGCCGCCCTTCACCTGATAATAGCCCTCAGGGGTTCTCGAAAGCTCGCAGTCCCAGGAAGCGTCTATACCCATAGAGCGCGCCTGCTCTCTTGCATGGTGGAACGACGAGTGCGCGGCGAACTCAAACCACTCATCCATTGTCATATCGAGTGCGCGGCCCTCCTCTATTTTAAATTCCATTTCATCCGCCACTGCCTGAGCATAGGTCATGAGCCCCGATTCGCCTTCCCATATTTCTACGAACTTTGTAGCTGCGTTATCGAGCGGCTTGGTGATACTCCTTTCCTTACCATCTTTGAGGGCCTTGATGCTTTCGTCTATAATCGGGGTAAGCCCTACTTTGTCAAACCACGTGTAAGCCTCTTTGTACTCCTCTTCAGATATATCGTAGAGCATAAACCCGTTAACATCGGTTATGCCGCTATCGAAAAATCTTTTTAGAATTGCGAGGTAGCAGATCTTATATCCGGGTACGTCGATATTCGTTGCACCGAGTATAAACGGGTGGTCCCTTTCGTCTCCCCTGCCGTCTAAGAGAGTGGCTGCCTCGGCGTCTGTTCTTGCGACGATGATACCCGGCACTCTCATAACGTCGAGCTGAAACCTGGCGCCGTTCAGTCTCTTTATCTGCTCGTCTACAGGGACAAGGACTTTACCTCCCTGATGCCCGCACTTTTTCGTGCCGGGCTTTTGGTCTTCGATGTGATATCCCGTAACGCCGGCTTCTACAAACCTTCTTACAAGGTTCCTCACGTGCGCGTCCCCACCATGCCCCGTGTCGGCATCGGCTATGATAAATGGCCTATAATCCACTCTCGGGGTGGATTTTCTTTCCTTTTCGGACATTCTGGAGCGGAAAAACGTCTGGTTCTTATCAGCTGTCAGTAGTGCGCGCACTATTGGGGCCGCTTCGTTGGGCACTTGGCTCAGCGGATAGCTGGCAAGGTCTGCGCCCGGGTCTTCATCGATTGACCCTTTTGCGGATGTAGCCCAGCCTCCGAGATAAATTCCTTCAATCCCGATGCGTTTCATCGCCACGGCCTGACCGGGAGTGTAAGGACCGAAGCTTGTTATCTGCTCGCCTTTTGCAAAGAGCTCGCGGAGTCTGTTGTAAAATTCCTCCGAATACTTCCTGGCTACTGTGTAATCAGCCTCCAGCGTGCCCTGCTGTTGTACAACCTGACGCGCCGAGTAAAGTCGTCTTACGCCCTTAAAGCGTGGGTTCGCAAACCACTCTTTTGTCTCCTGCACCTTTCTTTCGAAGGTATCGAGCTCGTCAATAAGTGAAGTATTGAGTCCTTCTTCGGGCAGAAAGTCCAGGTTCTCAGTAATTCTCGAGCCGTCCTTTCTGAAAGCATCCATGTACTGCTTAATTCTAAGTTTTGCCGTAGATAAATCGTGATTGTTCAAGTTGATATTCAAAAGGTCTATGTACCAAGGTGTTTTCACGTCGTCGAGCACGTATGTCTCGACTATATCCCTTGCTATCGGGAGCGTCGTGGGCTTTGAGTCGTCGTGAACGTCTTTATCTTTAGCCTTAAGGAGCTTATTGTATTCCTCTGACAGGAGCCTTTCAAAAAGGTCTGCCGTAAACACATCGCCTTTTTTCACCTTCGTTTCCTTATCGACCTCATTTAACTGGGCGCCCTTATGTATCCACTCCCAGAGTATGCTTAGCCTGATCTCTCCGGTGGCTGCGTCTTCCATGAGATAGAGAATGTCGTCGTCTCCGAAAAAGTCAGCAGGCTTAAGCGCAGCCGCCTGAAATCCCTGGCCGAATGCGTTTCCGTACTGAAGCCCGACACTTAGAAGGTTCCTGGCTCCGCGCACGCTCCGGGGCGCAGGCTCCAGCAGCGTAAGCCCGTCCGCGTCTTTGTCGGTATAAGTAAGAGGCGGGAACTTTCTCCCGAGCTGGTTGTCCTCACCCGCTTTTTCCCATACGGGTCTGATGATATGAACCATCTTCCAGTGTGCTACCCATTTACCGCTTGCGCCTTCCTTCTGCTCTCTTACTGCTCCGGCGAGCGCCTTTTCCATACCCGATTTTACGCCCTCTTCAGAGCCAACGGGGATGTTAGGTTCCATCCCGCCCTGCCATAGAGCGTAGTTCCCGTTTATCCCGGGTGTGTTTACGGCTCTGCGCACCCTGTCTTCATAGTTACGCATATAGCCGTAAGTCATTGTGATTGATTCGATGTTCGGGTTGATGAATGTAGGGTCCCAGGCCATTGCGTCAGAGACGCTGTTTATGTAGTCCCAGCGACCCGTGTTATAACCTACGAAATGTCTTCCGAGCGCGGCCCTTATTTCCATAAGCTGGAAAGTCGCCTCTATCTGCTCCACGAGCACGTAAACCTTTATCGCCCCGCGAGTGAGATCCAGGTGGTCCTCCATTGCGTTTAGGATTTCGTTCCAGAACGCGGCCTCTTCAGCAGTCTGTATTTTCGGCAGGTAAAGAACAATTGAAGAATTCTGTGCCACGAACTCCCTGTAGTTGTTAACTACGTAGAGCACTATGTCCGCTACGGATGCCGAAAGCGCAAGCCCGTTTTCATCTCTAATATGCCTGTCGTCAAGGTGAAGTCCCCTCGCTCTGAAAATCTTTGTCGTAAAATCGATCTGACTTCTCCAATCGGCAATTATCTCTTTTCCGAAGAAGCCCTTCGCCCACTTGTTCATCTCGCGCGACACCTGCTCCGCAGTATCCATGAACAAGGGGTCTTTTTTGATCGCGAGCTTCAGGTTCCTCTGGTTATCAAGCGACATGGAGCCTATTTGTCCAAGTGCGTCCTCACCGTCGAACATCCACCCGTCTGCCCCTGAAAGAAGGGCGTATGCCACGTTACGTATGCTTTTTTCTATTTTAGTTTTAGGCTTAGCTGCAGGCCCAGTGCCTTGTATCCACTGCCTCTCCAAGTCGTGCGGAATCTGAGAACCCACAAACTTTCCGTCCCTTGCGTCCTGCACTTTAATGTTTGTTCTGGAGATAAAGTCGCTTGGATCGAGGAACCTGATTCTCTCTCTGTTACGGAACCTCTGCGACCTTCTGGAATAGCGTTTTTCCATCAGCATTTTCTGGTCCTTATTAAACACTGACAGCGCTTTTAATGCCTCTATTACCTCAGGCGTATATATATCGGAATACTCAGACTCCAGATTGTCCCTTATCTGCAGCCCTCTCGATGCCGATATTACTTCCAATGAATCATTGTTTAGATTGTGAACGGTACTCATTTTCTACCTCTCCTTACTTGACTTGGTGTTATTAAAGACCTTAGTGTTACTTATACCCGAGCTTTTATTACAAATGACCCTAAAACGGACTTATCATTATAATACAAGCGAGAGTTAAATCAACAGATAGCTCTGTTCCAGAAGGCGCCGAGAGAGCTAAGAGCCTGAACATTCTTGATTTTTCCCCTTCAGGCTTCGTTGTGCAACTGCACAAAATGAAGAATCTTTATATAAAATTTACCTAACTTTAATAGATTTCGGCTCTCTGGGATTGAACATAATCTCAATCCGACTATAAAAAATCCATATTAAATTTATCTCAATTATCATTTAAGCTACTCCTATCTTTATTATTATTGGGATTACAGCTAATATACATCCCGAGGTGTTACCAAAGGAGGGGTTGTGGTGTGAATAAGTCGAAATCGGCATTATCCAGGTTGTGCGGGCCTTCTTTTATTAATTTAATATTCATAGTTGCACTTAAAGAACTCACCCTCACTGCATTCATATATCTTTTCATCTCGGTTTTTATGTATGCCTTCAGCCCTGGCTCCTCGGCGATTTCTGAGGAAGTCATCATTAAACTGCAGAGCGAAGAGGTCCTTACGGTACAGGACGCGGTGTTTACGGCTCTGGCACAAAACCCCAACATTGAAAACGCTGCGCTCGATGTGAGTAAGGCCGGAGATGATATTTACGCCGCGAAGACCAAACTGTTCCCTGAACTCGATTTCAGCGTCTTTGAGCTCTATCACCTGACAGAGGAGGCGTTTACATTTAAGGAAGGAGCCTTCGGTAATTTCCCCGGCATCGGACCTATCCCGCCAGAGAACACAAAAATAACCACTGCCCCGAATTTCACCACGTACCTCACAGCATCAGTTGGGCAGCCGCTCTCTCAGCTCTATGAGATATCTCTTTTTGTTAAGCAGAGAGAGGTCGAGCAGAAGCTATTTGATCAGGAGCTCAGAGCAAGCCGCCAGGATGTTGCGGACAAAGTAAAAAGGGAGTACTACAATATTTTAAAGAGCCAGAGCAGCCTCCGTTCAAAAGACGAGAAAATAGTTTTCCTTACCTCCCTTAGCAAGCTCGTGGACAGAAACGTGGCTGTTGAGAGGGCGCTCGAACAGGATAGCCTTGAAGTAAAGGCAAGGCTCGCGCAGGTTGAATATGACCGATTCGTGATCCGGAATAAGCTCTCTACCCAAAAGGAGCGCATGAACAAGCTCCTGGGAAGGGATATCGAGACCCCATTCTCAGTGCTTGAAGTCCCGGATGCAGAGCCCTATGTGATAGATACTGAGACTGCAGAAGGTATAGCGCTCTCCCAGAGACCCGAGATAAAGTCCGCCAAGCTTTACATCGAGTTTGCCGAGAATGAAGTGCGGCTCAAAAAAGCAAAGTACATCCCCGAGATAGGGGTCGAATTCAACTACATAGCCAACTTCAATATCGAGCTTCTACCTGAGAATATTGCCACCGTGGGGTTGTTTGCAAAATACGACGTGTTTCAGTGGGGAAAGAAACATAAGGAGGTATCCAAGAAAAAGAAGGCCGTGCTTCAGGCGGAAAATGATCTTAGCGAGGCGGAGGCACAGGTTCGTATTGACGTTAACTCCAAGATACGTAAGCTAGAAGAGTCGGCGGTTCTAATAGGCGTAACAGAGCTCGAGCAGATTACGGCTAGAGAGAAACTCAGGGTTGCCATGAACAAATATAAGGTACAAAAGGCCCTTTTGACCGAGCTTCTCGAGGCCGAATCCTCGCTTGAGGATAAAAATGACAATTATGAAAAAGCGGTGCTCGATTACTGGACCGCAAGAGCGGAGTTGGAAAAGTCTCTCGGAGAGTTATGATGAGATATAAACACGGAATACTCTCGTTTCTGATAGTATTCACGGCTGTAATTACCGGATGCGGTAAAGAGGAATATGAAGAAACCCTAACCCCGGTGAGAGTGGAAAGAGTCGGTGTTCGGGACGAAAACGCGCCGCTTCGCTATACCGCGGCCGTTCAGCCCTACAGTCAGGTGGAGCTGGATTTTAAGGTCGACGGATACGTGACTGACATACTTCAGGTAGAGGGCGCTGACGGCAGACCCAGAGATGTCCAGGAGGGGGACAATATCGTAAAAGACCTGCCGCTCGCTCAGATTGATCAGACCGAGTATCTGGCCAGGGTAGTAGAGGCCAAAGCGCAGCTTCAGGGAGCGCGCGCGACGCACTTAAACGATTCGGAGGATTTTCGGAGGGCCGAAATACTATATTCGCAAAAAAGCATGACCGCTCCCGAATACGACCGGGCGGCAAAGAACTTCAAAGTCTCGGCGTCCCAGGTGGAAAGCTCTCAAGCTCAGCTGGTTGAAGCCGAGCAAAACCTGTCTTACTGTACCCTGAGAGCCCCTTCAAACGGCGTGCTTCTAAAGAGGTACGTAGAAGTAGGTGCACTGGTACGTCCGGGTTCCAAAGGCTTCACGCTGGCCGATGTAACTTCAGTAAAGGTTCTATTTTCAGTCCCAGATATAGTTCTTGAAGACGTAAGTCTCGGAGAGGAAATGGAAGTTACTACGAGGTCTCTCCAGGATATGGTTTTCACAGGCCGTATTACTGAGATTGCGCCCGCGGCCAACACGCGCACAAGGGTGTTCAACGTTGAAATTACTATACAAAACCCCGAAAATCTGCTTAAGCCCGGGATGATAGCTTCATTAAATGTACTTGAGGGAGATTCCACAAACGCCGTCGTGCTGATTCCTCTGGGCTCGGTAGTAAGGTCGGTAAATAGTAGAGGCGGCTACGCTGTGTTTACCATTGAAGAAAGTGAAGGCAAGACCAAGACGCTCAGAAAAGACATTACGCTCGGCAGCATTTACGGCAACAGAATAGCCGTAACACAAGGGCTAGAGGAGGGGGAGAATGTAATAACCTCAGGGGCCCAAATCGTACGTAACGACCAGGTAGTTAGAATAATTAAATAGTATCAGCCAAGCGCATTCGAAGAAACTGCCGACGGAGGCTCATAATGGAAGATAGAATCTGGCAAATATACCTTTCGGGTGAGATTCATACGGACTGGCGCGAGAAAATAATGGAAGGCTCCCGTGACCTACCGGTTGAATTTTCATCCCCCGTAACAGACCACGACGCAAGCGACTTATGCGGAGAGCAAATACTCGGAGCCGAAGATTCGAACTTCTGGAGGGACAGGAAAGGGGCCGGGATCAATTCCCTCAGGACGAGCACTTTAATTAAGAATTCGGACCTAGTTGTCGTAAGGTTCGGCCCTAAATACAAGCAGTGGAACGCAGCATTTGACGCGGGTTACGCAAGCGCTCTAGATATACCATATATAACTCTCCATGACCCTGAGCACGACCACGCGTTAAAGGAAGTAGACGCCGCTTCACGCGCCACAGCCAGAACCCCCGAGCAGGTAGTTGAAATACTCAAATACGTGATCCTCAAATAAGGGCGATAACAATTTAAATGCCCCGGCTTATCAATTCGGAAACAGCATGGCTCATAGAGACGATAACGAAATAATCGCCAATACCCACAACACAGCGCGGTTTTTCACAGAGAACCGCCATATATCCTGGGTATTTCTTATAGCCGTTCTCGTTTGGGGCGCATACAGCTTTATCAATATGCCGAAGAGAAAAGACCCTGAAATCCCCGTGCTAGTAGCTGTAGCTATATGCCCCTGGCCCGGCGCGAGCGCCGAACAGGTGGAAGAGCAAGTCACCAAGCTTATGGAGGAGACTATAGCTCAGAACTCGAAGCTTCACGAGCCCGAGGCAGGAAACGAGTTTGCGCTAAAGTCCACCACGCTACCCGGAGTAGCCATCATACAGATCCAACTCGAAGAGGGTCTTAAAGATACCACCAGAGAGTTCAATGATATAAACCTGAGACTCGATTACCTGAACAATCAGCTCCCCGAAGGGGCGGGGCCAATAAAATTTAACAGCGGCTTCGGCAACACTGCCGCAATGATGCTCACGATTGCAATCCCCAAGGAGAACGAGGTCGAGCTTGAGCTCCGTGCGAAGCGTATCAGGCAAGCAATTGAGCGAGCGCGCTACAGAGAGTCCCCCTCAAACGATAGGGAACGCGTGGCGTTTATCATAGCGCTTCCGGCTTCCGTGGATTCAGGAGCGCTCACTAACATTTTCGAGCTTCTGGAGGAATCACTTGGGCAGGAAAACATTGCCCGCGACATAACTCTTTTAAGCGGACAGGAATTTATCGGCCTCGACGCCTCCCCCCTTGTGGATAACGGGGAGTTTCTCTCCTATACCTCCGATTTTTCAAGGGAGAAGCTCGGTTTCTCGAGCTTCCACATAGACGCATGGGAACCGGTGCTGATCGGTGACCCAGAGGAGACAGAGGAAAAGCTAAAATCAGTGGACGGAGATAAATACAGCTACAGGGAGCTTGGAAATATTACCGAGCTTATGACCGAGACCTTCCAGACCGTACAGCAGGTCTCGATAATAGAGCGTTCCGGTACTCTCGATCAGAGAATTTATCTCGATTACTCACAGGACGTTTTCGCTTCATACGGTATTACGCCATACAAGATTAAAAACGAGCTCGACAGCCGTAACGTTATCATTCCCGGAGGCGAGGTCGAGGTCGGGGGTACGGAGGTGATCGTCTACCCATCGGGTGAATTCAACTCGGTTGAGGAAATAGGGAATGTCGCAATAACCGATACGGCCCCGGGCGTGCCGGTTTATCTCCGCGATCTGGGTGATATCGTGAGAGGTTACCAGAGCCCGCCAAGCCTGCTCAATTACTATAAATGGCGGGACGACTCGGGCAACTGGCACAGGAGCCGCGCTGTAACCGTGGCTGTGCAGATGAGGGACAAAAAGCAGATTCAGGACTTTGGCACCGCGCTTGACAACGCACTTTCGGAGCTAAAACCTCTTCTGCCTCACGACCTTATAATCGCTAAGACTTCAAACCAGCCGCTCCAGGTAAAAGATAACCTCGCGTTGTTCATGAAAGCCCTCGTAGAGGCCGTAATACTCGTCATCATAGCCGCCTGGATCGGCTTTAGGGAATGGCGCTCCGCACTTTTAATGTCGGTTTCAATACCCCTTACGTTGTGTATGACATTTGGGTTTTCATATTTGCTTGGCATCGAGCTTCAGCAGGTATCCATCGCTTCACTTATTATTGCGCTCGGACTTCTGGTTGACGACCCTGTAGTGGCTGATGACGCTATAAAAAGTAACCTCGCCATCGGCCACCCCCCTATCATTGCGGCATGGCTCGGCCCCACAAAGCTTGCGCGCGCAATACTTTTTGCAACTGCGACAAACGTCGTAGCTTACATGCCTTTTCTATTGATCTCGGGCACAACCGGGGAGTTTATATACAGCCTCCCTATCGTTATGGCATGCGCTCTCATATCCTCAAGGATAGTGTCAATGACGTTCGTTCCGCTTTTGGGATACTATCTTCTAAAACCTAAAAAGAAAGAACTTACCATTGGAGAAAAGAGAAATCAGGGTTTTACAGGCCTCTATTACCGGGTAGCTAAAAAAGCAATCGAGCACAGAAAAGCCGCGTTCGCAATCTCTATGGTTTTTTTCGTTATAGGAGCGCTCGTAGCCTCTACTTTAAAGAGCTCTTTTTTCCCTGCAGACGTTCAGTACCTATCCTACGTAGACATCTGGATGCCTAATGAAGCGACCTTATCATCAACGAACGAAACGGTCATCAAAGCCGACCAGGTAATTCAGGACGTAGCGCGGAAGTATTCAAAGGATAAAAAGAATAATAAAGTGGTGCTCGGTTCCCTGGCTTCTTTCGTGGGCGGGGGCTCCCCCCGTTTCTGGAGCACTGTCACCCCCCAGCAGCAACAGAAAAATTACGCGCAGATTATCATAAAACTGACAGATAAAAACGATACGCCAGTACTGGCACCGCTCTTTCAGAAAGCTCTGTCTGAGAATATCCCCGGAGCCCACATTGAAGTCAGGCAGATCCAGCTTAACGTTGTCGATTACCCGATTGAGATACACATTAGGGGGAGAAGCGATATAAATTTCGATCTCGAGGTTGAAGCTCGGGATATAGAAACACTGAGAGCGCTCTCTAAGGAGCTGCAGGGTATTCTCCGGGATATTCCCGAAACCCGGATCGTAAGAGACGACTGGTTCGAGGACAGCTTTACGGTGAAGCTCGCCGTAGACCCGGACCGCGCGGAGCTTGCAGGGGTCTCGAACAAAGACGTCGCGATTTCCTCGCTTACGGCGCTCAGCGGTTATGAATTCACGGCGTACAAAGAAGGCGATAAGAACATACCCGTTATGGCCAGACTCCGCGTGGACGAGCGCTCGGAGCTCTCTGACCTAAAGAGCATGTACGTATACGGAATTACAAACGACACTAAAATACCGCTTATCGAAGTTGCTGATATAGATTACTCTCTGGACACCTCGAGAGTTGTAAGACGTAACCACTTCCGCGCTCTTACGGTAATCGCTTTCCCGGCCCCGGGAGAGCTCCCTTCGACAATATTGAATAAAGCGGAGAAGAAGATAAACTTCTTCATCCACAATCTCCCCCCGGGGTACGAGCTCATCTGGGGAGGTGAGAGAGCAAAACAGCAGAAGGGGTTTAGAAATCTAACCATGGTGCTTCTGATCTCTGTCCTGGGAATATTTCTGGCGCTGGTGCTACAGTTCGGAAATGCCGTTAAACCGCTTCTTGTATTCGTAGCCGTCCCGTATGGAATCGTAGGCTCGCTGATCGCAATCGCAGTTATGGGTGAGCCGTTCGGGTTTATGGCCTTTCTCGGAATGATAGCCCTTGTAGGCGTAATCGTGAGTCACGTTATAGTGCTCTTTGATTATATAGAGCTGATGCATAAGAAAGGAGAGCCCTTCAAGGACTCGCTTCTGGACGCAGGTATCGAGCGTTTGAGACCCATATTGATAACCGTTGGCGCTACTATCCTGGCCCTCTTCCCGCTCGCGATAGACGGGGGCCCTCTCTGGCAGCCACTGTGCTACGCGCAGATCGGAGGCCTCGCGCTGGCTACCGTAATAGAGCTTGTACTCGTACCGGTATTCTATGCGATATTCGTCCTTGATCTCAAGATAGTTAAGTGGGAAGAAAAATAACTTATACTCCGGGTATCACTAAAATAAAGTTGCATGCCGAAACCTTTTACTCCGAAATTATTTGAATTAAGATAAAGGAAATTTTCTCAGGGAGGATGAAAAACATGCTCAAATATTTTTTAATCGCGCTTATTACCGCCATAAGCCCTGTTTTATTAATCGGAGGGTGTTCGACTACAAGTAATAATTCAGATATCTCGGACTCGCCCGGTCCTGACGTCACGAATAAAATCCTGTACGGCTTTACGCCATTTCCCTATGATTTAACACTAGAGGCAATAGACACTGTCCATGATATTATCCTTCCGAATTCAAATCTCTACGCAATTCATTACGACAGGTGCATACCTTGGCTAGAAGCACTAAACGACTCTCCGTTTCCGCAGTGGATCGTCGATGACTGGAATGATACGAAGGCCAGGATTCCCGACTCACACAGTGTGTATCTGGCAATCGCTCCCACTGCTAACGACCGAATAAGCCTGGCGCCAAATTGCGGTCCGGACGGCGAGGACGACATACAGCCCTTTCCTGAGGAATTTGATAATGCCCGTTTTAACGATGACGCTGTTAAGCAGGCTTATCTTAATTATGTTCTGAGAGCTGTTCGCCACTACGACCCGGCTTATCTGAACATTGGTATTGAGATAAGCGAAATGTCGCTTGCGGCACCCGGGCAATGGTCTGACTTTGAAGAACTCTACGATTTTGTATTTAACGCAGTTAAAGCTCAACATCCCGATCTGCAGATAAGCGTTTCATTCGTACTTCAATCACTTCTGTTGGACAGAGTGGCAAACCAGGTAAAACCGCTCCTGGATAAAAGTGATTATATCGGGTTAAGCTTCTACCCTTATGGCTCTGAGTTCGGGGAGGTGCAGGGCACTCCTGCACTGCCCGATCAAATACCGGCACAGTGGAGAGACCCCCTTGACTTTGTCCTTAGTTACACCAATAAACCGATTGCCATAACTGAGACTGGGTATACGACGAAAGACATATTCCTTGAAGAAGCCGCTATAAATTTCCCCGGTGATGAAGAAACGCAGACAATGTACGTACGCGACTTGATACAAATAGCAAAAAACAATAATTACCTTTTTGTAGTCTGGTTTGTCCCTGTGGATTACGAAAGGTTACTGGATAAGCTTGACGGGCATCCTGAGTTCTTCTTAATATGGAGAAACGCAGGGCTTTACGACGAAAACGTAAAACCTAAACCTGCATGGGAAGAATGGAAGAAGTTTAACGAATAGATCAGCCCCAATCCTCTTTGACGCTCTTTACAATTTCCTCGACCATTTTCTTTCCGTCGCCGAAGAGCATAAGGGTGTTGTCAGCCGCAAAGAGCGGATTGGGTATTCCGGCAAACCCGGGGCTCAGGCTCCTCTTTATTACGATAACCGTCTTTGAATAGTCGACGTCGAGTATGGGCATTCCGGCAATCGGGCTGTTGGGGTCTGTCCTGGCTACGGGGTTCACTACGTCGTTCGCTCCGATAACGATCGTAACGTCTACCTGCTTAAAGCTCGGGTTAATCGCATCCATGTCCTTAAGTTTGTCATAAGGTATATCGGCTTCGGCCAACAGCACGTTCATGTGTCCCGGCATACGCCCTGCCACAGGGTGCACCCCGAATTCCATTATAATACCGTGCTCTTCCAATATATCGAACAATTCCCTCACAGCATGCTGGGCCTGCGCAACAGCCATACCGTACCCCGGGACCACCACTACCCTCTTTGCTCCGGACAGAAGCATTGCAACCTCTTCAGGGGAAGTGGACTTTACCTTGCCCGCGTATACCTCATCTGCTGAAGGACCGCCGTCCACAATCGTGAAAGTACCGAATATGACATTTAGGAGCGACCGGTTCATAGCCTTACACATAATCATCGTAAGGATTACCCCTGAGGCGCCGACGAGCGTTCCGGCTATTATAAGAACCGTGTTGTAAAGAACGAATCCCGTAGCGGCAGCTGCAAGTCCCGATAACGAGTTCAGTAGCGCGACTACGACCGGCATATCTGCACCGCCGATCGGGATAACTACCAGAACTCCTATTACAAGCGCCACTATAACCATAAGCCAGTAAGGGATGGAAGAGCCCGCGAACTGTACCATCAAAACACCGAATATTACGAGTAGTATTGCAAGAACAACCTTTACTATCTGATCACCCGGATAACGCACGGAGCCTTCGTTCGTAAGCCCCTGGAGCTTTCCGAACGCTACGACGCTTCCTGAAAATGTCACGGCCCCGATGAGACCGGAGGCAAAAGTTGCGATTGAGAACTGAGCGTCAAGGGGAATCGGGCTTGAGTCCCCCGCTACCATTATTTCAAATAGTGCCGCGCCTGCAACGAGTACAGATGCAGCACCTCCGAAACCGTTATAGAGCGCCACAAGCTGAGGCATGGCGGTCATCTGTATTCTCACCGCCAACACAGCGCCAATGCCGCCGCCGATCACTATGCCCGCGAAAATAACCCCATAACCGACAATGCTTTTATCAAGGAGTGTTACGACTATCGCGACAAGCATCCCGAGTGCGCCCAACATGTTGCCCCTGACTGCGGTCCTCGGATGCGTTAGTCCCTTCAGCCCGAATATGAACAGTGACGCCGCTATTAAATACGCTATGTTTACTATTGCAGAAGACATTCTCTAGTCCTTCCTCTTGAACATTTCCAACATTCTGTTTGTTACCATGAATCCGCCCACTACGTTAATGGTCGCAAGCACAACCGCAATAAAAGCAAGCACTGTAGTGAGCCAGGTATGCTGTGAGCCCGCAGAGATTATAGCGCCAATCAGGATTATTCCCGATATCGCGTTTGATCCCGACATCAGGGGTGTATGAAGCGTAGGAGGCACTTTTGCAATCACTTCAAAGCCTATAAAAGCGGCCAGCACAAAGATTGTAAAAACAATCGTAAATCCGTCCATTCTGAGGCACCTCCTGTATTATTTAAAGACCCAAGCTCTCTTTCACACGTTCGTTCACTACACTACCGTCATCGGTTACAAGCGAATCTTTTAATATTTCATCCTCGAGATCGATTTCGAGTTTTTCGTCTTTTATCATTAGTAATAATAAATTTGCTATGTTTTTAGAGTACATCTGGCTCGCGTGATACGGGACGCTCGAAGGCACGTTGACAGGTCCGATGATGCTCACCCCGCCAGCCTCTACAGTTTCGCCGGCCTTTGTAAGCTCACAGTTCCCGCCGCTCTCCGCCGCAAGATCCACAATAACAGAGCCCGGGCTCATGCCGGAGACCATTTCCTCGGTTATGAGCACAGGGGCTTTTTTACCGGGTATCGAAGCTGTCGTAATGACGGCATCGTTCTCTCGTACAACCCGCGTCATAAGCTCCCGCTGCTTTGTGTAAAACCCCTCGTCCATCTCCTTTGCATAGCCGCCTTTGTCCTCAGATTCACCGGTCTCCAGCTCAAGCTCAACGAATTTTGCGCCGAGACTCTGTACCTGCTCCTTTACTGCCGGGCGTATGTCATAAGCTGAAACTATCGCCCCCAGACGGTTACATGTGGCTATAGCCTGAAGCCCTGCCACACCCGCACCTATAACCAGCACCCTTGCGGGTGTGATCGTACCCGCCGCAGTCATCATCATGGGGAATATTCTCGGCATCGAGTCAGCGGCCATCAGCGCAGCTTTATAGCCAGCCAGGTTTGCCTGTGAGGAGAGCACATCCATACTCTGCGCACGTGTTATCCTAGGTACAAGCTCAAGCGCAAACGACTTGACATTGGATGTGGCGAGCGCTTCCACGGCGCTTTTATTGGTAAGCGCGTCTATCAGCCCAATTACGATTTGCCCTTTCTTTAGCGCTTTAAGATCCTCAGCGTCGGTCTCGTTTCCGGTGCCGGTCGCTCTTACCTGAAGGATTACTTCCGCCTTCGCGAACACTGCCGCACGGTCTGAAACCACCACGCCTTCGTCCTCGTACATCTTGTCCGTAAACCCGGCCTCAAGCCCCGCCCCTCGTTCCAGATGCACGACGAAACCCGCTTTCTGTAAAGACGGCACCGTAGCAGGCACAATAGCCACCCTTCTCTCTCCGGGATATGTTTCTTTAGGAACGCCAATAATCATCTTTTATTTCCCAACCTGCAAATATTTGAACAAACCGGCAAAAATTTGAGTGCAATGTTATACCTGTAATTTTAAAACAACACAACACCCATAATTTTAAAATCCGGGACTTTTTACACCGGCATTGCTGAAATCGAAGAGCCCAGGAATTAGTCAGACTCGATAACCAGTCAGAACCGGCTAAACGATATTAGTAAAAATTTAAAATTTAGTCAAGTCAGCCATGATATGGAAATACTCATTACCGCGGGCTTGAACCGCTAAGAATTGTGGATCTAATTTTGGCTTTTCCGCATTCTATTTTTGGGGCTGAAGTAGCTAAGGAGTAGAAAGAAGTCTAAAATAGCTACTATGTACCAACGAAAAAGCAGACTTACCCCAAGTCAACAAAGCAAACTGATAGAGCACTTCGTGGCCGGCACAA
>Ga0114931_10003933_pt1 | contig 18651 bp, 16 predicted proteins | sample 2SBtaG_FD_89579 | JGI IMG/M metagenome (GOLD analysis project Ga0114931, IMG submission 89579) | Deep subsurface microbial communities from Kolumbo volcano to uncover new lineages of life (NeLLi) - 2SBTROV14_V59a metaG | ecosystem: Environmental > Aquatic > Marine > Volcanic | place: Kolumbo...
CGTTTTACGAACATCTCTTCGCGTTCCCGGAAAAGGCCCGATTCCTCCAAGATCCGGATCGTGTCGCGGTGCTCAAGCGGACTCAACAACGACACTTCGAGACCCTTCTGGATGCCCTGTGGAACGAAGGGTTTGCCGAAGATCGTCGTCGGGTCGGCCGTGTGCATGCCGAAGTGGGAATCGAGCCACGATTCTTTCTTGGCGGCTACAGTCAATATGTACAACACACGTTCCACAGCTTCGCCAAGTCGCGGGGAATCTCGGAAGACGATATCAGCCATTTACTGTCGCTCGTTAAGGTCATCATTCTCGACCTTGGTCTGTCGCTGGAATCCTATTTCGATCAGTCGACTCGCCAGATGCGCGAGGCACTCGACCTGTATTGGCGAACGAACAATGAGTTGCGTCGATTCGCCCAACTCACGTCGCACGATTTGAAGACGCCGCTGGCAACCGTGGCGAATCTTTGTGACGAGGCACTGGACGAATTTGGCGACGCGATGCCAGAGGAGGCGCGCACACTGATCAAATCAGCCACGACACGCATCTATCGCATGAGCACGATGATCGACGAACTACTTTCCGTCGCGACTTCCACGTTCGATGGCATCATCCCGAAACTGGTGGAACCGAAACCGCTCATGCTCGAAGCCATTGATCGAGTGCGCCCGGGAATGGAGAAAAAGGGAATCGAAGTACACATCGACAACTCGCTCCCGGCGATTTGGGGCGACCGTGTCCGGCTGCGTGAGGTCTTTTCAAATCTCCTTTCCAACGCCGTGAAATTCATGGACAAACGACCAGGACGCATCGACATCTCCGGGAAGGTCCACGGTTCCCGGACAGTGATCGCGGTGCGTGATAACGGCTGTGGAATTCCTCAACCGGAACTCGATCGCGTCTTCGTCCCGTTTCGCAGATTGCCGGAACACCGCTCTTTGCCCGGCTCGGGGCTGGGACTTTACTTCACGAAAAACATAATCGAAGAGCATCAAGGGCGTCTGTGGGTCGAGTCGACCGTCGACCAAGGGTCCACGTTCTTCGTCGAACTGCCCACGGCGCCGAACGATTCGTGAAATCGTGTGTTCCTTTGGAAAGCGGCGGCTAATCAGAAGAAGCACGCTTCCCAATCTAAGCGCCACCGCCGACGGTTTCATGTCCCACGCTGGCTGCGTCCGAGTGCCAGCGAATGTTGTATTTGTCGAGCAATCGGTACAGACTTCTACGGTTGATTCCCAACATTCGCGCCGTCCGTGCCTTGTTCCCGCCTTCTCGATTCAGGATATCGACGATGTGCGCCCGCTCGACTTCCGCCAAGGCGTCTCCGTCGGCAACCGTGCGTGGCTGGGCGGCGGTAGAGCGTGCGCCGATGACATCCGCTGGAAGATCTTGCCAGTGGATATACCCATCGTCCGCCATGATTTTGGCTCGGTCGATGGCATTCATTAGTTGACGTACATTTCCAGGCCAATCACAGCCTTCAAGGCGTTGCATCGTTTCCGCGTCGATTTTCCAATCGGGACCGATGAACTGTTCGACCAACAACCGGATGTCACCATCTCGTTCTCGCAGGGGGGGAAGCTCCAGCGACAGAACGTTGATGCGGTAGAAGAGATCCTCGCGAAAACGACCCGCGCGAACCTCCTCCGCCAAGTCACGGTTGGTGGCGGCTAGCAAGCGAACGTCGACTCGACGTTCTTTGATCGAACCAATCCTTCGCATCGAACCGTCTTCCAGAACGCGCAGCAACTTAGCCTGAATCGCTCCCGACATTTCGCCAATTTCGTCGATCAACAACGTTCCGTGATCGGACACTTCGAACAAGCCTTGTTTTGTTCCAATCGCTCCGGTGAACGCCCCTTTTTCGTGTCCGAACAATTCACTTTCCAGAAGCGTCTCCGGAAGCGCGGCACAGTTGATCACCACCAACGGCATCTCTGCCCGGGCACTACTCTTGTGCAATGCTCGGGCGACAAGTTCTTTTCCGGTGCCGGTTTCACCTTGAATAAAGATGGCTTTGTCCGTGGGCCCTGCTCGTTTGACGAGCCGGAACACCTCCTGCATCGCGGGCGACTGTCCGACGATGTCGGTTGGCGGTTCATTGCGGGAAATCGCCGTCTTAAGCTGAGAGTTCTCCTTTCGAAGCCGTCTTCGTTCGTTCGCTTTTTGAATGACGACTTCAAGTTCCGAAAGCGGAAACGGCTTGGTCAAGTAATCGAACGAACCAAGTTTCATGGCCTCGACCGCGGACTCGATCGTACCCTGCCCGGTCAACATGATCGTCTCGCATTCAGCGCCTGCTTCGTTGAATTTCTCCAACAGTTCCAGACCCGACATCCCTGGCATGATCATGTCGAGAATCGCCACGTCAAATTGACGTCGTTGGAGCAGACCAAGAGCCTCCTCGGCATCGGACGCTTCATGCACTTCATACCCGCGACGCAAGAACCGCCGAACGATCGTGCTGCGAAAATCAACATCGTCGTCGACGATCAGCAAGTCGATTTTTCCGGGTTCGCTCATCATCAACTCCAGGTGGCCACCCTCTGGGAATCCGCTAGCGCTGTTAATCGTGCCCTTAAGTGCAATGTTTATGCCAAGTATTGAATCGGGGGCTTCCCACCCCCCGGATGCCCTATAGCCTCCGAAGTGGCAACGCTTTGCGACCGATTCTCATCATGGCGCTGGGAGCTTTCTATTATGTGCTCTCAGCGGGAAAACGTGCTATAACGCACATTAACATATGGTTCCGTTTAGCGTTCTGGAACACATCGAGTGGTCTGAAACTGATCACGAGACATCGGCTGCATTGCTCCAAAGCCGGGTCTATTCTGGAGTTTCGCAAGTCGGTGCGGCCCGGTTCGGTGATCGGCACTTAACTTGCAGTATCATCAAGTGGTCAACGGCGTTGCACGCCAAGATACCGTGGTCTCGACTGGAGGGCGGCAAGATGAAGGCCAAAAAAATTCTGTTTCCAACCGATTTTTCGACTCACAGCGATGCGGGGATGAAGCATGCCACATCGCTGGCGCGCGACACGGGCGCTAAGCTAATCATCGTGCATGTCGAGGAGCCGCCGACTGCCTATGGCGGTGGTGAGATGTATTACGGGATTCCCGAGCCAGACACCGACGCCTTGCAACGCATGCTTGAAGCGGTTGTCCCAACAAGCCCGGAGGTGCCTTACGAACACCGGCTCATCATCGGCGATCCGGCGACCGAGATCGTGCGATTGGCCAATGACGAGCATGTCGACATGATCGTCATGGGTACGCATGGTCGCACGGGCTTAAGCCGATTGCTGATGGGCAGCGTGGCGGAGGCGGTGGTTCGACGTTCCGATTGCCCCGTCTTTACGTTCAAGCAGCCCCATACGGTCAAAGCCAAGAAAGAGAAGACGGCGGGGGAATAGTCACCCCCATTGAACAACCACGAAGATTGCACGAGCGGCTAGTGAAGAAAGGGAGAATTGTCGCGGAGTAGGCGTGAAAGAAGATTGCGCTACACACTAGATGGAGGATGGCACGATGAGTGACAGAGCGATTATCCAGCGATTACTCTCGTTGAAGGTGCGAGATGTCATGTCGATGCCGGTGGTTCATGTTTCGGCCCACGAATCCATGGAAGCAGCGGCGGCGGCGATGTTGAAACATTCCATATCGGGCGCGCCGGTGATTGACGAACAAGGATCTTTCGTGGGGATGCTCAGCGCGATCGATTTCATGAAACGCGATGCGCGGCATCGTAAGGACGCCGAAGAGTTGGATGTCGTCACGCACAAAGTGGTTCACCACGGAAGCAATAATCCGTTGGAGTTGGGCGAAGTCAACGACACGATGGTCGCGGCCAATATGACGAGCGCCGTGCAAACCATTTCAGCCGACACGCCCCTGCTACAGGCAGCGAAGGAGTTGTGCGCGCTCCACGTTCATCGCCTACCGGTTCTCGATAAAGACGGTCACCCGTTGGGGATGATCGGTTCGTTGGATATCGTCTCGGCATTGCTCAACGCGGTCGACGAACCGGCAAAGGGCTCGCCTTAAGCACGACTTCCCAAAGAGGCCGGGTGGCGACTGTCTACTTGTACGACTTTCCACCCTCCGGTCAATGCCCACAAAGGGAGAAGAAGCCATGAGGAATCTCCTCGGATTTGTCGTTGCGATGCTCGCCGTCGCGGCGGTGTTCACGGTCCCTTCGCGTGGGATCGGTCAACCGCCTGGTGATGTCGATCAACTCATGGCGGAAAAGCTCAAGCACTCACAACAAGTTCTCAAGGGGCTTTGCATCGAGGATTTCGAGATGATCGCCAACAACGCCGAAAAGTTGAGCGCGATTAGCAAGGCGGTTTCGTGGAACGTTTACCAAACGCCAGAATACGACATCCATAGCGCTGAGTTTCGAGGAACCGTCAAGGATCTATCCACCGCCGCGAAAAAGCGGAATCTTGACGGTGCGACACTCGCCTATGTCCAGATGACCGTGAAGTGCGTCAGTTGTCATAAGTATGTTCGCGGGGTTCGCGTCGCCGCCGGAAAAACGGCGCCGGGGGACTTCGACTTGCAGACCGATTTTAACCTGCTACCTTGACGGCATACTTGGTTCAAGCGGTCTGTTTTACGTCGTTGCACCCGACGCATGAGGATTTGCCATGGCGGCGTTGGACGGCATCGGTGTCTTGGATCTCACGCTATTGCTTCCGGGACCTTTGTGTACGCAAATTCTCTTGGATCTTGGGGCCGACGTCACCAAGATCGAACCGCCAGCGCCCGGCGATTATATGTCGTCGTGGCCGCCGATGGCTGGTTCCGTCTCGGCAATCTATCTCGCGTTGAACCAGGGCAAACAACGCATCACGCTCAATCTCAAGGATGCCGGTGATCGTGAGCGATTTTATGGGCTAGTCGCCAAAGCCGACGTGGTGGTCGAAGGCTTTCGCCCCGGCGTGCTTGATAAACTCAATGTCGGTTACGAGAAACTCAGTGCGGTCAATCCACGCATTATCCTGTGCAGTATTTCTGGCTACGGACAACAGGGGCCGCTGTCACAACGCGCGGGACACGACTTGAATTATCAAGCGTTGGCCGGCGTATTGTCTCTTTCGGGCGGCGACAGCGCCACACCGCCGAACCCGTCGTTACAGGTCGCCGACACGTGTGGCGGATCGTACGCCGCGGCGATGCTCATTCTTGCCGCGATTCTAGAGCGGGCAACCACCAACCAAGGCCGGCATATCGACGTGAGCATGTCGGAACAACTCTTGCCGTTGATGACCCCAGCGTATGCGAACGCATCGGCGGAACGGCGCGATCCACATCGCGATGGCGAACTGCTCTCGGGTGGCGCGCCGTGCTATCGACTGTATCGAACGGCCGATGGTCGCTATGTCAGTGTCGGCTCGTTGGAACCAAAATTCTGGCTGGCCCTGGCGTCCGTGCTCGACATGCCGGAACTTGCAACCACGCCCCACCTCCTTGGCGATCAATCAGACGCCATCACGCAGCGACTCTCGGAAGTGTTTGCGACGAAGACGGCTGAGACGTGGGCTGCTCTGTTCGCGGAAGCCGATGCCTGTTGTGAGATCGTTCTGCCGCTATCGGAGGTGACCTCCCACGAACATTGGAGCGCGCGGGAGAGCTTTCGTGAGATTGAAACTTCCGAAGGCGGGCGACTCAAGGTCCCGAAAATGCCGGGCTCGTTGGCGGGCCTGAATCGCCCCCGTTGAATCGCCCCCGTCGAGCCTTTCCACCAGGCAAAATTGCGTTGCCTGGGGTGCGCTGGCACAGTACATTGCACGGTTGGAGAGGCATTCGGTTTTTAGCGCAGCCGCTACCACCGCTGGACGCATGCGTGGTGGCGATGTGACATTCGAGCCAATTCCTTCGGTGAGAGATGCAATGGTCCAAGACCGCGATGACTTATTGTCATCCTCTGGCTCTGGCGGAAACTCCTCCGACGAAGTGATCCATCCGTCCACCGCCAAGCGGCACGTCCCCGCGCCAAAGAAACGAACGGATGCGGCAGCCTTGCGAGAATCCGCCCCGGCGGTCGAATCCTCTGGCGCGGCCATTCCACGAAAGGGAGCGAAACACCTCACTAACAAAGCGAATGTCACGGCAACGGACACTTTCGTTGAAAAAAAGCCCGCTATTTCCAACCCTCGGGGGGCCAGACCGAAAGCCAAAACAAAGACTTCGGAAGCGAAAACAACCGAACCCTCCAGCGATGAAAAGGTCCATCGCTCTGGTTGGCGCCGCGACTTGATCCGTGGCATGGGGTCGTGGAGTGGATCGCTGATTGTTCACGTTGTGATTCTGGTGGTGCTCGCCTTCTTGTTCTTGCCAGTCCGGGCGAAACCTCCGCTTCCAACCATTAACAGCGTTGTTCTTCGGCCCGAGGAAACGTTGACACAACTGCTCGACGAGAGCACGGAGGCCGGTTCGGCGATTCAAATGGCCAGTGCGTCGGGTGCGACGATGGACGCGGCAGCTTCCCAATTAGAGGCCATCGCGGAACCAGAACTCGACACGACACCGACGGAAGATATCCGCGCGCCAAGAGTTGAACTCGATGCAGGGCTTGCCCGTCTCCCCGACAACGGCTTGGGGAGTGAGCTTGGCATGGCATCGCCGGGTGAACCGGCGGCTGCCGTGAACGGGTACGGCGGCGCGATGGATCGAATCACGCAAGAGATTCTGTTGATGCTCGACCAAAGCAAGGTCTTAGTGGTTTGGTTGTTCGATCAATCGTTGAGCCAAAAAGATGATCAACAGGAGATCAAGAAGCGTCTCGGTCGCGTGTATCAGGAACTTGGCTTCCGTACCGTCACCGATGGCGACGCACTGTTGACCGCGGTGGCGAGTTTTGGTGCCAGCAGCGCCATTCACACGAAGCGCCCGACGACCGAGATCAAGTCGATTCAAGCCGCCATCGACGAGATCCCGATTGACGAAAGCGGCGAGGAAGCCGCGTGCCGCGCACTGATTGATACCATCGACCGCTTCCGTCGTTACGCAATTCAAGGAAAGCGACAGTTTGCCTTGATTCTTGTTACCGATGAGAGCGGAGATGACGGGGAGGGAATCGAGGCGACAATCACCACCGCCCGGAGCGCGAATTGCCGGATTTATGTCTTGGGACGGGAAGCCGTTTTCGGATACCCCTTCGCCACGCTTCGCTGGACGGACCCTGAAACCAAACTTGTTTTCTGGCGACAAATTCGCCGCGGTCCGGAAACACCCCGGGTTGAGCAGATGCAGTCCAACGGGATTTGGCGACGTTACGACGCGCATCCCAGCGGATTCGGTCCTTATGAATTGGTGCGTCTGTGCCGCGAAACCGGTGGCATCTATTTCATGCTGCCGAGTTTGGAAAGCAACTTGGTGCGTGGCGAAAAACGGATCTACGAACTCGACGCCATGCGGCCTTATCTACCCGATTTACGCGCCCGTGCCGCTTACGACAACGAGATAAAGAAATATCCCATGCGGCGCACCATTGGCGAGGTGATCGAGACGCTCAATCCGATCACCAACCCAAGCTTTGCTCTGCTACAAGATTATTCCGTAAAGCCGAACGAATTCGTCGCCGCGGCTAGTCGAGAAACGATGAAAGCCCGAGTGATGATCGACGCCTATGCCGCCGCCGAGGCAACGTTGCGCCGATTCGAGAAAGAGCGGCGGTTCGAGGCTTCCCATCGTTGGCAGGCCAATTACGATCTACTGTTGGCCCAGTCGATTGCCTACCGCGTTCGGGTGAACGAATACGTGGCCTACATCGATGCGTTCATGCGGAACCCAAAAGCCAAGAAGAACCCCAAGACGACCCATTGGCGTGTTGCATTTCGCCCTCGGACGGTTGCCGCGGAATTACCCACCACCGGCGAGCAGACAAGCGAACTTGTCGAGGCTTCGACGCGGATGTTCAAGCAAGTGATTCAAGACCACCCGGGCACGCCCTACGCGGCGCGCGCACAATGGGAACTTGGTCGCGGTTACGGGATTTATATGCACGAGCATTATAATGATCCCCGCCGCGCGAACATTGAGGTTCCCAATTTTTAGGCGGCAATTTCCCGCAAATTGATTGTGGATTCAGGACAATACTCGCCATTGCTCATGAGGGCAGCCCAGCGTTGACCCTGGTTCGCGGTTTGTCCTATACTCCTCGACAGACCTGTTGCAATTCGATTTTCGCGAGGGAACCATGACGACGACAACCTACAGTGGCGTACGCGGCGACATCACCCAGTGCGTTGGCAACACGCCGCTTGTGCAGTTGCGACGACTGACGGAAGGCTGCGGCGCCACCGTCGTGGCCAAAATGGAAAATCTCAACCCGTTATGGAGCGTTAAAGACCGGCTCGCCTTGGCCATGATCAATGCCGCCGAACGTGACGGACTGATCAAGCCAGACACGGTCGTCGTCGAACCAACCAGCGGGAATACGGGGATCGGGTTGGCGTTCGTCTGCACCTCTCGGGGGTACAAACTCATGGTCACGATGCCCGAGAGCATGAGTCTGGAACGCCGCCGGATGTTGCGAGCTTTAGGTGCCGAATTGGTATTAACCCCTGCCGCCGAAGGCATGCCCGGCGCTGTTCGCAAGGCCGAGGAGTTGGCCTCCCAGAACTCGAATTACTTCGTCCCGCAACAATTCAAAAATCCGGCGAATCCCGAAATCCACCGCAAAACAACCGCTGAAGAAATCTGGCGGGATACCGATGGCAAGGTCGACGTCTTCGTCTCCGGCGTTGGCACCGGCGGAACGATCACCGGAGTGGGCGAAGTGCTGAAGTCCAAGAAACCCGACGTTCGCATTGTTGCTGTTGAACCGGTGGCTAGCCCCGTGATTAGCCAACGCAAGGCGGGACAAGATCTCAAGCCGGGCAAACACACCATTCAAGGAATCGGAGCTGGTTTCATACCCGAGGTGCTCAATGTCGATATTATCGACGAAGTGGTTCAAGTGGCCGATGACGATGCCATGGAGACCGGGCGTCAACTTTCAAGACAAGAAGGCCTAATGTGTGGCATCAGCTCGGGTGCCGCCGCCTGGGCAGCCATCGAACTCGCGGGTCGGCCTGAAAACGCCGGCAAGTTGATCGTCGTCATTCTGCCCGATTTAGGCGAACGCTACTTGTCGACCAAACTGTTCCCCGAGTAAGCATGCAATGCGACCTAACGACGTTTAACCTCTATGATCCGCGTCTCGTTGGTGAGGGGCTACGGATCGCGGTCGTCCGTCGTTTGCCTCGAGGCGTTCCGAAGGACGAGTGGAGGTTCGACTCGTGGCTACCGATCTTGGCACCTTCCGCGGAACTGTTGACACGGTTCAAGCAGGAGGAAATCGGCGAGGCAAAATTTTTCCAACATTATCGAGTCGAAATGAAACGCCCCGATCCGCGTCACGTCATCGAACTGTTAGCTGCCGTCGCGAGACGATCGCCACTGACCGTTGGCTGCCACTGTAAAGACGCGTCTCGTTGCCATCGTACCGTTCTCGCAGAATTGATCCACAAGGCAAGCGGCGGTTGAACGTCAGTCGTCGTCGTCGCGAAGCTGTGCCAGGACGCTGTAGTCTTCCAAGGTCGAGGTATCGCCGACGGTTTCCTTTCCCGAGGCGATATCGCGGAGCAGACGGCGCATGATTTTTCCGCTCCGCGTTTTGGGGAGCGACGCCGTGAAACGCACATCGTCGGGAACGGCCAACGCTCCGATTTCCTGCCGCACGTGATCCTTAATTGCTTGCCGCAGTTCCTCGCTCGGTTCAGCGTTTTTCAACACGACGAATACGGAAATCGCCTCGCCTTTGAGACCATGGGGACGCCCGACGGCGGCCGATTCCGCGACGTCGGGATGACTGACCAAGGCGCTCTCCACTTCGATCGTGCTGAGCCGATGCCCCGCCACGTTGATCACGTCATCGATACGGCCCATGATCCAGTAGTACCCGTCCTCGTCACATCGGGCGTTGTCGCCGCAGAGATAGTTGCCGGGCACATCCGACCAATACTGTTGGTGATATCGCTGATCGTCGCCCCAAATTCCACGCAACATCCCCGGCCAAGGACGCTGAATGACGAGCCATCCGCCGGCCCCCTGAGGAACCGGCTTGCCCGATTCGTCGACAATCGCCGGTTTAATCCCCGGCAGAGGCAACGTGCAGCTTCCCGGCTTTGTGGGCGTGGCGCCAGGCAGCGGGCTCATCATGATTCCGCCGGTCTCGGTTTGCCACCAAGTATCGACAATCGGGCAGCGCCCGCCTCCGATTTTCTCGTGGTACCACATCCATGCCTCGGGATTGATTCCCTCGCCCACGGTGCCAAGCAACCGCAGGCTCGACAAATCACGGCCATCGACCCAGCGGTCGCCCCATTTGATGAAGGCCCGAATCGCGGTCGGGGCCGTGTAGAAGATCGAGACACGGTATAGCTCGACAATCTCCCAAAAACGACCTTCGTCGGGCCAATTCGGGGCACCTTCGTACATCACGGCGGTCGCCCCGGCTGAAAGCGGGCCATAAACCAAATAACTGTGCCCGGTGACCCAACCGATGTCGGCGGTACACCAAAAAACGTCCTCGTCACGGCAATCGAAAACCCACTCGAACGTCTTCTTCACGTACAGGTTGTAACCCGCCGTGGTGTGCTTGATGCCCTTGGGCTTCCCGGTCGATCCGCTCGTGTAGAGGATGAACAACAGCGTTTCACTATCCAACGGTTCAGCCGGACAATCGGCCGAGACGTCGCGCATCAGGTCGTCCCACCACAGGTCGCGTCCCGGGGTCGTCGAAATATCGTTGCCAACTCGTCGCAGCACGATACATTTTTCGACCGTGGGCGATTTTTCCAAAGCTGCGTCGACGTTCTCCTTGAGTGGCAACTGCTTGCCACGTCGCCATCCCGCGTCGGCCGTTATCTGAATCTTTGCGCTAGCGTCGTTATTGCGATCAGCGATTGCCTCGCTGGAAAAACCGCCGAAGACAACCGAGTGAACGGCGCTAATTCTCGCGCACGCCAACATCGCGATGGCCAACTCCGGTACCAGCGGCATGTACATCGAAACAACGTCGCCCTGCCCAACACCCAGGCTCTTGAGCACATTGGCGAACTTGCAAACCTCTCGATGTAACATGCCGTAGGTCAACACGCGACGATCGCCAGGTTCGCCCTCCCAGATAAGGGCGGCCTTGTTTTGTCGTGGCGTTCCGAGATGGGCGTCCAGGCAGTTGTAGGAAACATTCGTCCGCCCGCCGACGAACCACTTGGCGAACGGTTCGTTCCACTGGAGCACTTTGTCGTAGGGCTTGAACCAATGAAGCTCCCGCGCGTGTTTGCCCCAAAACGCCTCCGGATCGTCGTCCGCTTCTTGCCACAGCGCCTTATACGCTTGCATGGAAGAAATTTTCGCGGCGGCGGAGAACTCCGGCGGCGGCGGGAATACCCGCGTTTCACGCATTATATGGTCGATTTGACCAGAGGATTGGTCGGCCATTCGCGGATCTCCTTCGAGCTTTGGCACATCGTGAGCGCGGATTCTAAGGACGCCTGGACAACATGTCAACGAAGTGAGACACCGCGTCGGTTCGTCGTGCCACCGTGTCGTTGTGGAATCTTGGTCGTAATACGTTTCACCAACACGATGCCACGAAACGATGTTCAAGGACGGGGAATCTCGCGAAGGTAGATATTCTTGAAGAGCAATTCCGAGCCGTGGCTTTGTAGTTCGATCTGACCGGTTGGATAAATCGGTTTCTCGCGTTCCCAGTAGTTTTCCATCACCACGTTGTCAACCACTAATTGATCGTTGAGATGCACGGTGACATTCTCTCCAACGATGCGAATGCGAAACGTGTTCCATTGCCCGACCGGCTTGTCGGCAACGGTCGATGGCTTACTGGGATGTTTCATGTTGTTGTACAGTCCGCCAGAGCCATCCTCCCGATCCCAAATCTGCACCTGTGGCGATCCACGTAGATAGATACCGCTATCTCCACCTTTGTTGATCTTCCAGTCGACCAAGAGTTCGAAGTCGCCGTAGTCCTTTGTCGTACACAGATGGTTGTGCCCCCCCATTCCGTCATAACGAATCATCCCGTCGACCACCGACCAGTGGTCGCGCATCTTCGCGTCGGCTGCCACCTGTGCCTGCTGAAGTTGATCCGGGGTGAGTTCGGCCCGTTTTTTTGGATCGGCGACCAAGCCTTTCCATCCCGAAAGGTCTTTGCCGTTGAACAGCGCGACAAACCCTTCCGGCGGTGAGTTGTCTTCCGCGTCGACCGGGGCAGTCGACGAGAGGAGATGGACGAATAGAGCAAGAAGAGAGAGGGAGACAAGCTTGTGCATGACGGGAACCTCGTTCGATTGTGAAGCATGTGAGAGGATGGCCTCTGGCATGTCTCCTCACAATTCCCCCCCGACGAATCGGCGGACGGCGAACCCACAGACCACATGGCGATACTACGGTCCCCTGGCACGCAACGCAAGAATCAGCGAACCTCATGAATGGGTCGCCTTGCTAGCAACGGTTCCAGGGAATCGGCTCCGATCAAGGTCGCTTCCACGCGTGCCCGCCGTACCCAATAACACGACGAATGCGGTACGAAAAACGGACTTAGTTGATTCGCGCCGCCAACTCGTTAGAATCTGTGAACAATTCGCCTGAGTTGAAGTCGCGGTATTCGCGCCCGTTTGTTCGAGACGGATACCGAGCATCCATGCCGTACCACATTTTCGGAGGATCCTTGCGCATGAAGGATCGTAAGCCATCACGAAAGCCAAGCTCCGGCTTTCATCGACGTGATTTTCTCAAGGGCTCCAGCGCCGCGGCGGCGGCGACCGCGCTGGCGACAGCCCCCGCATACGCCGAAGAGGCAACAGCGGTCTCCCGTCTGCTAGGACCAGGGATGACCACCATTACCCTCTCGGTCAACGGTAAAGATCGCAAGGTCGAAGTCGAGCCGCGGATGACGCTGCTCGAGGCACTGCGGTATGGACTGGACCTCACCGGCGCCAAACCGGTCAGCAGCGAAGGCAGCAGCGGCGCCAGTACGGTATTGGTCGATGACAAACCCATCTCCGCGTCGACGACGCTGGCGTTGGACTGCATCGGCAAGCAAATCCGCACCATCGAAAGCCTGGACGACAACGACCCCATTATTCAGGCATTCGTTCACCAGGATGGTATGCAGTGCGGATTCTGTACCCCGGGCTTCGTGGTCGCCGTGCGAGCGTTTCTCGACAAACATCCAAACGCCACCGAAGAAGACATTCGCGCGGGACTCAATGGCAACATCTGCTGTTGCGGCACCTACGCGGATTTGATTCAAGCGGTGCTCGAAGCCGTTAAGGGAGGTTCCCGTGGCTGAATATAGTTGGCCGAAATTCGGCACTGCATCGCTTCTCGGAAGCGAACAAGATCGGATCGACGGCGTCGCCAAGGCGTCGGGCGCGGCAAAATACTCCTACGACATCGTCAAAAAAGACATGTTGTTGGCCAAGGGGGTTGGCTGCCCTCACGCACATTGCAAAATCAAATCGATCGACACTTCGCGTGCCGTCGAGGTTCCCGGCGTTCGTAGCGTTCACACGATGAAGGAACCCGGGAAAGAGATCCGGTGGCAAGGCGATTTGATCGCGGTCGTCGCGGCCGAAACCGAAGGTGCCGCGGCGGAGGGTGCCGCGGCGATCGAAGTCGAATACGAGATGCTCGACGTTTTTGTGAACGACAGAAGTGTCACCGCCGCCGAGGAAGCCAAGCGAACGCGTCGCGGTGGTCATAACGTCAAACTCGAAAACGAGCCGGGAGACGACGAGGACGAAGACGAATTCGAGGGAGCTGAAATCAAACGACTCTTCGACGAATCGGACGTCGTCGTCCAGGGGCATTACGGGATTCCCGTCATCACCCACACGTGCCTAGAGACGCACGGATCGACTTGTTCTTGGGATGGCGACAAATTGACCGCCCATCTCTCGACGCAGAATGTCTCGGGAACCGCCGGGCAATTCGCGGGACCGTTGGAAATCACCGCCGACGACGTGGTGGTACACTGCGATTTCATCGGCGGCGGGTTCGGCAGCAAATTTGCCGCCGATGCCTGGGGCGTGGCGGCGGCACAAATCGCCCGGGAAACGGGACGCCCCGTCAAGCTCATGCTCGACCGCGATGTTGAGCTGAAAACGGCCGGTTCACGACCCTCCGGGTTCATCGACGTTCGCATCGGCGCCGACAAACAGGGCGTCGTCAAGGTATGGGATTCGCAACATTGGGGTACCGGCGGTCCCGGTGGAGGTGGCGTCACCCAAGGGGTGATTCCTTACGTCTTCGAGCCACCGAACCGACGCCGCAAAGCCACCAACATTAAGACCAACACGGGACCATCGCGTGCGTGGCGCGCTCCGAATCATCCCCAAGCCTGCCTGATGTCGCAGAGCGCCTACGACGACATCGCGGCCAAGTTGGGTATCGACAGCTACGACGTTTTCCTCCGCAATCTGCCTTCGGTCACCAATGACAAGGCCGACCTCTACAAAGAACAGATGGAAGCCGCCGCCAAGCTGATGGATTGGAAAGCCAAGTGGCACGCCCACGGTGCCGGCGACGTCAAAGGTTCCGTCGTCTCTGGGTTGGGCATGGCAATCCACACCTGGGGCGGTGGCGGTCATACATCAAGTTGCCTCGTGCGTGTTCACCCCGATGGTGGCGTGGAGACTTCGCTGGGAAGCCAGGACCTAGGAACCGGCACGCGAACGGCGATCGCGATTGTCGTGGCCGAAACCTTTGGACTGCCCGTCTCCGCGGTCAAGGTCAACATCGGATGGTCGACCTACCCGGCCAGTGGCCCCTCGGGGGGAAGCACCACGATCGGTGGTGTGTCGGAATCGAATCGACGCGCGTCACAGGATGCGCTGGCTCGCATCTTCAAACTTGCCGCGCCGAAACTCGATGCCAAGCCGGAAGATCTCGAAGCACGCGAAGGGCGAATTCAGGTCGCCGGCAACTCCGGGCAAAGCATCACCTGGAAGGAAGCGTGCAGCCTGCTTGGCCCGCAACCTTTGGAAGTGCAAGGGGCGTTCAGTCGCGGCGAAAAAAGCCCGCTCTCCAGCTCGCAAGTTGGCGGCGTTCAAATGGCCGAAGTGGAGGTCGACAAGGCGACCGGCGTGGTGCGCATGAAAAAATTCGTCGCCGTTCAGGACATGGGGCTGGTCGTCAATGCCCAAACGGCCAAGAGTCAGATCCACGGGGCCGCCATCATGGGGATCTCCTACGCTCTGTTTGAAGAGCGAATCATGGACGGCCGCACCGGTAGCTTCATGAACGCCGAGTTGAGCGACTATCGTTTACCGCGACTTGGCGACATCGGCGAAATCGTCGTCGAGCTGTACCAACCACGAGAAGAATATGAGCGAGGCGTTGTCGGACTTGGTGAGCCACCGGTCATTAGCCCCGGAGCAGCGATCTCCAACGCGGTGTGCAACGCACTCGGAGTGCGCGTGGGAGTCTTGCCACTAACCCCTCAACGGGTGCTCGATACCCTGGAGAAAGCGAGAACATCCTAATGAAAGCTTTCGAATATGCGGCGCCCCGGCGCGAGGAAGAAGTTGTCGATCTACTGTCGACCGCGACAGGTCGCTCGGAACTGATCGCCGGCGGAACGGACCTGATTGGTCTGATGAAAAAGATGGTTATCACGCCCGATCGTGTGGTGAACATCAAGGAGGTGTCCTCGTTACGCGGCATCTCGGCTGACTCGCAATACGTCCGAATTGGCGCGACGACAACTTTGGACGACGTGCTCGACAGTTCGGAAATAAACCAATTCCCCTCCATTCAACAGGCCACCCGCGGAATTAACAGCCCGCAGCTTCAGGCACAAGGCACCTTCGGCGGAGAACTATGCCAGAGACCTCGCTGCTGGTATTTTCGTAACGGCCACGGCTTGTTGGCGGGGCAAGGTCGCATGGTTGCCGAAGGTGACAACCGCTTTCACGCGATTTTCGGAAACGCCGGGCCCGCCAAGTTCGTCTGTCCGTCGCGGCTGGCACCTGCGCTGATCGCGTTGGAATCCCGCGTGCGGATTATTGGACCGGGACCACAAGACGAATCGATGATTCCGCTGGAGTTATTCTATCGCACGCCGCGAGATTCGCATCAACATGAGAACATTCTGCTGCCCAACCAGTTGCTAACGCATGTTGAAATTCCGCTTGCCAATGGCGCGGCCAACGCCACGTACGAAGTGCGTCACGGCGTGGGTCCCGACTATCCGTTGGTCGCGGCGGCTGCCGTGTTGTGGATCGACGGTGGAATCGTCCGCCGCGCGCGAATCGTGCTGGGTCAGGTGGCACCCACGCCGTGGATCGCCGAAGAGGCCGCGTCGGTGCTTGTCGGACAAAGCATCAACCACAACACGGCGGAAGCCGCGGCACGGGCTGCCGTTGCGAAGGCAACCCCCATGTCAAACAACCGTTATAAGGTGCAGCTAGCCCGCGTGGCCGTCGAGCGGTCCATTTTGCTAGCCGCCGGCCTCGAAACGGGAGGATTCTAACAATGGCGTATTTCAAATCCACGGACGAGTTGGAAGTGATTCAAGGCCCAGCCTGTATTCATCTACGATCCAAGGGCATGTACATCACGGGCCGCATGGATCCCCACGAAGATGCGGAAATAGGGGACGGCTACTGCTGGTGCAATCGCACCCAAAACGTCCTGGGGCCCGACGACGGGCTCGTCGATCGCCCTCAATGCCAGGCTGGTCGCGAGTGTTATCAAGAAGTTCTTTAAGGCCCGGATCCCAACTACACGCCGGCCAACAATTCGGCGTCGTTGACAACGTCGATGCTCTCGTCCGTTTCGTCCGCGTGGATATGTCGAAATGGGCTGTCGTCTGCCGGACGGTCGCCAAAGCTGATCCCCAATGCCCGGGCAGCTTGAACTGTCGAACCGTTGGGGTCGACGCACGACAATTGGCTTACGGCATCGACGATTGGCACCGCTTCAATGGCTGGCGGACGGAAACAGACCATTTCGCCGAACTTCCCTTGGTGTACCAACCGCACCGCGTGCGCGCCGAATTGAGTGGCCAACACGCGATCGAAGGTCGTGGGAGGTCCGCCGCGTTGCAAGTGGCCCAGGATGACGCAGCGTGTCTCGCGTTGGAGTCGCGATTCGATTTCAGCGGTAACCACATTCGCCACGCCACCCAGGCGAACTTGTTGTGTGTCGCCGCGACGCTCCTGGATAACTAGTCCACTGCTGGGTAACTCAGCGCCTTCGGCCACCACGATCAAGGTGAATTTCTTACCTTGTGTCTCCCGTTCGAGAATCTTGTGACACACATGCTCGAATGTCCATTGAATTTCCGGAATCAAGATCACGTCGCCTCCGCCAGCAATTCCGGCATGAAGCGCGATGTGTCCGGCGTGACGCCCCATGACCTCCATCACCATAATCCGTTCGTGTGAGGCCGCCGTCGTGTGCAGGCGGTCGAGCGCATCGGTGGCACATGCGATGGCGCTATCGAATCCGAACGTGTAGGCCGTTGCCTGCAAATCGTTATCGATTGTCTTGGGCACCCCGATCACCGGAATTCCGTACTCGTGAAATTGTAGCGCAATCGACAGGGAGCCGTCGCCACCGATGCAGATTAACCCGTCAAGCCCCAACTGCTGAACCGTTCGCGCTGCCGCCCTCATCATGTCCGGATCGATCGCCAGCGTATCATCAACACCGGTTCGCGCGACGAAGCGGCCTTTGTTGGTCGACCCCAAGATCGTACCACCTTGGTTCAGGATGCCGGTCGTATTTTTTGGATCAAGCGGGATGTACGTCACCGGGTCGACTAGCCCCTCAAAGCCTTTAATGAACCCAACACAGTCGTAGCCCAGTTGGAAGCCGCTTTTCACGACACCGCGAATCACGGCGTTTAGTCCGGGGCAGTCGCCGCCGCTGGTCAAGATTCCAAGACGTTTTTGAGAGTGACCCATGGTTTTAATACCTTCAACGTGCATGATTGTGTTGTGCTAGCTTGGTGCTTGCCAGCGGCGGATATCCGTTACAGAAACATAGGTCGCCGGCCGGCGGCGAAGGGGTTGCTTGCATCGGGTATATGGGAGAGTATCCTGTACGGTTCCGTTGATAGCGAATATAAGTATTTGCCCACATGCGCCGGTGATTCGCTGAAGTTCGGGGCACCGGTATTGAAGATCACCTCTGTACTTTTGGCGTTCAACCAGGAGATTGCACAATGACACGCCTGCCAATTCCCACGATTTACTGCCTACTGGTCATTGGTCTTTTGGGGGTTTCGCCGCAACATGCGAAGGCCGACAAGGGACTCCATTCGGCCATCACCCCCGTTTCGAGACCCAACGAGTTTTGGCAGAAGCGTCAGGCCAAAATCAACCAACGAACCCAACAAGGCGACATTGATCTGATCTTTCTCGGTGACTCCATCACCCAAGGCTGGGAAAACCCTCAAGTTCAACAAGAAGTATGGGGCCCTTTTTACGGCAAGCGCAAGGCAGCCAACATGGGCATCGGCGGCGATCGCACGCAACACGTCCTGTGGCGTCTTGATCACGGCAACATCGATGGTATTTCGCCGAAGCTGGTCGTGCTGATGATTGGCACCAACAACTCCAATGGCACC
>Ga0114931_10003934_pt1 | contig 18651 bp, 17 predicted proteins | sample 2SBtaG_FD_89579 | JGI IMG/M metagenome (GOLD analysis project Ga0114931, IMG submission 89579) | Deep subsurface microbial communities from Kolumbo volcano to uncover new lineages of life (NeLLi) - 2SBTROV14_V59a metaG | ecosystem: Environmental > Aquatic > Marine > Volcanic | place: Kolumbo...
CGACGACATGCGCCCGTACGTCGAGGAGATCGCGCGGGTCGCGCCGATCTGGACCTTCTGCTACCCCAACGCCGGGCTGCCCAACGAGCTGGGCGAGTACGACGACACCCCGGCGCACATGGCGCGGGTCCTGGGCGAGTTCGCTCGCGACGGGCTGGTCAACCTGGTCGGTGGCTGCTGCGGCACCACGCCCGAGCACATCGGCGCCATCGCCGACGCGGTCGCAGGGCTCGAGCCGCGCACGCCGTCGACGCCGTCGCACCACACCCGGCTGTCCGGGCTCGAGCCGCTGGTCATCACCCCCGAGTCGAACTTCATCATGATCGGCGAGCGGACCAACGTCGCCGGCTCGCGCAAGTTCAAGCGGCTGATCCTCGAGGGCAACTACGAGGAGGCGCTCGAGGTCGCGCGCCAGCAGGTGCAGGGCGGCGCCAACATCATCGACGTCTGCATGGACGAGGCGATGCTCGACGCCGAGGCGGCGATGGTCCGCTTCCTCAACCTGATCGCCGCCGAGCCCGACATCGCGCGGGTACCGGTGATGATCGACAGCTCCAAGTTCTCGGTCATCGAAGCCGGCCTGGCCTGCCTGCAGGGCAAGGGCGTGGTCAACTCGCTCAGCCTCAAGGAAGGCGAGGAGGCGTTCCTGCGCCAGGCGCGGCTGGTTCGCCGCTACGGCGCCGCCGTGGTGGTGATGGGCTTCGACGAGAGTGGCCAGGCGACCACGGTCGACCATCGGGTGAAGATCGCCGAGCGCGCTCATCGCCTCTTGACCGAGGAGGTCGGCTTCCCGTCCGAAGACATCATCTTCGACCCCAACATCCTCACCGTCGCCACCGGCATCGAGGAGCACAACGGCTACGCTGTCGCCTTCATCGAGTCCACCCGGCGGATCAAGCGGCTGTTTCCGCGCGCCAAGATCTCGGGCGGCGTGTCCAACATCTCGTTCTCGTTCGTCGGCAACAACCGGGTGCGCGAGGCGATGCACGCGGCGTTCCTCTATCACGCCATCCGCGCCGGCCTCGACATGGCCATCGTCAACGCCGGACAGCTGGAGGTGTACGAGGAGATTCCCGCGGAGCTGCGCCAGCGGGTCGAGGACGTGCTGCTGGACCGCCGGTCCGACGCCACCGAGCGGATAATCGAGCTGGCCGAGTCGTACCGCGGCGGCACCCGCGCGGTCGTCGACGCGAAAGCCTGGCGCGAGGGCACGCTGCAGGAGCGGCTGTCGTACGCCCTGCTCCACGGCACCCACGAGTTCGTCGACGAGGACGTGGCCGAGGCGCTGCAGGCCTACGACAAGCCGCTCGACATCATCGAGGGGCCGCTCATGGACGGCATGAACGTGGTCGGCGAGCTGTTCGGCGCCGGCAAGATGTTCCTGCCCCAGGTGGTCAAGAGCGCCCGGGTGATGAAGAAGGCGGTCGCCATCCTCGAGCCGCTGATGGATGCCGAGCGCGCCTCCAGCGGCGCCAAGAAGGGCGTGATCGTCGTGGCCACGGTCAAGGGTGACGTCCACGACATCGGCAAGAACATCGTCGCCGTGGTGCTGCGCTGCAACGGCTACGAGGTGATCGACCTGGGCGTGATGGTGCCGACCCGCGACATCCTCGACACCGCGATCGAGGCCGGCGCTGCGGTCGTCGGTCTGTCGGGGCTGATCACGCCGTCGCTCGAAGAGATGATCGGCGTTGCCCGCGAGATGCAGCGGCGCGGCATCGAGCTGCCGCTGCTCATCGGCGGCGCGACCACGTCGCCCAAGCACACCGCGGTCAAGATCGCGCCGGCCTACGAGGGCATGACGCTGCACGTGCGCGACGCCTCGCTGGCAGCGAGCGTGGTCGGCCGGCTGCTCAACCCGACGCTGCGCGCCGAGCTGGCCGCCGACAACGCCGACAAGCAGGAGACGCTGCGCACCCGTTACGCTGCTCAGGTCGCCTCCCGCAAGGTGCTGCCTGTCGACGTGGCGCGGGCGCGGCGCACATCGATCGAGTTCACCGCCGGTGACGTCCCCGCCCCGCGCTTCACCGGCCTGGCCGACGTGAGCCCGTCGGTCGACGAGCTGGTGCCGTGGATCGACTGGTCGCCGTTCTTCCACGCCTGGGAGCTCAAGGGCACCTACCCGGCAATCCTCGACGACGCCCGAACGGGCGAGCAGGCGCGCAAGCTACTCGACGACGGCCGCCACCTGCTGGAGGAGATCGCGGCCAAGCAGCTGCTCCGCCCGCGCGGCGTGTACGGTTTCTTCCCCGCAGCCTCCGACGGCGACGACCTGGCGATCTACTCCGACGAGTCGCGCCAGCACGAGCGCGCGCGCCTGTACTTGCTTCGCCAGCAGCAGGACAAGACCCCGTGCTTTTGCCTGGCCGACTTCGTGGCTCCGGCCGGCAGCGGCATCGCCGATCACATCGGTGCGTTCGCGGTCCAGGCGGGTGAAGGTCTCGACGAGCTGGTCGCACGCTTCGAGGCCGACCACGACGACTACTCGGCGATCCTGGCCAAGTCGCTGGCCGACCGGCTGGCCGAGGCGTTCGCCGAGATGCTGCACAAGCGCGCCCGGGACGATTGGGGCTACGGCGCCGCCGAGGGTCTGGAGATGCCCCAGCTCCTGGCCGAGCGCTACCGCGGCATCCGCCCCGCCTTCGGTTACCCGGCCTGCCCCGACCACAGCGAGAAGCCGACCCTGTTCGCCCTGCTCGACGCCGAGGCCCGCGCCGGCGTCCACCTGACCGAGGGGATGGCGATGCTGCCGACCGCCGCCGTCAGCGGCATCTACCTGGCCCACCCCGAGGCGCGCTACTTCGCCGTCGGCCGCCTGGGCCTCGATCAGATCGAGGACTACGCCCGGCGCAAAGGGATCAGCCGCGAGCAGGCCGAGCGCTGGCTGCCGACCAACCTGGCCTACTAGACACCAGCCTCCTAGCCGCTACGACGCATCGGGAAGCTCCGGCTCGCCGCGGTCGCGCAGCTTCTCTTTGATCGTCGACAGCGACACACCCAGCTCGCGGGCAGCGTGCTTGCGATCTCCGCCGAAGCGGCGAACCATCAGCCTCACCAGGTAGCGCTCGAACTGATCGCGAGCGAGGAAGTACAGGCGGTCTTCCTTGGCCACCTTGCCGTCGCTGCGCAAGCTCTGGTGAGCGACCTGCTCGGACAGCTTGTTGAGCGACGACAGGCAGTACTCGGTGGGGATGTCGTCGGTGACGATCGTCTTGCCCGGATTGACCGCGACCAGGCGCATGATCAGGTTCTCGAGCTCGCAAATGTTGCCCGGCCAGTCGTAGTCGAGCAGTGCCACCATCGCATCGTGGGAGAAGCGCAAGGTCTGTCGACGCATGATCGCCGCGTGCTTGGACGCCAACAGCGCGACCAGGGCGCCCATGTCCTCGCGCCGATGGCGCAGCGGCGGCATCGGCAGGCGCACGACGTTGAGCCGGTAGAACAGGTCCTCGCGGAAGCGACCGGCCCGGACCTCGTCCTCCAACGCCTTGTTGGTGGCGGCGATGACCCGGACGTCGACCGGCGACGCCTCGCGCGCACCCAGGCGCTCGACCTCACGCTCTTGCAGCACGCGCAGCAGCTTGGCCTGGGCGCTCGCGTCGAGCTCGCCGATCTCGTCGAGGAACAGCGTGCCGCCGTCGGCCTGCTCGAACTTGCCCACGTGGTTGCGCTCGGCGCCGGTGAAGGCGCCCTTGACGTGACCGAACAGGTGCGACTCGAGCAGGGTGTCCGGCACCGCCGTCAGGTTGATGGCGACGAACGGCTCCTTGCCGCGGTTGGAGTGGGTGTGGAGGTAGCGGGCCAGGATCTCCTTGCCGGTTCCGGACTCGCCTTCGATCAATACGGTGAGCGGCGTCGCCGCGACCTGCTCGGACAGGCGAACGACGTCGCGAAGCTGGGCCGACTCGCTGTGCTCGAGCAGGTCGAACGCGTCCAGCACCCACGCCTGCCGCGAAGCGGCTTCGATCTGCTGCCGCTTGCGCCGCCGGTTTTGCAGCGCGCGCATGATGTGCTCGTCGATCTGCTGGTAGCTCTCGTAGGTCTTGGCCAGGAAGTCGAAGGCGCCCTTCTTGACCGCCTCCACCGCGTTGCTCAGCTCCGAGTGAGCGGTGACGACGATGACCTCGACGTCACCACCGTCGGCCTGGATCTGCTCGAGGATGCGCATCCCGGGGACGTCGGGCAGGTTCAGATCGAGCAACACGACGTCGACGTGGTGATGTTCGAGCGCCTCGCGCGCGTCCCAGCCGTTGTACGCGCTGATGATCCGGTGCCCCTGGAGGAACCGGGAGATGACGTCGTGAAACGTCTCCTCGTCGTCGACGACGAGGACGGTGCTCCGAACCGGAGCATCGTTCTCCGCGGTGAGTGTCCTGATCGCGGATTCCCCCACGCAACGAGGCTACCACGTCGGGAGAATTCCGACGCTTGACACCAGACTCCTAGGCAGGTTGGCGCAAACGCGAGCTCTCGACGAACGAGCCGACCACCTGTTGAATGCGCTCCTCGACGTGAGCACGCGAACCAGCCGGAACGTCGAGGATCGCAGTCTGACCACCGCAGTGCAGGTTGACCTCGTACCTGCCTGCGGACTGGCCCCCCACTGCAAAGGCCTTGACGAAGACGACGTGGGAGCCGATCTTGACGGTGCGAGAGAGATCTCGAATCTCCTCAGTTCGTACGCGCCTGCACTGTTCTCTCCCCATGCGCCGGTCCTTTCTCATGGGCCTCGACGCGAGGAACAGGCTCGCACGGAGGCAGAGTCAAGCGAAACGTCGTACCTACTCCGACCTCGGACTCCACCGACAGGTGGCCGTTGTGAACCTCCGCTACGTGGCGCGCCACGCCGAGCCCGAGGCCGATCCCCGACGACCTCTTGGTCGAGGCAAAATCGCCCTTGAGTAACGATCCCAGCCGATCGGGCTCGATCCCCGACCCGGTGTCGGAGACCTCGAAGCAGACCAGTGCGTCGCGCTCGCTCACCGAGATCGTCACCGTTCCGCCGGGGCCAGTGGTCCCGCAGGCGTCTGCGCCGTTAGCGGCCAGGTTGAACAGCGCGCGCCGCAGTAGCTTTCGGTTGACCTCGATGGCCGGCGCCGTCCCCTCGGCGGCGAACGTGGTGCCGCGCCACTTGGCGTAGCCGGCCAGGTGGTCGACGACGTCGGCAACCAGCTGCGCCGGATCGACCTGCTCGGACTGCAGCGAGCCTTCGCCGCGCTGGCTGAGCATCCGCAGATCGTCCACGAACTCCTTGAGCCGCGGCAGATCGCGGCGGTGCACCGTGCGCACCAGCTCGACCGCGCCGGTATCGTCCGGGTTGGCGACCACCGCGTCGCAGGCGGTCCTCACCGCCTCGATCGGCAGCCGCAGATCGTGAGCCAGTCCGGCGGCGATGCGCGCAAAGGTAGTGAGCCGCTCGCGCGCCTTGGCCTCCTCCTCCAGCTGGGCCAGCGACGTCGCCATCTCGTTCACCCCCTCGGCCAGCTCGCGTACCTCGCTGATGCTGGTGCGCGGATCGATGCGAACGTCCAGCTCGCCGCGCCCGAGCAGTCGCGTGTGTGCGCGCAGCCGCTCGAGCGGTTTCACGATCCGGCGCCCGAGCAGGAGGCCGACCAGCAACACCACGACCAGCGCGATGCCGACGAGGAGCCACAGATCACGCCGCATGGCGTTGGCTGCGGCGTACGCCTCGGCGACCGGCTGCTCGACGGCGACCACCCAGTCGGTCCCGGGGACGTCGGCGACCGTGGCCAGCACCTTCCGCCCCTACCGATTGTGCGCGATCCGCCCCGCGCGAGCCGCCGCCACCAGTGCCAGCTCGGCCTTGGGGTCGTCGTGAAAGACGAACCGCCGCTCCACCGGATCGCCGTGGGCGAGCAGCTGGCCGTCAGCGGCCAGCAGGCGAACGAACCCGTGCTTGCCCACGTGGACGGCGTTGACCGGCGGCCACAACCCGACCAGGTCGATGTGGGCCACCAGGATCCCCTCGGTGCGACCGGCGACGACAACCGGCTCGGCTACCGCGATGGTGTGGGCGAACGCGCCGGCGTGATTGGCGGTCGCCCGACGCACCGGCGACCAGGCCACCTTCCCGCTGACTGCGAGACGCCGCAGCGCCTCGCTCTCTTCGTTAGCCGCCCGTCCCGCGTGTACCCGATCGCCCTTGTAGACCACGAGGTCGTGTATGTGGGGATAGGTCAGTGCAAAGGCGTCGAGGAGAACCTGAGCCTGCCGCGGCTGCGCGAGCAGCGACGCCATCCCGATGCCATCCAGCAATCGCTTCTCGTTTTCGAGGTAGGCGCCGATCCGCCCGGCGATGGCGGTTGCCAGCCGGCGGTTGCCCTGCCCGGCCTCCTGGATCGCCGTCTCCTGGCTGCGGTTGATGGACAGATAGCCGAACGCCACCAACGGCAGCACGCCGGCCGCGCCCAGCACCAGTAGTCCGTACGCCCTGACCCTCATCCCTCGTCCATCTCGCAGGGATGCAACTCGGCTAGCCAATCCCACGATGTTCGAGCTTCACGAACGGACCGTGCGCGCGCGGCGACGCCTCGTGGATCGCGCGCGCGAGCTTGTCCGGCTCGCCGCCCTTGGGAGAGACGATGACCACGTGCGCATCGCTGGCAACGAGTCGCAACGCGTCGTCGACGCGGCTCTGCTGCTCGTCGCCGTAGCCGAGCCACCACTGAAGCTGTCGGCGCACCCGGGCGCTGCGCGCGCTGAAGGCGACCAGCGGGGTCGTGCCGATGATCAGGATCGAGCCGTCCGACACGTCGCCCTCGGTCACGCGCTTGCCGTCGATGTAGGTACCGTTCTTGCTCCCGGCGTCGCGAACCCGGAGACGGCCATTGACCCGCTCGAGGATGGCGTGGAGCGCTGAGACATGCGGCGAATCGACGACGACGTCGCAGTCGTGCGACGCGCCGATGTGCACGACGGCGACCGGCGGCAGGGCAAGCTCCCGCGAGCTGCCGGCCACGCGAAACCCGATCACCGGCTCGGGGTCGGCCCATGCGGGCCGCTCGGACTCCGGCGCTGTCTCGGTCTTGCGCGTCACGGCTGAGCGGCAGGGCAGGAATCTGGCCTCCCGAGCTGCAACTGCCCCGGAGGTCGTCGACGTGGTGCGTCATCGCGGGGCTCACCGCAGATTTTCGTACAGTAAATAGTTGAATTCATTGGGTACATTCTAGCCGAAGTCGTCGTAGAAGGGGAGTGACCATGCCCGACGATCGATTGCGCGCGCTGCTGGGCCGCGAGCAGGTGCTCGAAGAGCTGCGGATTGCAGTCCGGGACATGCGGCGCGCCGAGGGCTCGGCAAACCCGCTGTTCTTCCTCAACCAAGCCCAGCAACGCTGTCGCCTCGCCGAGGCGCTGATCGAGGACCTGAAGCGGCGGGCCGAGCTGCTCCGATCGCCGGATTGAAAAGTGACAAGCAACCGACGCCCGGCTGGATCCGATAGGGAGATGAGGGCCGGTTGAGCCCGCCGGCATCCATCATGCGCAATCAAGGCATCACGAGCCTCAGCCCCCAACAGGCGGCCAGGCAACGTCCATGAGCGGTGACCGCGATCGCTTCGGCAGCGGGTGGCCCGGGACCAGCGACTGGGACGACGAGCCGCCGCGGCCCGCGATCTCGCCGGGCAAGGTCACGCTCACGTCGCAGCTGGTGTCGCCGCGACGGAGCCGCCGGTCCGTCACGCCGGGCAAACGCACGGCCACCAGCCGGCTCGCGCCGCCGGCCCACGGCGGCCCAACCGCTGGAAACCGTCCGGCATTGGTCGTCTCGACCCGTCACATCACCGCGACGCTGCCCTCGGACCGGTCGGCGGTGGGAGCGGCGACGGTGGTCTCCGTCCAGGTCACGGTCCCAGCCGGGGCAAGCGTGCTTCCGCTCGCCTGCCGCATGCGCGTATCACCGGGCGTCCCGCCGGTGGTCGGAGATCCGGGTGTCGAGATGATCGCGCCGGGCAGCACGCGCGCCATCGAGCTGCCGCTCAGCGGAATCCCGGGGCGGTCCGACCTCGTCTTCCAGTGTTCGGGAAGCGACGGCGCCACATTGGTCAGCCCCGTCATCACGGTCCACGTGAAGGCGGCGCCCGACGCGGGCGACCTGCTGGCGCCGCGGCAACCGCAGCCCGCAAGCCCCGGGGGCGCCGCACGACAGTCCGACACCATCCGGGCTGCGGCTGCCGCGCCTGCGCGCCGCCGTGCCTCGGGCCCCATTCCGCCGCCGAGGTTTCAGCAATCATTGATCGAGTGCGACCCGACCGCCGGGGGCGCCACGTCGATGCGCAGCTTCGCGCTCGATCTGCCGGCCAACGAGGGCTTCCCACCTCCCGCGCGGTACAGCGACCTGTCGTTGACCATCGAGTCGCTACGTCAGCCAAAGGACATGGCAGCTTTCGAGCTGGTGCCGATCCCGACCAGGCCGGCCAGCAAGTTCGTGCAAGGCGGCGTGTTGTTCCACCCGCCCCGTGCCGGAAGCTACCAGGCGTGGGTCGTCTTCCGCGGCGTGGACGAAGCCGGCCACCGCTTCGAAGACCGCACGGTCGTTGTCGGCGAGTCACCGCACAACGGCCCCGGCCTGATCGACGACGAAGCGCTGTCGGCCGCGCACGTGTCGGACGACCAGGCCATCGACATCATCAACACCGCCTGGCAGATCATGCAGATCCACAGCGCACCGACGACCACGCTGATCGGCCTGGCGCCGAACGCCTACCGCGGCGTCCTGGAGTCGCTCGCCTTTGCCCAGGGCAAGCTGCGGCCGTCGCCAGCGCAGGAGTGCACGCCCGACGAGCGCCTGCATTTCCTCGAAGCCGCGACCGCGCGACTCGATACCATCGCAAATCGCGTCGGGGGCCTTCTGAAGGACCAAGCATGGGTCGATACCCACTACACGCACAAGATCGCCGAGCTGCGCCGCAGCATCCTGTTCGCGGTCGAGAGCCGGCGCGTCCAGGGCGCGCAGGACGCAGGGCTTCTTGACTTCGAGCTTCGCAAGGCATCGTTCCAGCATGTGTTCAAGCTGCTCGCAGATACCGCAGCGATCCTCGGCGACCAGGCCTTGCGCACGGGTGAAAAGGAGCTCGAGAAGCAGGTGGACGAGATGGAGCACGGGGGCAGCGCCCAGTGGGGGCGCTATGCAACCCTGGCGCAGGTTCAGGCGGGCGCCAGTTTACTCTCGGGTGTGCTGGGCCTCACCGACGAGGAAATGTGGAAGGAGCTGCGGGAAGGCGGCCTTGCGGCGCAGGTGGGCAGCGCGCTCGAGCTGACCAGCTACCTGGTCAAGACGGCCGGCAGCATGCGGAGCCTGACCGCGACGTGGGCGTGGGCCCTCGCCAAACGCGCAGGCAACGCAGAGCTGGAGACGGCCGCGGCTGCACTCGCGCAGGACACCGCTCTGAAGACGGGCATGGCGGTTACCTTGGTGGAACTGGCACACGACTTGGCCGTGTTGCTCAATGCTGACGCCACTGGCGGCCAGAAAGAGGACGCGGTTGGCGACCTCGGCAGCAACGCGAGCTGGATCGTCGGTAAGGCAGCGGACCGGATGTCACGGCCCATGTTTGGGATGTCCCGCTCCTTGATCTCGGAGTCAACCGCGGAGGCCATCGAGGGAGTCACCACCCCCCTAACCGCCGCGGTCTTCGTCAGCTACCAGGAGCTGCGACTCATGGCATGGGCGTACGACTCCGCGCGCATGGGCCTGGCAAGCGGCATGAGCCGCGCATTGAAGATGATGAACCTGCATGGAAGGCACATCGCGACAACCGCGACGCAGCTGGCCACCGCCGGTGTTCTCTTGGCTCGCGAGCACGACCACGAAAAGCGCGACGCTCTGGGACGGGTGCGAGATCAGCTCAACCTGCAGCTCGCGGGCGAGATCGAAGCCTTCCTCAACGACTGCCAGCATGGTATCCAGGACGGGCAGTCGGAGTACCCGGGCAACTGGACCCAGCTGGCAAAGGAGTTCGAGAAGTTCGATGAGTACCGTGGCGTCACGGATCCAGCCGTCGTGCCGGTCGTCGCGAAGCGGATCCTCGAGGCGATGAGCTGGTGCAACAAACATGCGGACTACCTCATCGAGAAGACGGCGGGTCGGTCAGTGGTTCGACCTCGTGCCGGTGATAAGGCAGGCGGCGACCAAGATGAGTAGGCGCGCCGAGTCTTCGCAAGCTATCTCTTGTTACCAGCCAAGCCCGGCCTGGTGGCTTCGTGGCGGGATCCGCGGATGAGCCACGACCAGGTAATACCGAACGCGCCCGCGATGGCGGACGTCAACTGTCCTGTCTGCCGCACGCTAGCCCATTGCCCGACCCTCCGTCATCGATGCGAGGCTTGCGGCTCGCGATTCGACGTCGCTCGCATCATGGCGGGCACTCGTGGCCCCGCGCAATCAGGCCCGCTCCTGGAGGCGCGACAGCTGCCGCCGCCGCCAGCTGCCACCATCGAGGATCGCTCCGATGCCCAGCATGTTCGCTGGCTCGTGATACGTCGCAAGAAGCGACTTCCCAGCTTCACCGACATCTGCATCGTGCTTTTCGTTTTCATGCTCGCAGCGATTTTTTCAGCGAAGGCCATCAGCGATCGGTCCATCGGTTGGGCTATTCTCGCCGTTGTCCTCGCCATCGGCTCAATTGCATTGGTGTACGGCGTGGTGGCCTCGCTCTCTAGATATCAGGAAATCTTTCTCGATGAGCAGGGCTTGACCGTTCATCCGGGCGCCCCGTCTCGGAACACCACTTCCTTGACGCGACTGATCCCGCTCGAGGCGATCCAGTTTTTCCAGGATGAGTCCGAAGGCTACTATGGCGACTATCACTCGCATGTGCGGGTGTACGGAGACGGCACAGACTGGTTGCTCGGCAGCGGGCTCGGCTACGCCCCGCTGGAGATGGTCTGGGTCGCTCACTACCTCGCGAGCGGTTGCGCCTTGCTGCTCGGTACCGAAACGGAACACTTTCTCGTCGCCCGGCCAGATCCACCCGAGCCCAACAATCATTGTTCCGGTCCGAGTACTCCGTCCGACGCTGGGAGTCGGACGTGAGTGCAGACGCGATCATTCGGAACCTGCCCGCTGCAGCGGACGTCAACTGTCCAGCGTGCCGCACGGTGGCCCATCGGCCGACGCTTCGTCATCGATGCGAGGCTTGCGGCTCGCGATTCGACGTCGCTCGCATCATGTCGGGCACTCGTGGCCCCGCGCAATCAGGCCCGCTGCTGGAGGCGCGACAGCTGCCGCCGCCGCCAGCTGCCACCATCGAGGACCGCTCCGATGCGGAGCATGTTCGCTGGCTCTTGATACGTCGCAAGAAGCGACTTCCGAGCTTCACCGACATCTGCATCGTGCTTTTCGTTTTCATGCTCGCAGCGATTTTTTCAGCGAAGGCGATCAGCGATCGGTCCATCGGTTGGGGTATTGTCGCCGTTGTCCTCGCCATCGGCTCAATTGCACTGGTGTACGGCGTGGTCGCGTCGCTCTCCAGATATGAAGAGATCCTTCTCGACGAGCAGGGCTTGAGCGTGTATGCGGGCGCGCCCACCTGGACGTCCGCCGTCCTCACGCGGCACATTGCCCTTGCCAAGATCCAATTCTTCCGCGACGGATTCGATGGACCGTACGGGGATTACGACGCGAACGTGACTGTGTCCCAGCGGCAAGCGCTGGTCCGATTTTGGCACAGGCGATGGCTTGTCCGGGCAGTGTGTGGGCAACGACGGGCTCGACGGCGGGGTGGACGCTTCGGTCGTGGACGCAATGCCAGACGCGCAGGTTCCACCAGACGCACCGATCGATGCTGGACCTGGCTCTCCCGACGCCATGCCTGGCCCGATTGTCGGTACCGGGCAGTCGGCGGACATGGTGCTCGGTCAGACCAGCTTCACCGGCACCGCGGCCAACGCCGGCGGCGCAAGCGGAGCGACGCTGTCCTTGCCGAATGGGATCGGCTCGGACGGAACCCGGCTTTGGGTTGCAGACTCCGGGAATGGTCGCGTCTTGCAATGGAACCGGCTTCCCACAACCAGCGGACAGTCCGCGTCGATTGCTCTTGGGCGATCGTCGTTGACGACAGTTGCGACCGGCGGCGAACCTGCGACCGCGACGAACGTCAACTCGACGTGCTGTGGCACGGATGTTGCCAGCGATGGTGTTCGTGTGGTCGTGAGCGATACGAACCGGAACCGCGGCATGGTCTGGGGCGCGATACCGAGCTCGAGCGGCACGGCAGCCAGCATCGCGATCGGCCAGCCGAGCCTGACCTCGGCCAGCTCACCGCCGTGTTCGAATGCCAGTACGGGAGTGTGCAGGCCACGCGGAATCTGGACGGACGGAAGCCATCTGATCATCGCCGATTGGGCCTACCATCGAGTCCTGATCTGGAACAGCTTCCCGACTACCAGCGGCGACGCGGCAGACGTTGTCCTGGGCCAAGCCAACTTCGGGTTGAACGTGGACGCAGATCCTCCCAGCGCGTCGACCATGAGCTTGCCGGAGGACGTCTTCTACGACGGGAGTAGGCTGTATGTCTCGGACTCCGGAAACAACCGCGTCCTGGTCTGGAACGGGATCCCTACAACCAACGGGAAGGCCGCAGACCTGGTCTTGGGCCAGTCCGACTTCGCGTCCAGCGGCATGAATGCCGGGCTCGCAGGCGTGAACGCCGGCGGGTTTCATACGCCAGTTGGGCTCGCGGCCGCCGGAGATGCGCTTTTCGTCGCCGATCAGGCCAACAACCGGGTCCTGGTATTCACCCCGATCCCTTCCGCGAATGGCGCCAGCGCTACCTACGTGCTGGGCAAGACATCTCTGACCGACGGGGCAGAATCGACTGCCTCGGCGACGACGTTGAACGATCCCCGCGGTTTGCTGGTGGTCGGCAACCATCTGTTCGTCGTCGACAAAGGATGGAACCGGGTGGTTCGGTATCAGCTGAACTTGCCGTAGACAGAAATGCTCGGCCAGCGCATCTTCGGCGGCTACACCATCACCGGGCTCCTCGGTGAGGGCGGCATGGGGGCGGTGTACGTCGCCGAGAACGAGATGCTGGGCAAGAAGCTCGCGGTCAAGGTGCTGCACGCCCAGTGCTCGCAGAACCCGCACATCGTGGAGCGGTTCATCGCCGAAGCGCGGGCGAGCACCGCCATCGGGCACCCTAACATCGTCGAGGTGATCGACGCGGCGCAGCTGGCTGACGGGCAGCACTACATCGTGCTGGAGTACCTCGAAGGCCAGTCGCTCGAGGAGTACGCGCGCAGTCACGGACCGCTCGCGACCGATGTCGCGCTGGCGATCCTGGTGCAGGCGGGCGCGGGCCTGGAGGCGGCCCACGAACGCGGCATCGTGCACCGCGACGTGAAACCGGCCAACGTGTTCGTCACCAGCAAGCCCGGGCAGCCGATGTTCGTGAAGGTGCTGGACTTCGGCATCGCGAAGCTGAGCCCCGACCTTGCCGGAGGGATCCACACCGCCAGCCACATGGTCATGGGCACCCCGGGCTACATGTCCCACGAGCAGGCCCGCGGCAGCGCCCACGTCGATCAGCGCACCGACGTCTATGCGCTGGCGGTGATTGCGTACCAGATCCTGACCGAGCGGCTGCCGTATGACGCGACCTCGATCGGCGACCTCGTCGCCGTGCAGATGAGCACGCCGCCACCAGACACCCGCGTGCTGCGCCCCGACCTGCCCGCGGCCTGGGCGACCACGATCGCCGGGGCCATGTCGATTCATCCCGGCCAGCGGCCGCAGAGCGTGCGCCAGCTGATCCTGGAGCTCGTCGACGGACTCCCCGGCGGCCGCGCGGTGGCGCAGCGCGCGTGCCCGCTGTTCTTCCAGGTGGCGCCAGCCTCGGAGGAAACGGTCCGCGGGCATGTCCAGGCGGGCTCGGGTCGGGCAGCGGCTCCCGCCGTGTCCACGACCCTGTCGCACGCCGTGTCGGAGGTCGAGCCGGCTCCGCAACGTGTCGGCTCGCGCCGATGGCGCTGGCTGCTCGGTGCCGCCGGTCTGGCAGCTGCCGGCGGCGTGACGCTCGCCTTCGCGGTCGGTGGCGGCGGCTCCCGTCCGGGGGCCGGCGCGGCGCGGGTCGGTGTTCCCGTCGATGCGGCTGTACAGTCGGTGCAGCCGCGAATCCCGGTCCGCATCGAAACCGTTCCTGCGGGCGCGAGCGTGCGCATTGGCGGTCTCGTCTACGCGCGCACGCCGGTGGAGCTACAGCTGACCCGCGACCGCGAGGTAACGATGGTCGTAACGCTGGACGGCTACCAGTCGGTGACCCGGGCGCTCACACCCGACTTGCCCGGCGAGACGGTGCGCATTCCGCTCGTGTGCAACGTCGACGCGGGCGCACCGGACAAGGTGACTCCCCCGTCGGCGTCGCGCACGCCGCATGGCAAGCGGGCCCACCACAAGACGCACGCCTCCAAGCAGCCGGTGACCGGCACGTCAGACGACGCCGGCAAAGCGGCCCGGCCAGGCGACCAAACGCGACAGAAGTCGTTCGATCCCAACGCGCCGGCCGGCATTTGACCTGGCGGTCGCGGCGCACGACCCTAACGCCTGCCCGACTCAGTAATTCCGTGACGATCCGGTGCACCCGCCGATCGTGCGCGCCTGCGCGCTCTTGAGGATTCTTCGGTTCCACGCACACGACCTCAACCTGCAGCCATCGCTGACGGTGTACATGCGCTCGGGCAAGGGACCCAAGCAGGTGCGGCTGCGCTTCACCAAGACGGGAGTGCGAGGCTGGAAAAGGCCTACGCAACCCACCTCGTGTCGCCGGGCAAGGGCCCCTTTCATCCGCCGCGATCGAGGCCCAGCCCGCGGCGCTGAGCCTCGGCCCGGACTGAGCCTCGCCGACCGCCGGCTCAGGGGCTCGCGGTGGGGGTGCCTCTCCTGCGTGACCTGCCGGCATGCTACGCTTTCCGTATGGATGACGCCGCGCGCCGGCTCGAGGATGCGATCGAGCTCGCCGATCTCGCCGAGCGAATGGTGCGCGCGCGCCTACGCCGAGAGCACCCCAGCGCCCGCGACGACGAGCTGGAAGAGATGGTGCTGGCCTGGTTGCATGTCCGCCCCGGAGCCGTCGACGGCGACGCTGAGGGCAGGCGTATCGACCTCGCAACTCACTCATGAAGAGAATCGAGGCCGCACTCCGGCGGATCATCTCCGACCTTCGCGAGTTCGGCTACTCCTTCGCGCTGCTGGGCGGCTTCGCCGTCAGCGCTCGCACCGAGCCGAGAACCACTCGGGATGTGGATGTGGCCGTCTTGGTCAGCGACGACTCGGGAGCGCAGCGGCTGGCGTTCCAGCTGTCGCAGCGCGGCTACTCCCTGGACGCGACCATCGAACAGGAGCGCACCGGTCGCCTGGCGACAATCCGCACCACCTCACCAACCGGCACGGTCGTCGATCTTCTGTTTGCTTCCTCGGGCGTCGAAGCAGAGCTGATCTCGGCGGCCACGACTCTCGAGATTCTCGACGGATTGCGCGTTCCAGTGGCGACCATCGGTCATCTGATCGCAACGAAAGTCCTGTCTCGTGATGATCGGAATCGCCCCCAGGATCGACTCGATCTGCACGCACTGTTCCGTGCGGCGTCGGACGCAGACCTCGAGACGGCTCGCCACTCGCTGCAGCTCGTGCAATCCCATGGCTATCACAGGGGCCGGGCTCTGCTGGCCGATCTCGACCGCGCGCATCGCGAGCTCGCGCCCGAGCGCTGAGACCGGCGCTCGCCCCCGCAGTGGCGAGGCGCAGTTGTTGGCCGACACCACCCGTCACTGGCCGCCGGGGCGGACCAGGCTCAGCTGGCTCAGCCCGCCGCGGCGCTCAGATCTGGGCCGGCTAATCGCAGCTGCTGGCCGACACCACCCGCCACTGGCCGCTGCGCCGGGCCAGGGTGAGCTCGCCCAGGTCCCGCGGCAGCGCGTCGACCACGGTCTTGTCGTCGTAGGGCCGACACCAGAGGACAAGGGGGAGGTCGGCGACGACACGCCCTCGCCTGGTCCAGCGCAGCTGCGAGACCGGGCCGTCGCAGCGCGCGACCCGCGCACGCACCGACGGGTCGGCGCGCTCCGGGTGGGCTCCCGAGCAAAACGCGACGAGGGCATCGACCCATGGAGTGAGTGGCTCCTCGACGGCGCGCAAGTCGTCACCGCGGCGTTCAACAACCCAGCGTGACAGGCGCAACGGCTCGTTGCCGAAGCGACTGAACAGGTCCGGGATGCGGCCCACAATCACCCGCGGTCGCGCGCGTCCGGGCTCCGTCTCCACACTTGCAACCTCCCCGGAGTCCGCGGCCACGACCCGCCCACCGGCTACCGCCAGCGCAAGCGCCCGCGACGGCGGCCAGCCGTTGCCCGAGTAGTCTTCCTCCAGCAACGCGATGCCTGCGTCGGGATCGACGCCGATCAAGCCGAACCAGGAGCCGGTGTCCGCGTCGACGTAGCCCAGCCGGCGCCAGCGACCGCGCTCGCGGATCAGGATGGATGCCCGACCACCACCCGGGCCGGCCGCTTCCAGCCCGGTCCACACGACCAGCCGCTCGCCTCGCCGTAGGTCGACCACGTCGACCCGCTTGTCGTCATGCGGTAGCTCGAGGAGGCTGTCCCGCAGCATGCCGCTGGTCTGGTCGGCCTGGCGGCACAGGCCGGCCAGGGCGATCTCGTCATACGCGTCGTATAGTGCAGCCCGCTCGGCGATGCCGGGGCTATTGCTGTAGGCCGCGAAGGCTGCTTCCAGCCGCCGCAGCTGCACCGCGCGATCGCCGCAGGACTCGCGAGCCGTGGCGCCGGAGACCTCGGCCGAAGCCGACTCCACCGTCGCAGGCGGCGCGCGAGCCAGCGCGATGATTCCTCCGGCAACCGCGCTCGCCGCGGCCAGAACCGCGACGAAGGCAGCCCGGCGAACGTGGATCATCCGGTCAGACTCAACGCCTCGAACCAGCCGCATGGCTTTGCAACGCCGCGCGCCAGCGGTCAATTCCCGGGCGGCGCGCTCAGACCAGCTCGAAGGCAAACATGTGTGAGTGGCCAAGGGTGACGCTGGTCTGCTTCATGACCGCGTCGCCGTTCTGGATCTGCGTGAGGTCGGCCTCGGTGAGCTCGACCATGTGGGTGTGCCCGTCGTCCTCGTATTCCGAGGTATCGCGGGAGATCCCCGATGCGGGCGGCGACGATATCTCGCTGGTCATCAGGGTGAAGTCGTGCACGTGGCCCGATTCGCAGCTCGACACGTAGGTGAGCGTCTCGCCACTCTTGCTCGCGGAGCCCGCGCCCTCACACTCGTCCTCCTCGGCGCATCCGGACAGTGAGACGAGCGCGTAACCCGCGGGCACGATCAATGCCAGGCGCGCCCCGGCAATCAGGAAGCTGCGGCGGTCAGTCTCCATGGTCGTTCCTCCTCCTTGCTTCCGATGTGCCGCCTCCTGCCGCTGGCGCAATATGCCGATTTGGAAACAGCAATTTCCAAAATAGTCGGAAACGAACTATCGTCGGCCATGCCCGCACGCGCAGCCCGTATTCTGGAGGTTCGTCCGAGCGACCTGGCGACGTTCCTGGGTGTCGTCCGCTACGGCACCCTGAGCGAGACCGCGCGGGAGCTCGGGGTCACGGCATCGCAGGTCAGCAAGGCGCTCATTCGGCTCGAGCGCGCGCTCGACAGCAAGCTCCTGGAACGCCGCGGGCGGCGAATCTCGATCAGCGCGACAGGCCGATCGATCGTGCCCCAGTGCCAGGATGTGCTCGAGCGCCTGGAGCGGTTGGCGTCGGGTGAAACGCCCGAGCCCCCGCACCTGATCCTGGCCTCGTCGGCGCTGGTCGGCTCGCTGGTGGTGCCCGGCATCGCCCGCGAGCATCCCGAGCTGCGCCTTCGCTGCATCGAGCTGCCGCCGCGGGCGCTGGGCGCCTACGCGACCCAGGGGGCTCTTCGACGTCGCCGTGGCGATCGGTGACGCGGGGTGGCCGAAGTCGTGGTCGAAGACGCACGTGGGAAAGCTGGCACGCGGGCTGTTCGCTTCGCCGCGGCGGGCGCGCGCGCTGGGCCGACAACCGGTCCGGGCCGACCGCCTTCATGGCGCGACCTTCCTGATGCCCGTTTACGGCTACCACGGCCAGGTCGTGCGCGGCGGCGACGGCTGCCCGCTCGGACATGCACACCGGCGGGTAGGCACCGAAACCGAGAACGCCAGGATTGCCCTCGAGCTGGCGCAGGACAATGATCAGCTCATCTTCGTTCCGAAGCTGGCGGCGCGGCCCTTCGTCGAACAGGGCACGCTCGTCGAGATTCGCGTCCACCGCTGGCGTGTGCACGACGATCTGTACCTCTTCTGCCACCCCGACCGCGTACGCGCTCGCACCCAGCGGAGCCTGATCGCCTCCTTGCGGCCGATCATCCGCTAGCCCGCCCGGCGCCCGAATCGTCCAGGCCGGACAGCCCTGCGGTGGTCTCGCCGCCTCCCGTTCGCCTCACGAAAATCCCTTCAACGTGGCCGGTCGTGGGTGCAACTGAGTAGTCGGACTACCTATCGGGCGCGATCGCCGGAAGGGGTCGCGTGAGCACGCGGGGTGGCTGACGTAAGTCCGCGAAACAAGATCGCTTCGCGCGGGGCGCTGGCAAAGCTCGGCCCCGGATGATCTTCTCCGCTTGCA